>Ga0256840_1001642_pt1 | contig 20665 bp, 25 predicted proteins | sample 355202metaG_FD_185969 | JGI IMG/M metagenome (GOLD analysis project Ga0256840, IMG submission 185969) | Hydrothermal vent microbial communities from Mid Atlantic Ridge, Atlantic Ocean - 355-202 | ecosystem: Environmental > Aquatic > Marine > Hydrothermal vents | place: Atlantic Ocean: Mid...
CCCAACAGCTCCCCATTCATGGAACGCCCGGTAAGTGGTGTAATTGAGGTAGATAGTCATCCCCGTGAAGTTGAACCCGACAGGTAGGACCACCTGCATCCAAGAGTCGAAAACGCCGGAGTACATCCCAAACCTGCCAAAAGAGGTATTGGCGATTACCCGGTAGCTCAGACGGTAGCGTTGCAGGGGTCGCAGACTAAGAGGAGGGAAATGGATTGCTCCAAGGAACAGTAAAACAACCCCTACAAAAGCCAATCCTTTTTCATGGTTCCCCCGTTAAGATTACCCCTTTAATGCTTAAAAACATTTCTCGTATTGAATGGCAGTACGCGTTGTCTGAATACTAGCGGTCAGCACCTCATGTTAATCCGTGGGTTACACCCAGGGGAATACAGAAATGTTTTGAAAAAACGTAAAAAAGGAGAATCACTTCTGCTTCTTCTTCCAGTTGCTCCATCTGTAGAGCGCCGCGAGGGACTTGACCGCCCTTTCCGGCTCCGGGTAGGCTGGAATACCCTCCTCATTGAGCATGTCGATGGCTTCCTTGGCCTCTATGCCGCCGACGATGGCAACGACGAGGGGCTTCTTCCTGCCGCTCTCGTTGTATTCGCGGATGACGATCTTGGCCAGGTCGCGCGGGTCGAGCACTGCCGTCTGGCAGTAGAGGACGGCTATGGCGTGCATGTTCGGGTTCGCAAGGGCGTCCCTGATGGCTCCATCATAGCCCTCGGCACCTGCCATACCCGTCAGATCAACCGGGTTCTTGTAGCTCCCGAAGGGCGGCATGTGGTTGGCGAAGACCTTGAGGTCCTCGAGGTTGTCGTAGAGGTGCAGGCCCTCCTCCTCGGCGGCATCGGTGGCCATTACTCCGATTCCACCGCCGTTGGTGAGGATGACTACATTCTCCCCCTCAGGCTCCGGGAGGTTGCTCAGGGTCCTGGCCAAGTCAAAGGCCTCTCCAATAGTGAGGGCCCTGAGAACGCCGCTCTGCTTGAATGCCGCCTCGTATATCTTGTCGCTTCCAGCGAGTGAGCCGGTGTGGCTTGCGGCGGCCTTGGCACCGCGTTCACTCCTTCCGGCCTTGATGATGATGATCGGCTTCTCCATACTGACCTTTCTCGCAGCCTCCATGAACTTCCTGCCGTCGGTAACACCCTCCATATAGATGAGAATGGCTTTGGTGTTCCCATCGGTCTCGAAGTACTCAAGGAGATCTGCGTCATCGATATCGCTCTTGTTTCCTATGCTGACGACCGCTGAGAGACCGACCTTCTCAAGGATGGTCCATCCCATGAGGGCTATGCCCAGGGCTCCGCTCTGACTGATGAGGGCGAGGTTGCCCGGCATGACGTCCGTTGGCCCGAAGGTAGCGTTGAGCTTGTCCGGGGTGTAGACGACGCCGAAAATGTTCGGGCCGAGGATCCTCATGCCGTATCTGCGGGCGGTCTCAACGAGTTCCTCCTCGACCTTCTTGCCCTCCGGGCCGAGCTCGCCGAATCCTGAGCTGATGATCGGGAGCACCTTAACACCCTTCTTGCCGCACTCCTCAACGACCCCCGGCACGAACTTGGCCGGTACGATGACAACGGCCATATCAACATCGTCGGGAACGTCGAGGATGCTCCTGTAGGACTTGAACTTCTTTCCGCCGACCTCAATCTCAACGCCCTTAACGTTGATCGGATAGATCTTCCCCTCGTATCCGTACTCCACCAGATTCCTCATAACTGCGTAGCCTATCTTGCCCGGTTTCTCCGAAGCGCCGATGACGGCGATGCTCTTCGGCCTGAAAAGTGCCTCGATATTTGGGTCAACCATCTTTATCACCTCTGATGACATTTACGGTTTTACATCTGTAAAACGAGTTAAAACGTTTCTCCTCTCTTTTTGCCGATACCGGCATCGGCAACCGCAAAAGTGAAAGGAAGCGGAGGGAGGCTCCAATCAAAATGCCTCTGTCCCGGTGGAAATTCACAACAATGCAGGTAAAATCGAAAAATCTTTAAGAGAGTCAATGAAAACCGAAAGGGGTGTTCATGTAAATGAGAAAGAAGCTAAGCCCCGCGGAGGAAAGAATACTGCGGTGGATGACGATTGCATTTGACGCAGTGGTGATAGTGCTCGGGATACTGACGATGATCTACGTTGCCTACCTGCTGTACGATATGTTCTTGGTATTCATTCAGGGACCGGATATTGAAAACGTCCTTCACGACTTCCTTCTGGCGGTTATACTCCTCGAGATATTTGAGCTGCTTGTACTCTACCTCCGGGAACACCATGTCAGCATGCGCAGGGTTGCCGAACTCGGTGTTGTGGCCATAGTAAGAAAGCTTGTCATAACGGCAAACTACAATCAGGTGGGGTGGGAAACCCTGATGGCACTGGCGGCCCTTATACTTGCCCTGGGATGGGTGTATATCCAGGAGAGAAAGCGTACAACTCAGCACGAGGAGTTCCTACTTGAACACGGCTGTGGATCCGGATCCCTCGACGAGGGGTGAGCCAGCACACAACGTGATGGGACAAAGTCTAAAATACCTCGTGCTTATCACATTTCAGGTGATCGGTAATGGGGGTACAGATAGGGGAGCTCGTGCCGAGGAAGGAGATAGAACTTGAGGGTCTTTACGGTAGGAAGGTCGCCGTCGATGCGTTCAACGCCATGTACCAGTTCCTTTCAACGATCCGCCAGCGCGATGGAACTCCACTGATGGACTCAAGGGGCAGAATAACCTCCCACCTAAGCGGTTTCTTCTACAGAACCATAAACCTGATGGAGGCTGGGATAAAACCGGCTTACGTCTTCGACGGCAAACCCCCGGAGTTTAAAAACCGGGAGCTGGAACGGAGACGCGAGGCCAGGGCAGAAGCGGAGGAGAAGTGGCACGAGGCCCTTGAAAAGGGTAACCTAGAGGAGGCCAAGAAGTACGCACAGAGGGCAAGCAGGGTAAATGAGATCCTGATCAACGACGCCAAAGAACTACTGGAACTCATGGGAATACCCAGCGTCCAAGCCCCCAGCGAGGGGGAGGCGCAGGCTGCGTACATGTCGGCTCAAAGGGCGGTTTATGCATCCGCAAGCCAAGATTACGATTCTTTACTATTCGGCGCTCCAAGGCTGGTCAGGAACCTCACCATAACGGGCAGGAGAAAGCTGCCGGGAAAGAACGTCTACATCGAGGTCAAACCGGAGGTCATAACACTCGAGGGAGTGCTAAGAGAGCTCGGGATCAACAGAGAAAAGCTCATCGAACTTGCAATACTGGTCGGAACGGACTACAACCCTGGAGGCATAAAGGGCATCGGACCGAAGAAGGCGCTGACGATAGTCAAACGCGCGAAGGATCCCCTGGCAAAGTACCAGAAGGAGAGTGATGTCGACCTGTACAGGATAAAGGAGTTCTTCCTGAATCCACCGACTACCGATGACTACGATCTCAGGTGGCGCGAACCAGATGAAGAGGGCATTCTGAAGTTCCTGTGTGATGAACACGATTTCAGTGAAGGGAGGGTAAGAAACGGTCTTGAACGACTCAAAAAAGCCATCGAAGGGGGAAAGCAGAGGACGCTAGAAAGCTGGTTCGGTAGGTGATGACCTGCTTAAATGGGAATCTTCAGGTTGAGCTTGTCGACGAGCTCCTTGTAGCGGTTCCTGACGGTCACCTCTGTAACCCTAGCAACCTCCGCAACCTCACGCTGGGTTCTTTTTTCATCTTCAAGAAGGCCCGCCACGTAAAGTGCGGCGGCCACAAGACCCGCGGGACTCTTCCCGCTCGTGAGGCCCTTCTCGTACGCTTCATCCAGTATCCTGACGGCCCTCCTGCGGACCCTCTCGCTGAGGTCCAGTTCATCGGCGAACTTGTTGACGTAGTCGGTGGGCTTCACGAAGAGCTTCTTCGGGGTAAGGTTCAGGTTACGGGCAACAAAACGGAAACTCCTGCCTATCTCCTTTTTGTCAACACGCGAAACGTCGGCTATCTCGTCGAGCGTCCTCGGGATCTTAAGCAGTCTGCAGGCCGCGTAAACACACGCCGCGATGACACTCTCAATGGAGCGCCCCCGTATAAGGCCCTTCCTAACCGCCTCACGGTAAAGGCGGGCAGCCTCTTCCTCAACGTGTCGGGGTAGGCTCAAATGACTTGCTATTCTGTCGAGCTCGCTCAGGGCAAAGGCGAGGTTGCGTTCGGCCGCATCACTCACACGAAGGCGGCTCTGCCACCGCCTAAGGCGGTACATCTTCTCACGCATCAAACCGGTAAGGTTCCTATCGATCCCAATATCCGTAGAAAGTCCCTTGTCGTGGAGGAGGATACTCTCCGGGGCACCTGTTCTGGCCCTCTTCTCCCTCTGGGAGGAATCAAAGGCACGCCATTCGGGTCCGGTGTCGATCACATTCTCCTCTATAACGTAGCCGCACTTGGCACAGACTATCTCCCCTCTCCTAGGGTCGTAAATAAACTCGGTTGAACCGCAGACCGGACAGACCCTGCGCTTGTTCACTGCCACACCTCCACCGGGGCGGCTATTTTATAAAGCCCTTATAAACCTTCGCCTTTTTTCTTTGATACGTACCTGAAAAGCCACGCTAGATCCTCCTTTTTGAACGTTATCCTCTCAAGAACCCGTATCAGGTTCTCATCGTCGATTACATTGGCATAAACCCATAAAAAGACGGGATCATCGTCCGTCCCTATCTTGACGTTTCTGTAGAGGACGTCCACAGTCCCATCCCTGTTCCGTTTAATGGATATAGCCCTCCAGCTGTCCAGACTAACCTCACCGCTTCTATCAAGTTCCCTGATGATCTCCTTAACTTCCATCTGCGCACCATCCGGGGGGTCACCATTTTATCCTGTAGTCCCTTCTCGTCCTAGAATCCACCTGGGCCAGTATTCTCTTGAGCTTGGGGTCATCGATGGGTTCTCTTATCTGACCCGCTTGATAGAGCTGGACCAAGACCAGTTCCACCTGTCTCGCGAGCTCGGGTTTAACGAGCTTAACGCGGCCGAGCCGTTCTCTGGCTTCCGGAGTTAAGATGCGCCTCATGATGGCATCGAGCTGAGCTTCAAGCTCCATCTCCTGCCTCATTGCCTCCTCCTGGGCCTTCTGCTGCTCCGCAAGGCGCTTCTGCATCTCAAGGAGCTTCTTCTTCCGAATCTCCTCTATATCCTCGGCCATGCTCCCACCTCCATGATTAAGGTCATGGATCCAGTTAAAAAAGTATTGGGCAAAATCTTAAATCCATCCGGAACAATCCTGTAATGTAATTCGGAGGATATATCCTGGTGATAAAAATGAGAGTCCCCCATGTAGTGTCCATACTCATTGCGTTTCTCATTTTCGCCCCGCTCCGCCCCTCCGTAGGGGCGTACAGCACCGCCTGGTGTGGAAGCTGTCATCAGTTCGTTGTCGTAAACGACGGCGTTTTTGCGTTCAACGGGAGTTCCTTCCAGGATTTAACGTGGGAACTGCAGGCGAAGAGCTTAAAACGGGAGGGGTTCATGGACTTCATCCAGACCGTTGGGGTTGCCAACGCAGGGAACCTCACGTTGTTCTATTTCTTTCCCTACGACATGCTCTATATGGGCGCGTACAACGGAACTCTCCCGGTTGTCATGAGGCCGGTTCTTAACTGGTACGTTGGAGACGTGGAGGACTTCCTGAGATATAACGGTAGCATCTTCTTCGTGGCATCCACCGGGGTGAGCCCCCACTGTGCGAGCGACGAGGTTTACCGCCTCGATCTGAAGACGTTCAGCGTGACGGGAGGATGGGACATCTCCTGGGATGCCCGCGACAGGATAGCCCCCCAGAATGCCGGTATCATCCCCTATGCCTGGGTCAACCTGGGTTTCGACGATGGGGGCAGGCTCTGGGCAAGGGTTGATCTGGTGAACCCAAACACCACCGTTTACTACCTCTATAACGGAACCAACTTCACCTTGGTGAACGCGAGACCCCGGCTCCACATTCCAGAGCCAAAACCTCCGTTCAGGCTCGCGGTTCAAACCGGACTGGCCTACAAACTCCCGTGGTTGCTTCCCTCTTACACTCCGGTGAGGTACATCTTCGTCAAGGACGGGAAAGAACGGGACGTAACGGACGAACTGCTCTCCTTCGCGTACAGAATTAAACCCCTCAAGGCACTCTACGGGTTCTGGAACAACGAGAAGAAGGAGTGGGTGGTTTCGTTTGATTTATACGGTCTGCCAGTCACGTACGTTATCAACGGAAGTTGCCGTGAGCCATTCATCATACGGGGCCTCCCCCTTGAGGTCTACAACGGCTCCTACGTTCTCCTCAGGAACGAAACGCTTAGCTGGAGGGATCACACCATTGAACTGCCCTTCAGAATTGATCAGAATTCTCCTTACTCTGAAAACGACGTTGAACTGAGGATCTACCTGAACAAGGGCCATCCGGTGATAGCTTTTCCGTGGGAGACTTACAAAAATGGAACAAGCAAGAGGGGGTTCCTCGCCTACGAGGTGACGGACAACGGTTTCATGACCCTTAACACATCCAATAATACAACACCCGGCATGGACCTGATTCCCCCGTGGTTCCCTCTGGATGGCAACGGTCCGAACAACGTCACCGGCACGCTCGTGGTGAATGATGTCAACAAAACCGCCTACCTCCTCACGGATACTGGCAGGATTCCCCTGAACCTCAGCGTGGCCAATGCAGCCAAGGCAGTCGCCGTCGGCAACGGGACTTTCCTGCTTCTTGGACGAGATGACGCGTACATGGTCCCGCCGTACGACAAACCGGTAGACGTCCTCTCACTGCCAGTTTGCGGTCAGCAGACCCCCACACAGAAAACTGCTGTACATACACGGAAAGAAAAAGATGTGTGGGAAGGGGTACTTTTAGTAACAGTCCTCGCTGCCATTGGGGCGTTCCTCATCCGGAGAAGAGGATGATGGGGATGTCCGGGAAGATATGACCAGACCCCTATTTACAGAGTGGCGGCACTGGCAGTTACCTTGTGGAGTGGTTCTTCAAAAGACGTTAATAATAGAATGTACTGGAGCTCAGTACTTCTTGAGCTCCGGGATCTTCTCTTCGAGCTCCTTCTTGAGCTCGGTCGCGATCTTGTCGAGGAAGCTCTGTCCCTGCGGGGTGACGATCCTTCCCTCACCTGGGACCTTCTGAACTAAGCCCGCCCCCTCGAGCTGCTGAAGTGCCTTCCTTATGATGCTTCCGCTGGCCTTGTAAAAGTGTTCAGGGGCATGACCGCGGTTCTTCCTGCCTCCGTACCAGGTCCTGAGTCTTTCAATGCCAACGGGTCCATCAACGTAGACCTTCCTGAACACACTGGCAACGCGGTAGTACCACCAGTCGTCCTGCTCTGGAATCCTCTCCTTGTGTTTACCCGTCTTAACAAACGGGGCCCATTCCGGTGGTTTTATGGTTTCAACATCCTTCAGAGCCTCTGCAACCTTCTCAACGAGCAAATCACCGGGAACATCATAAACCGTAGCCATCCTTCAATCCCTCCCCTTCTTGAACTTCCTTCTGAAGTTAGCAATGTCGAGCTTGACCTTTTTAACGGGCCTTTCCTCCCGTTTCTCCATCGAAAGCTCCTTTCTTTTGAGCTTCCTTAAATACTTTTCCCACCCTTCCCTGGGCTTAAACAATATAAACCTTTTGCCGCGGACGTCAATGAGCTCGCTGTCGGTTAGCTCTGCCACCCTCTCGGCCAGCTCCTTCCTGTCCAAGGAGGTACTGATCAGCGCCCCTTTTCTGATCTCAACCTTCAGGATACCATCTTTCTCAAGCTGGGTTTGTATCTCCTCGATGACACCCTCCTCAAAGCCACGCTTTCCTATCCATGCCCGAGGTTCAATGTCATGATACTTAGCACGGATGTTCCTCCGCACCTTCCCGGGTAAGCGGTTCACCATTACTCTCACCTCTCTCACTCTCGCGCCGCAGTCTCTCGCAACGCAGCTGAAGGCTTTATAAGAATACCATTTTTAAAGCTTCCGAGGGGTTGCCATGAAGGTCTATCACCTGTATTCCGGAGGAAAAGACTCCTCCCTTTCAGCGTGGATACTTGAGAGGCTCGGCTACGAAGTCAGGTTGGTGACGATAAGCTTCGGCATTATCGACAACTGGCGTTTCGCTAAGGAGACAGCCGGGAAGCTAGGCTTTGAGCATCGGGTTATGTATCTGACGGAGGAGATCCTGGAGACGGCCGCTGAGATGGCGGTACGCGACGGGCATCCGAACAATGCAATAGAGTTCATTCACGAGAGGGCACTTGAGGCGATAGCGTCTATGCCCGAGGTGAAGAGGGTGAGTGATGGCACGAGGAGGGACGATCGTGTTCCCTTCCTGGAGCTTTCAAAGACCCGCTCCCTCGAAGACCGGTTCAACGTCGCCTACATCCGCCCCCTTCTGGGCCTCGGCTACAAGACGATCCGGGAACTGACGGGGAAACTCTTCAACGTGGAGATAAGAAACAGTGAGGAAATTGAGAAGGCAGACTACGAGGTCGAACTCCGGCACCTGCTCAGGGAGATGGGCATTGATCCGCTCAGGATATTCCCAAAGAAGCACCAGCAGTCGAGGGTTCTGGGGTGGAAAGACGTATAAGACCTTCTTCAGTATTGATCTCGGTGGTATGATGAGGACCGTAACGGTCACTCCCCGGAGGCCCTTCTCCGGGAAGATAAAGGGGGCCATCCAAAGGATCTTGGATTATGTGCGGATACTCGACAACGTCGTCGTTTTTCCAGAGGAGATTGAAGCAGAATACGGAACCTTCATAGCAGGAAGCAGTGTCTTGGTCGGAGCCAAGAGGGGGGGGCAGGGGGAGCTACGTGAACAGCTACGTCTCCGGCTGGCTCTTCAACACCTCCAGAAAGTTCACTCCCCAGAGAAGAGTATCCTCATCGGAACTCTCACTCCCCTCAGCCCGGTACAGAATTGAGATAGACACCCCAGGTTCCGGGATGATAGAACTGCCTGGCTATCGACTCAGAAACGGGGTTATCATTCTCTACACCAAGCCGAGTTACGAGTTCAATTTTCAGGGGGATGTCCTGACCGCGGGGGACGTTGAAGACTACGCTCAGCTTTCACTGAAACCCCTTGAGAACGGCTTTAGGGGCGAGGTGACCATGGGGCTTAAGAAGGGGAAGTACGTCGAGGTTGCGGTCAGGGGGAAACTCGTTGAATACATAGCGTTCTTTGAGGAAGAACCCGGAACGTTCACATATGAGTTCTTGAAGGAACCCCTCCTCATCGTCTCCCACGAAAAGGCCCTATCACCTCAGGGACTCCAGAAGGCATTGGACGGTTTCATCGGAATCAGCGGGCACGGCAAGTTTTCAGTGGTGCTCAGGGTGGGAAAATCAGCTAAAGAGATGATGTTTCGGGTCGAACTTGGGAGAGAATAGAATGGAAATCAGAGGCCGCTGAGCCTTCTAATTATCGGGTCCCTAGCCTCTTCAGGCTTTATCTCCTCTATGGTTTCGATCCATATCTTGTTTCGTGGAACGCGGTGCTTGCTCCCTACCTCCGAGTAGAGACGCTCCACAACGTCCTCCTCTCTAACTGCCCTGTACTCCCTGGTGAAATCCTCCTTTCTTCCGTTCCTTTCAAAGACGCCCTTTACGCGGTAAACTTTAACCTTCATGCTCCACACCTCCATCAGTCAAGAAAGCCAAGCGCCTCCTCTATCTTAACTATCTCAGGACCGGTCGTCGCATGCCCAACGACGACACCGTGTGAGTTTGCCAGCATACACGAGCCAACGAAGGGAACGCCCATGTTGGCGGTTCCAACGTAAACATCGACCTTAAAGAGGCCACGGAGCCATTCCAGCTCCTCATCAGTTGGTTCAGGGTGGATCAGTCCGCCCCGGTTTGTGACGATACCTGCACTGCCCACGGCATGGTAATCGCCTATCATGCCTCTCTCAACCTCAACACCCAGCGCATCCTCAAGCCTTTTTGCATCCTCCCTCGTGAACTTCGCACTCACCAAGGCGGCTTTATCATTGGCCAGTATGAGATTACCAAGGGCTGTGAGGGTGCTTCTGAACGGTTCAACGACCATGTCTATCCCGAACTCCTCAAACTGGTGGTTTATGTGCTCCAACTCTGAGTCCCAGACGTACCACGGAACGAGGATCGCGTTGGAGTTGCCAGCGGAGAATATCCCCACTATCCGTGATTTCATTATGCTGGTCTCTATGACCGGGACCTTAAGGACCTCCCTGAGAACCTCCAAGCTGGCCCTTTTAAGTCCCTCCCTAACCAGCGCTACCTTATCGACCGCGAGGCCGTAAACTCCGAGGTACGGTGAGTTTTCAAAATCAAGTCTTTCTATGTGCATCGTCCAACCCTCACAGCTAAAAGGAAAGGTCACGCGAGGGAAACCTTTGCCACCCTCTTGCCGTCCTCCTCCTCCACGAGGACCTTAACGCGGAGCTTGCTTGGGGGTTTTTCAATACCCCTCTCCCATATCTTTTCGTTGACATCCGTCCCTATAAAGACCTTCTCCGCCTTGGCCTGCCTGGCTATCCACTCACGGACGAAGCGGGAGGCCCTCGGTGCCCTCTTCCAGCGTGGAACACGCTTCTTGATCTTCCTTATCGGGACGGTGAGTATAACCTCATCTCCGGGATTGATCGCCATCTACATCACCTCACTCCTTAAGCTTGGTTCTCCTCCACATTCTCCTCTTGGGGTGGGTCATGACTTTCCTGTTGGTCTTGACAATGACCCAGACTGGAAGGCGCCTGTTCTGCTTTGCGGCTTTTGCCAGACGAAGCTTCTTTGCCAGCGGCTTGTTTCTCGCCATTCGTAATCCCTCCAACGGTTATCATGATGTCTAACGTTGCTTGACACATCCTTTTTTAAGCTTTTTCGTGAGGTTTTAAGGTTTTCCATAGGTGGCACACTCACCGCTTTCTTAGCAAAACTGAAGCCAGGAATATTATCAAAAGCCCTCCAGCGGTCACGTATTCCAGCGTTATGGGGTATGCACTCGCATACGGGATATTGTCCTTATCTCCTCTACCGGTAGCTGGACACGTCTTCAGCACAGCTCCTCTGCCCTCCAGCGGATGGAACACCTCAAGCCTCCCGTTTTTGTAGTAGAAGACCGGATAGGGTTTTATATCGTCCCTCCGGAGAAGGTGCTCCCCGACGCACTTCGCCCACAGGGTCTGGTTTTTCATGACGTCACAGTCGTTTGGGAACACCGCCCAGCCGGTGTGATTGAAGTTGGATGCGTCGAAGGCTTCGTAGTCCCTGAGGAGAATCAGATAGCCGCCTTTGAACTTCATGGCCTCAAGGTGCCACAGCATCTCCCTGTACTGGAGGTGTGGGAGGAGCTCATCTATCAGGACTCTGAGGGTGCTCCCGTTGAAGTTAAAGATCACGTACCGCCCCTCCGGCGTGCCATTGACGGCCCCATTGAACCGTTCGTAATTCAGGAGTTCAAACGGTCGGTATGAGCTATTCGTTAGCAGGGTCTCGGGCTCCATGCACTTCCTTTCCGGATAATACAGGTATATCGTGACGTTATTTCCTCCCTCCCAGACATACATCCGCCACTTCCTTCCGGTCCAGTTAACGAGTGGTGTTGTACAGCCCACGTCAGCGGTGTAGTTGCACGTCGTGTTCGGGAGGTTGAGGGATGCCATGTCCTTCCCGTCGAACTGGAAGACCGGGTAGAACCAGCCGGTGGCGGAGCCACTCTGTATGGTGCACTTCAGAAACCCGGCGTAGGTGTTAAAGGGGCAGTTTGAGCAACCGCCGTAGCAGACGCGGATTATGAGAAAGTGCAGGAAGGCAACACTTCCGTTCGTGCTAACGTAGAGAGGTTCCACCCCAATACCCCCTCGCCGGAGCAGGAGGGAGCTTTGGATGTTAATACTCGCTACGGGATAAAGTAATGAAGTAGATACAAGAAGAGAAATTACCAAGAGCTTTACCATTCTCTGCATTGTTCCCTCACCCTGTCTATGACCCTCAGATCAACCCCAAAATAATATGCTCTGTTGGGAAGGACTTCATCCGGGGGGATATCCCGATAGGGAACTGCGTTTATCATAGTAAGGTATGCATCAACAATTGCTTTTGAATAGTCACAAGTACGGGAGATGCACTCCATCGGAGAAAACGGGCAGTTACCCCCTTGGCTGAGTACTTTCTCATCTGCCTCCATCTCTATCGATATGCCCGGTTCCAGAAGGTACTTTACAATCTCGACCAGTTCCGAGTAAGTGTACGCAGCAGAAGTTGTGAGACTGTTCATCTGATAGTACTTGGGTTGTGCAAAGATAAAATCAAAATGATTTTTTAAGTCTGGAATTGCATTGTGAGGTTCTCCAGTTTCCATTTCTTTTAGCTTAGATGCAGGGTACCCCAGTAATGATGGTATCCACACGACCTCAACCCCCTGTTATGTATATAATTCGCGAGTTCCTTGATAAAACCTAAACTTCCAACATGGTCTTCTTGGACAAATGTCTCCAAACTCCAGTAAAATCCAAATTCTGTTAGTATCAGGGACGCTTAGGACACCATCTATCCACCCATGCCAGTATGTGTTATAAAAGCCCCAAGTATTAGTGTCCCTGCTATCTCTCTTATCCCCGTATTTAAAGAAGGGAATTGTCACGTAGTATGGGATACTGGAAACTACAGAAGTACACCACCCTGCAAACTTCATTCCGTCGTTTTTACCATTTTCGTATCCAGAACCGGAATATTGTGTCTCTGTGCCTTCATTGTCAAGTACAACAATCCGGTCAAAACCTCTGAGTTTAAAATCATCCACTCCTGCATGTCTATTCCCAACCTCTGGTCTTGAATAATATTTTTCTGTTTTTTTATTCCACGTGTAATACCATAGACTCAGATTCATAATTAAATCACCAACGTATAAAATACATTATTACTATAAAAACTTTGTGGGTTTCTTATTGACTATATTAGTTGGGAAGTCGGATTAGTAGCCAGTTTCTGGTTTTTTCGACAAATGTTCCATCAGAAGTATGATTAGAAGAACTGGATAGTGCATGTTCACTAAGCCAGTTCAACGCTTCAGTTTCCGGGGGGCAATATGAACTCAAAAAGATTAACGCGAAATAACACATTAAGAAAATTAAAACCGACCTCAGAACACCAGCGGTGCCCTGTACTCGCCCCAGACCTCGCGGAGGACGTCGGTGACCTCTCCGAGTGTTGCCAAATGGCGGTGGGCCTCGATAATGTAGGGCATGAGGTTCTCGTCCTCGGTTTCAGCAGCCTTCCTGAGCCTGTCGAGGGCCTCCTCGATATTCTTGTTGTCCCTCTCGCTCCTCAGCTTCTTGAGCTTTTCAATCTGCTTCTCCCTGATGCTCGGGTCCACCTTGAGTATCTCAACGTCGAGAGGTTCATCAACTATGAACTCGTTCACGCCGACGATGATGCGCTTCTTCTCCTCTATCTCCTTCTGAACCTTATAGGCGCTCTCGGCAATCTCCTTCTGGATGTAGCCGCGCTCGATAGCCCTCATCATGCCACCCATCTTCTGAATCTTCTCAATGTACTTGAGGGCCTCCTCGTATATGTGGTCGGTGAGCCACTCGATGTAGTAGCTGCCTCCAAGCGGGTCTATCGTATCAACGACGCCGCTCTCGTAGGCGATGATCTGCTGGGTTCTCAAAGCTATGCGAACGCTCTTCTCAGTCGGCAAACTTAATGCCTCGTCGTAGGAGTTGGTGTGTAAGCTCTGGGTTCCGCCGAGGACGGCAGCGAGAGCCTGAATAGCAACCCTCACGATGTTGTTCTCCGGCTGCTGGGCTGTAAGCGTTGAACCGGCCGTCTGGGTGTGGAAGCGCAGGAGCATTGAGCGCGGGTTCTTGGCGTTGAACCACTCCTTCATTATGTAGGCCCAGAGCCTTCTGGCAGCTCTAAACTTGGCAATCTCCTCAAGGAAGTTGTTGTGGGCGTTGAAGAAGAAGCTCAGCCTTCCGGCGAACTTGTCAACGTCCATCCCCCTGTCTATGACGGCCTTGACGTACTCTATACCGTCCGCCAAAGTGAACGCGACCTCCTGAACAGCATTCGCTCCAGCCTCGCGGATGTGGTAGCCGCTTATGCTTATCGGGTTCCACTTGGGGACGTTCTCGGCGCAGTACATGATGATATCGGTCGTAAGGCGCATGCTTGGCTGGGGCGGGAAGATGTAGGTTCCCCTCGCTATGTACTCCTTGAGGATGTCGTTCTGAACCGTCCCGCGGAGCTTGTCCTGGGAAACGCCCTGCTCTTCAGCCACGAGGATGTACATCGCGAGGAGGTTTGCCGCGGTCGAGTTGATGGTCATGCTCGTCGAAACCTTGTCGAGAGGGATTCCATCGAAGAGTATGCGCATGTCCCAGAGGGAGTCGATAGCAACCCCAACCTTTCCGACCTCGCCCTCGCTCATCGGGTGGTCGGAGTCGTAGCCTATCTGGGTGGGCAGGTCGAAGGCGACGCTGAGACCGGTCTGTCCCTGTTCGAGGAGGTACTTGTAGCGCCTGTTGGACTCCTCAGCGGTTCCGAAACCGGCGTACTGCCTCATCGTCCAGAACCTGCCGCGGTACATGGTGGCGTAGACGCCGCGGGTGAACGGGTACTCACCGGGGAAGCCGAGCTTTTCGAGGTAATCCCAGTCCTCACCGAGGTCAGCGGGAGTGTAAACGCGTTTTATCTCAAAACCGTCGTCGGTCATGAACTTCTCCTTTCTCTCGGGCCTTTTCTCGATGAACTTTTTAACCGTCGTTTCGTCCCAGCGCTTTTCCTCCTCCCTAATCTTCGCGAGCTTCTCCTTATCGAAAGTCATGCCTACCACCTGCCCCTATTTGGGCGCCGGCCTATAAAAAGCTTTTACATAACTAAAGGTAGGGCTTGATATTGGATAAATTATCCATCAATCGGAGAAGTCGCGATTCACCAAAACCGCCCAGGCAGCGGCGAGAAACAGCAACACCACTGCACCGAAGAAGACGGCAGTGTAGGCGGAGTCCCCAACGAAGGCACTCAGGTCAACCTTGTCGAACCCGGCCTTCAGCAGAACCACAGCCCGATAGCCGAGGGTGTAGCGCTCCGGGTTTTTGATGTAGGGGATCTGGGGCAGGAGGAACTGGAGGAGGAACACAACTCCGAAGGTGGCCAGCGAGGCGTAGAGCGGGCGCGTTATGATGACCGAGACCAGCATGGCCAGGGCGCCGAGGGCGGCTAGGACAAGGAGCGTTGCCCCCAGGGCAAGGAGAAAGTCTGGCAGGCCATTCCAAAGACCGTTCGCGCCAGTGTCGTAAACGACCGAATTGTAGAGCCAGATAACGGTATAGGGAATCCCAAAGAGAACCGCGAGGGCACCGAGTCCAGCGAGGAATTTGGCCGTGACAACCTCGCTTAGTCTCACCGGCCTCGTGAGGAGGAGCCTTATAGTCCCCCTGTCTATCTCGCCCGCGAGGAGGTCGCTCATCAGGATTATCACAATGAGCTGGCCTATGATGCCGAGCCAGTAGTTGGGTATGAGGTCGAGCATCAGCGATTGGAATGCTTTGAGCATGACGTCGACACCACTGCCTGTAGCGTTCGGACTGAGGAGGTATATGAACGCGGGAAAGAACGTGGCTAAGAAGAGAACCTTGAGCTTCCTTGAGCGGATCAATCTCCTGAACTCGCTCTCAAAGACCACCCAGAGGGCGCTCTGGAAGGGCTTCAGATTACCCCTCATTCCTTCCACCCCACGTTGAAGCGCTTCATGAGGATTCTCTCCAGCGGGCTCGTATGGGGCTTGAAGAGCTTTAGCGAGAGCCTCTGTTCAGCAACGAAGGCGGGAAGTTCAATGAAAAACTCGTCGATAAACCTCTCGTCGAGATGCACCCTCAGTATTCCCTCTTCTTCCCAGGCTTCCCTGACGTAGACCTTATCCTTCAGAAACTCCAGGAGCTTCCCGTTGTCCGAGACGAGGACGTCGTAATCTGTCCCCTCGACGTTCACCAGGTCCCTAACGCGCCCCTGTTCGATGAGCTGGCCGTCCTTGATCAGGCCGACGTGGTTGCAGGTCCTCTCTATCTCACTGACTATGTGGGAGCTTATGAAGATGGTCTTCCCGGCCTTGGCCAGCTCCAGAACCTTGCCGATGAATTCCATTCTCCCGAGGGGGTCGAGGTTGCTCGTGGGCTCGTCGAGGATCAGAAGCTCAGGGTTTCCAAGGAGGGCCATGGCAAAGCTGACCCTCTGCCTCTGACCGCTTGAGAGCTCCCTTATCCTGTTAAAGGCCAGCTTTCCAACTCCCGTGTAGGCCATCAGCTCCCTCGCCTGCTTTATTGCCTCCTCCTTAGGGAGCCCAATGAGACGACCCATGTACGTCAGGAACTCGAAGATCGTCATGTCTTCATATGCGAGGGGCTTTTCGGGCATGTAGCCGACCTTCCGCATTATTTCAACCCTCTCGCGCGGCATATCGAGGTCAAAAATCCTTATCTCACCGTAGGCTGGCTTCAGAGCCCCGGTCAGCATCTTTATCGTGGTGGTCTTTCCAGCACCGTTGGGGCCGAGGAAGCCGTAGACTGCACCTCTGGGAACCTTCAGGTTGAGATGGTATACAACGTTCATCCTGCCGAAGAACTTGGTGAGCTTCTCAGTCTCGATGATGTAAGTGGACATCTCAACACCCAGAGGGATATCGAAACGAAGCTAAATAAGGGTTTCGGGGGTTTATATTCAAGTAATGATGATGGGTAACGTTGGCCTCGACAGCTCCGCAAAGCTCGCCTTCCAGAGCCACGCCCACACCGACCACTTCGTCAGCGGAGAGGTCATCTACTCCACCAGGGCAACCAAGTTCCTCAGCCACCTGAGGAAAGGTGGTTTTTACAGGGAAATTGAGTTCGGGAAGGTCTTTTATATCGGCGACTTCAAGGCGAAGCTCTATCCGGCTGGACACATGCTCGGCTCGGCCGGGATAAAGCTCTGGCTCGAAAACGGGACGCTGTTCTACACCGGCGACACCAAGTGGTTCAAGCTCAGGACGGCCGAGAAGAGCCGCTTTCCGAGGGCAGACTTCCTAATAGTCGAGGCCACCTTCGGCGTCCCAAGCTTCACGTTTCCAACGCCGAGAGAAGCAGAGAAGAAGCTCATCGCCTTCGTCGAGGAGGCCCTTGAGAGGGGTAGAAGACCGGTTCTCTACGTCAACCAAATGGGGAAAGCCCAGGAGGTCATGAAGATACTCGACCTTCACGGCTACACCGTCAAAGCATCGAGGGAGATGCTCAAGGTGGCGCGCGTTTATTCGAAGTTCGGGATTAGGTTCGACAACATCTCAACCAACGGCGAGGTCGTCCTTCGCTCCTACCGCTCGCCCCGGGTTGAGAACTCCCTATCCCCCTGGGAGCTTACGGTTTCCGGTTTTGGAAGGCTGAAACTCAGCAATCACGCCGACTTCTGGGAGCTGATAAGGATCGTGGAGAGGATAAACCCGGAGAGGGTTTTCACCGTTTACGGCTTCGCCGAGGAGTTCGCGAGGATCCTCCGGGGACTCGGCTACGATGCCCGGCCCGTGTCCCAGGATTCCGTCATAGAGCCGGTGGACATGATGACAAAAACCTAGCTCTGACCGGAACAAAAACTCAAACTTTTCCATTTGGATGTACATAAACAGACAAATCTTCCAAAAAGTTGGCCGAAAAGCTAATATTTTTCAAAGTCGTAGAGTTTTAATGAAACCTGCGGTTGGTGATAGCGGCACGCGGCAGTGCCTTGAATCCGCCCTGAAAAATAGGTCGGTCGTGCCAATAAGCCAAAAGGAGGTGGTAGCCAAGCACTCCTTCCCTTCTTCTCTCACTACTATGGGGGGTGAATCCATGGAGACCATAACCGGACGGAAGTTTCGCCCGAAGTGGGTTACCGGGTTAAGGCCCAGGCTTGAGAAGATCATGAAAGAGGGCATCAGAAGGGGTTCCCTCATCGGGAGGGGAAGGATCATAAGCGATATGCTGGAGGTCACAGCACTCGTGTTTACAGAGGAAGAAACGAACGCCGGCGTGAGAGTGAACGGGAGGAAAGTCGAGTTTACATACCCCGTGAAAGGCAACGAGACCTTTGGGGAGATATACTACCCACTGGTCGGCATGCTGAGCAACCTTTAATTTCCCCTGTTCTTTTCAGATTTTAGTCACCGATATGTACTAAAAGACAAAAACTTTATAAACCCCGAGTTTTTAGTTACTACTGGTAACCAAAAGGAGAGGGAGGTGATGACGATGGCTTGGAGAAGGGACCGCTACTGGGACCCCTTTGACATAATGAGGGAAATCCAGGAGGAGATAGACAGCATATTCAGGGACGTGATGAGGGGTCCGAGACTCTGGGGCTACCATGAGCCCGGAGATCACCACGAACTCGGGGGCGGATCCTGGCGCGAGCCCTTCGTTGACATCTTCGACAGGGGCGACAGTTTCATCATAACCGCGGACCTGCCCGGCGTCAGGAAGGAGGACATCAAACTCCGCGTTACGGGAGACACCGTCTACCTTGAGGCCCAGGTGAGGCGCGAGAAGGAGCTTGAGAGAGAAGGGGCGGTAAGGATCGAGCGCTACTACAGCGGCTACAGGAGGGTCATCAGACTGCCCGATGAGGTAGTTCCAGAGAAGGCAAAGGCCAAGTACAACAACGGCGTTCTTGAGATCACTGTTCCAAAGAGGCACCCAACCGGGAGGGAAGGGGGAGGTTTCGAAGTCAAAATCGAGTGACGTCAACATATTCCTTTTGATTTTCCCGCTTTTGGGCTACTGCTGAAATAATTGAATCATAATCATCGGTCATAAAAGTTTGGAGGTGGTGAAGAATGACCGAGAGGATGGAGGTTAAGTTGAAGGTCGCGTCCGCTTATCAGCGTGATGTTGGAAGAGGGATTGTGAGGATCGATCACAAGGCAATGCGTGAAATGGGTGTCCAGCCAGGCGACATAGTCGAGATTATCGGCACAAAAAACACCGCGGCGGTTTTATGGCCCGCCTATCCTGAGGACGAAGGGCTCGGACTCATACGGATGGATGGCACCATAAGAAAGAACGCAGGGGTTGGCCTCGGAGACGAGGTCACCGTTAAAAAGGCCGAGGTCAGGGAAGCAAAAAAGGTCATAGTAGCGCCAACAGAACCCATACGGTTCGGAGGCGACTTCGTTGAGTGGCTTCACAGCAGACTCGTTGGGAGACCTGTCGTTAGGGGCGACTACATAAAGATCGGCATTCTCGGACAGGAGTTGACCTTTGTGGTCACGGCAACGACACCCGCTGGAATCGTGCAGGTGACCGAGTTCACGGACTTTAACGTGAGTGAAAAACCGGTTAAAGAGGTTAGCAAGGCGGCGGCGCTCGGAGTCACCTACGAGGACATAGGTGGTCTTAAGGACGTCATCCAGAAGGTCAGGGAGATGATTGAGCTCCCTCTAAAGCACCCTGAGATATTCGAGAAGCTCGGCATCGAGCCGCCGAAGGGGGTACTCCTCTACGGGCCGCCCGGAACGGGTAAGACCCTGCTCGCAAAGGCAGTAGCAAACGAGGCTAATGCGCACTTCATAGCCATCAACGGGCCCGAGATAATGAGCAAATACTACGGCGAGAGCGAGGAGAGGCTGAGGGAGGTCTTCAAAGAGGCCGAGGAGAACGCGCCAACTATAATCTTCATAGATGAAATCGACGCAATAGCTCCAAAGAGAGAAGAAACACATGGTGAGGTCGAGAAGAGGGTCGTTAGCCAGCTGCTGACCCTGATGGACGGTCTCAAGAGCAGGGGCAAAGTTGTGGTCATAGGAGCGACCAACAGACCGGATGCCCTCGACCCGGCCCTGAGGAGGCCCGGAAGGTTCGACCGTGAGCTTGAGGTGGGAGTTCCCGACAAGGCCGGCAGGAAGGAGATACTCCAGATACACACCAGAGGAATGCCCATCGAACCCGAATCCAGAAAGGGCAAGGTAATAGAAATACTCGAAAAGCTCCGCGGTGACGATAGGTTCAGGGGAACCATAGACAAGGCCATCGAGAGGGTCAAGAAGGCGGGAGACGAGGAGGAGATAAAGAAAGCCCTCAAAGAGCTCGACGAGAGGCTCTACGAGGAGCTTAAGGCGAAGCTCATCGATGGACTCCTTGAAGAACTGGCCGAAATAACGCACGGCTTCGTTGGTGCGGACCTGGCAGCACTGGCAAGAGAGGCGGCGATGGCCGCACTCAGGAGGCTAATAAAAGATGGAAGAATAGACTTTGAAGCGGAGAGCATACCCCGAGAGGTCCTAGACGAGCTCAGGGTTACCAGGAAGGACTTCTACGAGGCGTTGAAGATGGTAGAACCTAGCGCCCTCAGGGAAGTGCTGATAGAGGTTCCGAACGTTCGCTGGGATGACGTTGGAGGCCTCGAAGAAGTCAAAGGGGAGCTGAAAGAAGCGGTGGAATGGCCCCTCAAGTACCCAGAGGCCTTCATTGGGCTTGGCATAACCCCGCCAAAGGGAATACTCCTCTACGGACCGCCGGGAACGGGTAAGACCCTGCTCGCAAAGGCCGTTGCCAACGAGAGTGAGGCCAACTTCATCGCCATCAAGGGTCCGGAGGTGCTGAGCAAGTGGGTGGGCGAGAGCGAGAAACGGGTGAGGGAGATATTCAGGAAGG
>Ga0256840_1001643_pt1 | contig 20659 bp, 20 predicted proteins | sample 355202metaG_FD_185969 | JGI IMG/M metagenome (GOLD analysis project Ga0256840, IMG submission 185969) | Hydrothermal vent microbial communities from Mid Atlantic Ridge, Atlantic Ocean - 355-202 | ecosystem: Environmental > Aquatic > Marine > Hydrothermal vents | place: Atlantic Ocean: Mid...
CTCTCTTCCTTTTTCTGTGGTTAGAATTTGAAGTGAGATTTTAACATTTAACCTCTTCAAATCTAAATTTACAACTTTTCAATTTTGAATTTTCAAAAATTGCACTTCAGATTTAAATTTTGGATTTTAGAGAAGTTATAAGCTTGGTCTAATAAAAGTTTTACCATTTATAGAGTATAATGCGACAAATTTTTAAGACAAAGTTCTTAACATACTTAAGGAAAATACCTATGGCATTAAATGTATATTATGACAAAGACACAAGTTTAGACTTAATTAGAAGCAAAAAAGTTGCAATGATTGGTTTTGGTTCTCAAGGACACGCACACGCTGAAAACTTAAGAGACAGTGGTGTTGATGTATGTGTTGGTCTTCGTAAAAATGGTTCTTCATGGGCTAAAGCTGAAGCGAAAAACTTTGAAGTTCTTACGGTTGCAGAAGCTACTGCTAAATCAGATGTTATTATGATTCTTCTTCCAGATGAAAATCAAGCTAAGATTTATAAAGAAGAGATTGAACCTAACTTAAATGCTGGTGATACTATTGCTTTTGGTCATGGCTTTAACATTCATTATGCAAGTATTATTCCTGCATCTGACATTAATGTTACTATGATTGCTCCAAAAGCACCTGGGCATACTGTTAGAAGTGAATTTGTTCGTGGTGGTGGTATTCCTGACCTTATCGCTGTCGGAAATAATCCTAGCGGCAACACTAAAGAATTAGCTCTTTCTTATGCTTCGGCTATTGGTGGTGGTCGTACTGCAATTATTGAGACAACTTTCAAAGACGAAACGGAAACTGACCTTTTTGGTGAGCAAGCTGTTCTTTGTGGTGGTGTTTCTTCTTTGGTTCAAGCTGGTTTTGAAACACTTACTGAAGCTGGTTATGCTCCTGAAATGGCATACTTTGAATGTCTTCACGAGTTAAAGTTAATTGTTGACTTAATGTTTGAGGGTGGTATCGCTGATATGAGATACTCTATCTCAAATACTGCTGAGTATGGTGACTATGTTTCTGGTAAACGCGTTATCAATGATGAGTCAAAAGCTGCAATGAAAGAGATTTTGAAAGAGATTCAAGATGGTAGATTTGCAAAAGACTTCATCTTAGAAGGACAAGCAGGGTACCCTCGTATGAATGCTGAAAGAAACAATGATAAAACTAAGTTAATTACTGTAACTGGTAATAAACTTCGTGAGATGATGCCGTGGATATCAGCCAACAAAATAGTAAACACTACTAAAAACTAATCTTTTAAATTTCTAGCACTCATCTTCGGATGATGTGCTCAGTCACTTACCAATGTAAGCTCCTTCCCATAAACATCCGAATCTAAGCACTATAAATTCAAAATATTTAGTTTTTTTAAACTAAAGTGTTATAATGGAACCTAGACTTTGACCTCAATGCCATTAAGTTAAGAAAATTAATGCTTTCTCGGAACCGGTACTTTAGTGCCGGCTTTGTGTCTTTAAAGACTAAGACCTAGGTTAAAACCTAGGTTCCAAAAAAAATGTTAGTTTCTTTCTTAACTTAATAGGGATGAGTATTAGTTTTGATTGAGTACAAAAGAGAGAACACTTGGCAAAACGAATTTTTGTAACGGCTACCAATACTGACATTGGTAAAACATATACTACTAAACTTCTTTTACAATCTTTTGCTGCACGCGGTTTGCGTGTCGGGGTGATGAAGCCTATTGAAACAGGTGTTGTTAATGGATTTTGTCCTGATGGAAGTGTCTTGTTACATGTAACACAGCAATTAAATCCGGCATTTTTACATGTAACTGTTGAAGATATAGTCCCTATCTCGTATGAACTTCCAGCAGCTCCTTTTGTTGCTTCAAATAATAAACCGCTTGATTTAGATACTTTACATGGTACGCTACAAAAACTTGAAAAACTTTGTGATGTGCTTATTATTGAAGGAGCAGGCGGGTTGTATGTGCCTTTGGATGAAAAGTACATGATGATAGATTTGATAAGCGAATTTCAGGCATCTGCGCTTTTGGTTACACATTGTTCTTTAGGATGTATCAATGATACACTGTTGAGTAAAAAAGCCTTAGAAGATAGAAATATTCCTCATATTGTTGGATTTAACTGTAAAAAAGAAGATGGTGATTTCTTACATGTAAGCCAGCCGTATTTTGACAAAAGTGGTTTTGAGGTGCTAAAAATTGATGATAACATTGACACGCTCAGTCAACTCTTGTATAATTTGTAAATTAAATATATTAGGACATAAATGCGCCATTTAATACGAACGGATGATTTTACAAAAGAAGAAATACAAGCCTTACTACAAGATGCTAAAAAATTTAGTGACGGTCGTTTTGAGAGAATTTTGCAGGATAAAATCATTATTACCCTTTTTTTTGAAAATTCGACACGCACAAAAAGCTCTTTTGAAATAGCAGCAAAAAGACTTGGTGCCGAAATCGTCCATCTTGATGTTGCAAAAAGTTCTACAAAAAAAGGTGAAACACTTGTTGATACGGCGATGAACCTTGATGCAATGGGTCCGCATGCCATTATTGTCCGCCATGAAAATGCAGGAGTACCTCAAATTCTTTCTCAGCATACAAAAGCAAGTATCGTGAATGCAGGCGATGGTGCGCATGCTCATCCTTCTCAGGCACTTTTGGATTTATATACACTTAACGAGCATTTTGAATCACTTGAGGGGAAAAAGATTGCCATTGTTGGTGATATAAAAAACTCACGAGTGGCAAACTCAAATATAGAACTGCTTACGCGTTTTGGCATGGAAGTGATTTTGGTCGCACCACCGCATTTTTTACCAAAAACAAGGCTTAGAACAACACACTATTTAGAAGAAATTATTGATGATGTAGATGCTATTATGAGTCTGCGTACACAAACAGAACGCCACTCTTCACAAAGTTATGCTTCGCTCAAAGATTATGCAAGTGATTTTTGTATCACCGAAGAGCTTGTGGGAGAAAGAGACATAATACTTTTACATCCCGGTCCAGTGCATAGAAATATAGACATCAGTGATGCCATGCTTGAAGATGATCGTTGTAAAGTATTAGAGCAGGTCAGTAATGGGGTAAATATAAGAATGGCAATTCTTAAAAAGCTGATTGCCTAACAATGAGTTTTGAGGAGATAAATCTTTTAGCACAACAGAAAAAGCCTTTTTTATTTATGAGTGATTTTACAGGCAAAAGAGTTGAAGTTGTGTTGTTAGAAGATTTAAAAGATGCTGACATAGAATTTTATATAGATGAAGCATACGATTTTAAACAACATCCACATAAATTGCAGATAAAACCTATAAACTTTACAGAGTATAAAAAAAAATTTGATGCAGTTATAGAAAAAATAAAATCGGGTGAAACTTATATTTTAAATTTGACACAAGCAACGCCTATTCAAACGAATCTTTCTCTCAAAGAGATGTTTCAACTCTCTAATGCACATTATAAACTACGCTATAAAAATGAATTTCTTTGTTTTTCTCCCGAAACATTTATACAGATTTCAAACAATACCATTCATACTTTTCCAATGAAAGGGACTATTGATGCCTCATACCCAAATGCAGAAGAAAAAATTTTATCAGATGAAAAAGAGATGGCTGAACATATAATGATAGTAGATTTACTGAGAAATGATCTCTCAATCGTTGCATCGAATGTCAAAGTGGAAAAATTCCGTTATTTGCAGATGATAGAAGCGGGGGAGAAAAAACTTTTGCAAGTAAGCTCACATATAAGCGGTATATTAGAAGAAAATTGGCAGGACAATTTAGGTACAATATTACAAACCCTACTTCCAGCAGGCAGTATCAGTGGGGCACCTAAAAAAAGTACGCTAAAGATTATTGAAGCAGTTGAAGGCTATAAACGAGGCTTTTTTAGCGGAGTATTTGGTTTTTTTGATGGAAACAGTTTAGACAGCGGAGTAATGATACGCTTTATAGAAAAAACTGCCGATGGGTACATTTATAAAAGTGGCGGTGGCATTACTTTAGATAGTGATGTACAGCGTGAATACGAAGAATTACAGGATAAAATATATTTACCATGAAAAATAAAATATTAGAAAATTTTTTTACCAGTGGCTGGACTTTTGGTGAAGACGAAAATGAATCAAGAAATAAATTTCAAATGATGAATATTGCTTTTGTTCTCTCTTTTGCCGGATTGTTATTTGGTATTAGTATAAATATTGTACGAGAAGCAACAACACTTATACCGATAGAAATTATTTTATTGTTTGTGAATATTGTATTACTATTTGCTTTACGATTTAATAAAAATTATTTTAAAACAATATCATTTATTGTTACTTTACAATATAGTATGTTGTTTTTACTTTTGGTGTATGTGAGTAAGCCAGAAGAATTGAAGCATATTTGGCTTTTTACTTACCCTATTGTTCTGCTCTATTTTGGAAATGACAAAAGTGCTTTTGTTTGGGTAGCAGTAATGGTTTTTTTCTTAATAATAGCCCCATTGCAACCTTTTGTACATGTAACATATTCGCTGTTTCAAATGATGTATATCTCTTTTGTTCTAATAATAGTTAGTATTATTATCTATTTTTATCAAAAAAGAATGGATGAAGCAACAAAATTGATTTTAGAACAAAAAAATATGCTTAAAAAACAGTTGGAAGAATTGATAAAGAAAGATAAAATATTATCAATTCAATCCAAACAAGCAGTCATGGGTGAGATGATAAGTATGATAGCCCATCAATGGAGACAGCCACTTTCTACTGTTACGCTTAATATTTCAAATTTGCAAGTAAAGCGTATGTTGGGCGAAACACTTCAAGAAGAAGAACTAGAAAAAGCCTTAAATGACATTAATAATACAATTATTTATCTCTCAGATACGATTGATGACTTTCAAACATATTTTCATCCAAAAAAAGAGATAAGTAAATTAGAAATTAATGAGTTAATACAAAAAGCGATTAACTTTACTAAACTGCGTCTTAAAGAGACAAAAATACAAATTATCTACGCACAAACAGAAAAAATAGTTATACAAACCTATGCAAATGAAATGATTCAAGTTTTACTTAACATTCTAAATAATGCGATAGATGAATTAATCACAAGAGAGATACAACATCCAAAAATACTTATTCGTGTTATAAATTTAGAAGAGACCTTGCAGTTAGAAATTGAAGATAATGCAGGTGGTATCAAAGAGGAGCATATTGATTCTATTTTTGAACCTTATTTTAGTACAAAAGGAAAAAATGGTACAGGGCTTGGTCTTTACATGTCACAAATGATAATGCAAAAACAGTTTCAGTCATCTATAGAAGTTTATAGTCAAAATAATATTACAATTTTTACTCTTAAAGTTGCAAAAAAACTAGCGTAAATTCAGATTGGTTGGGTTATAATAGATTTAAAATAAAAAGCAGGAATTTGGAATGTATAGAGAAGAGTTGAAGTTTTCATTATGGGCTGATTTTATCGAAAGAGATTATTTAGACAAAGAATTTAAACAATTGATAGAAAATAAAATTATAAACGGGGCTACCTCAAATCCGGCAATTTTTAAAAATGCAATTTTAAACTCTTCTGCATATAAAGCACAACTTTCATCACTAGATGAACTTTCTCCAAAAGAAAAATATGAAGCCGTGGCAATTTACGATATACAAAAAGCTGCAGATATTTTAAAGCCTTTATTTGACAAAGGAGATGACGGATATGTCAGCATAGAAGTTGATCCCTTTTTATGTGATGACACAGAGGCAACTGTAGCCGAAGGCAAAAGACTTTTTAAAGTAATAAATAGACAAAATGTAATGATTAAAGTGCCTGCAACAGAGGCAGGGTATAGTGCAATGAGAGAACTGAGTGCTGTTGGAATTCCTGTAAATGCAACATTGATTTTTAAAAAATCTCAAGCTATAAATTGTGCTGAAGCCTTTAAAAAAGGTATACAAAGTTATGGAAAAAGTGTTGACACTGTTATAAGTATTTTTGTGAGCAGAATTGACCGTGCACTTGATACAATACTTGCAGCAAACGGTATACAAACAGCATTAACAGGGATATATAATACATCTGTTATATATGAAGAGATTGAGAGCATGAATGTACAAGGTTGTAGAGCGCTTTTTGCTAGCACTGGTGTAAAAGATGATGCTTTGCCTCCTTATTATTATATTGAGAAACTGTTGGCTTATAATAGTATAAATACAGCACCGGTAGATACCATTAAGGCTTTTCATATACATGGCATAAATAAAAAAGCTTTACCAATTGACAAAAGTGTTATTAATGAACATTTCACTCAGATAAAAAAGATTGGTATTAATATGGATGAGGTGTTGCAAAAGCAGATAGATGATGGACTTGAAGCATTTAAAGAAGCATTTCAAGAAATTTTGGAGAGCTTATGAATACGCAGGTAGACATTAATACATTAACATTTGAGCAGTTAAAGAAGGTACGCATGCATCTTAAAAAGATGATTGAAGTAGGAGGCAGTGACTTACATGTAAAGGCTAATGCCGTCATGCGGGCAAGAATCAATGGAAATATCGTGCAGTTTTCTGGAGGAATTTTTTCCAAAGAAGACGCTTTGACATTTGCCAAAGAGCTTTTAAAAGGGCGTTTTGGCGAATTTGTCGAACAAAAAGAACTTGACCTTGTTTATCCATATGATGAAAACAACCGTTTTCGTGTAAATATTTTCTTTCAAATGGATGGAGTATCAGCGGTATTTCGTGTGATTCCTGTCAAAATTCCTTCTTTTGAAGAATTACACTTGCCCGATATTGTAAAAAGTTTTACACAAAGAGAAAGGGGTCTAGTCCTTGTAACTGGTGTTACAGGTAGTGGTAAATCAACAACGCTTGCAGCACTCATAAATGAAATTAATCTCACAAAAAAGAAACATATTATTACAATTGAAGATCCGATTGAATTTGTGCATAAAGATAGAAATTGTATAATCAATCAGCGTTCTGTCGGGCAAGATACTCTCTCTTTTGGTAGCGCTTTGCGTGCCGCGCTTCGTGAAGATCCTGATATTATTTTAGTCGGTGAAATGCGAGATCGTGAAAGCATCAATCTGGCGTTGCATGCTGCAGATACAGGACACCTTGTTTTCTCAACACTGCATACGCTTGATGCCAAAGAGACTATTAACCGTATTATTGCACAATTTCCTACAGATGAGCAAAATCGTGTACGGCTTTCTCTTGCAGGTGTTTTACAAGGGGTAATTTCGCAAAGACTTGTTCCTACGATTGATGGAAAACGCCGTGCCGCACTTGAAGTTTTGGTGCGTACTCCGACAATAGAGAAATTGATTATGGAAAATAGAGATTATGAGATTAAAGATACTATTGAAGCCGGAAAAGAGCATTATAAATCACAAAGTTTTGATCAAGCGATTTTGGATTTATATAATGATGGTGTTATTTCAAGAGAACAAGCACTAGACAATGCAACAAGTGCTTCAGATTTAGAACTAAAAATGAATGGTCTTATGAGTGGAAAACTATCTGAATTGGCTGAAGAAAATATGGAACAACAAAGTGAGATTTCACCAGATGATGAAGACATTTTTGATTTAAAGTAAAGTTTAATCCATAAACAGGTATACTTTCGCCTATTTTAAAAAACAAAGGACTTCATATGTTAGAAGGTATAGTTAGAGAGAGTATTGGCAAAAAGGGCACAAAAGCACTTCGCCGTGATGGTTATCTAATTGCGAACATTTACGGAAAAGGGCTTGAGAATATCAATGCTGCATTTAAAGAAAATGAGTATATCCGTACTGCACGCAATAAAAGCACATTGGCATTTCCAGTTTCAATTGATGGTAAAGAGATGCAAGTTGTTGTTCAATCATATGAGTCTCACCCAGTTACAGGAAAACTTTTACATGTAGATTTAATGGTAGCACAACCAAGTGTTTTAACTCACTATATGGTGCCTATTGAAGCTACAGGTGAATCTATTGGTATTAAAAATAAAGGTCTTTTAAATGTTTCTAAAAGACGCTTAAGAGTACAAGCAAAAATAGAAGATTTACCAAAATCAATCGTTATTGATATAACAGATATGGATATTGGCGATGCTAAACTTATTCGTGACATAGATGCGTCTGAAAATGTTAAATTTACAGATAGCGATCGTGTTGCAGTATTAAGTATTATTAAAGCTAAGTAGTAACAAATATGCTTATAGTTGGGCTAGGAAACCCTGGATCCGACTATGAGAATACACGACACAATATTGGTTTTATGGTTATAGATGAACTCATTTGTCGTCATAATGCCAGTAAACTCTCTTCTTCATCATTTCAAGGTGAACTTTATAAATTTCAAAACGCCCCTGTTTCTTTAGAAAATCATTTTTTATTAAAACCACTGACATATATGAATCTCTCAGGAGACTCAGTTGTAAAAGTGAAACAGTTTTACAAACTTGAAGATGTTGTTGTAATACATGATGATTTGGATTTGCCTTTTGGGGCACTTCGATTTAAAAAAGGTGGAGGGCATGGTGGTCATAACGGATTAAAATCCATAGATTCTAAGATTTCTCGTGAATATACTAGAGTACGAATGGGCATTGCTAAACCGGAACATAAAGGGGAAATTGCTTCTTATGTGCTCAGTCCATTTAACCAAAGTGAGCAAAAATACCTCAAAGAGTGGATAGAAAAGAGTTGTGAAGCCATTGAATATCTTCTCATAAATTCATTAGAAAATACAAGCTCAAAGTATACTCAAAAGGCTATAATATGCTAGCTTTTAAATATATATCTTTGCATTATATCAAATATTTTTTGATTATATTAACAGCTCTAGTTTTATTTGTCGTCGGTTTTGATTATATGGGGAGTGCAGAAGAATTGTCAAAATCATCTGCAAACCTTATTTTAATTTATTTGGTATACAAATCATTTTCTGCTATTGATATTTTACTCCCTGTTGCCCTCGTATTTGCGATGATATCTACAAAAATATATCTTATCCGTTCAAATGCACTTGTTTCATTTTTTTCTTTAGGATATTCTCGGGTAGATGTGCTACGACCTTTTGTGTATGTCTCCACCGCTGTTATTATTCTTTTTATTGCCTTGCATTCATGGTCTAATTTTGCCCGTTCTGAAGAATTTTCTCGAAATATAAAAAAGAATTCGCAGTATTTAAGTCCGACACGAGATCTCTTTTTTGCGTATAAAGGCAAATATATATATTTTTCAAAATTACTACCTTTGCAAGAAACAGCAAAAAATATTCGTGTTTTTACAGTTAAAAATGAGTCTTTAAAAGAAGTAGTTGTAGCAAAAGAAGCGAGATACATAGATAATTATTGGTTTATTAAACGGGCTGATATCATTACAAAACCTGATGATTTGTCACTTGCCTCGCCTGGTATGATCGTGACAAAAGCAAAGGACTTAAAAATTTTAGAGGGCTTTCGTCCTAAAATGCTTGACCAAGTATATGAAGGAAAGGTAAATTTTACCATTAAAGATGCTATTGATGCCATTCTTTTACTAGATAAGCAAAATATCAATACGGATAATATAAAAGCAGCGCTCTACAAAATATTTATTTATCCTTTTTTTGTACCATGTTTAATAGTTATCATATTTTTCTTTGTTCCTATGAGTGTGCGTTTTTTGAATGTTTCACTCTTTACATTTGGAGCAATTTTAGCCACTTTGCTGACATGGGGCATACTCTTTTTTCTTATAAAACTTGCAAATAATAGAGTCATACCAAGCGAAATAGGTATTATTGCCCCTATTGTCATACTTATAGTTTTAGCCTTCTTGCAGTGGCATAGACACAGAGCCTCTCAGTCTTAGGGACTTCTAAGCACATTTTAGATAAAATCATTTAAAAAATATTTGGAATTTTGATGATTGATTTTAAAGCATTGGCAACAGAGTATAAAACACCGTTATATGTATATGATTTTGATTACATGTCAGAGCAGTATACAGAGTTAAAAGAGGCTTTTAAAGGGCGTAAGTCTATTATAGCCTATGCGGTCAAGGCAAACTCAAATTTGAGTGTTGTGCAACATTTTGCAAAAATGGGAAGTGGGGCTGATTGTGTTTCGATAGGCGAAGTGCGTCGTGCATTTTTAGCGGGTATTCCTGCCTATAAAATTATATTTTCAGGTGTCGGAAAAAGTGATGATGAAATACGCGAAGCTATAGAGAAAGATATTTTATATATTAATGTTGAGAGTGAGGCAGAACTACAGCGTGTTGAAGCTATTGCAAAAGAGCTTGGCAAAGTGTCTCGTATAAGTATTCGAGTTAACCCAAACATTGACCCGAAAACACATCCTTATATTTCCACAGGACTGCATGACAATAAGTTTGGTGTAGACCTCTCAACTGCCAAGCGTATGTATATTCAGGCAAATAATTCTCAATATTTAGATCCAATAGGTATTCATTTTCATATCGGTTCACAGCTCACACATCTAGAACCCATCCGAGAAGCAGCCGAAATAGTAGCAGATTTGATTCGTTCACTTAACGCGATAGATATTGAAATTAAATTTTTTGATATCGGTGGCGGACTCGGCATAAAATATGATGATGAAGAGACAATTAAGCCTTATGATTATGCACAAGCAATTTTAGGAACACTTATCGCGCTTGATTTGACTATTCTTTGTGAACCTGGTAGATTTTTAACGGCTAATGCAGGCTACTTTATTACAAAAGTATTGTACGAAAAACAAAATGGTAAGAAAAAATTTGTAGTGGTTGATGGTGCGATGAATGACCTGCTCCGCCCATCTCTTTATAATGCGTATCATAAAATAGAAGCACTCACAGATAATGATGGACAAACAAGAGAAGTAGATATAGTCGGTCCGGTTTGTGAAAGCGGGGATTTTTTTGCTAAAAACTACCATTTACCAGAATTAAATCGAAATGATTTACTTGTTATTCACAGTGCAGGTGCGTATGGTTTCGGTATGGGAAGTAACTACAATACTCGTGGAAGAAGTGCAGAAGTGGCTCTCCAAAAGGGCAAAGCTAGACTTATTCGCAAGCGTGAATATTTTGAAGATCTAATCAGTTTAGAACAAGAATTCTTAGTAGATTAAGATGTATTTTATAGATGTGCAAGGGACGCTAATCAGTGATGAAGATAAATCTCCAATTGTGGGAAGTAGAGAATTTATAGACAAACTTAATGAAGAAAACATTCCTTACATGGTGATTACTAATAACACAAAAAAAGCATCACAAGACTTTCTCTCTTATCTTAATACAATAGGCTTTGACTTTTCTGTGCAAAAATATCTTGATCCTTTAATGCTTTTAGAATCAAGAGTCCCAAAAGAGGCTGTTGCAGCATATGGGGCAGAAGAATTTTTGCTAACACTGCAAAAGATGGGATATAAGCTTGATTATGTAAACCCTAAAACAGTGCTTATTGCTATCAAAGAAGATTTCAGTGCCGATGAATATGCACAAATGATAGATTTTTTACTTAGCGGTGCAAAGCTTGTTGGTATGCACGAAACTTCCATTTATGCAAAAAACAACAAGCGTTATCCCGGTGTTGGAGCCGTTTTAAAAATGCTTGAATTTGCTACAAGCAGTTCGTATGAAGTTGTGGGCAAACCAAGTCAAGCGTTTTATAGTGAAGCCTTACAACGACTGAAAAAACAAAATCCTAATACAAGGTTTTCAGATATAACTATTATAAGTGATGATGTAAAAGGTGATTTGGGTGGGGCAAAAGAGCTTGGAATGCAGACAATATTTGTGACAAGTGGTAAATATAAAAATGCCAAAGAAATTGTACCTTTTTTAGATAAAAAGCTTAAACCTGATTTTATATATAAAAATATGCAAGATATTTTAATCCGACACAAGGTGGAAAAATAATGAAAACTTTGAATGAGTGCAGAGTAGCAATTGATGAAATAGACAATGAAATACTTAAGCTTTTAAATAAACGCATGACAGTTGTTGAGCGGGTTGGAGAGATAAAAAAAGATACCGGTGGGGCTATTTATAGACCTGAGAGAGAAAAAGCCATTATAGATAGACTTGTTACGCTCAACGAGAAAGCTGAGGGTTTGTTAAACAGAAGTGCAATAGAGGCAATATATTTAGAAATTTTTGCAGTTGCAAGAAATCTTGAATTGCCTGAGAGAATTGCTTATTTGGGACCAGAAGGAAGTTTTACGCATCAAGCGGCAGAGAGTCGTTTTGGGGCAATGAGTGATTATCTTTCACTTAATTCCATCGATTCAGTATTTAAAACACTTGAAAGCGGTCGTGCAAAATTCGGCGTTGTTCCTATTGAAAATTCTCGAGATGGAATTGTGGGTGAAACACTTGATTTGCTTGCAAAAAGCTCTGTTAAAATTGTTGCAGAACTTTATATGCCTATTCATATGTCTTTTGCAACAAAGGACGAAAAACTTGAAAATATTACTAAAATATATTCAAAAGATAAGGGATTTGGGCAGTGTCGTGAGTTTTTAAGTGAACACGAACTTGTCAATGTGGAACAAATACCGGTAGAATCAACAGCAAAAGCTGCAATATTAGCGGCAAATGAACCACACGCTGCCGCTATTTGTTCTCATATAGCAGCAAAATTATACGGTGTACCGACAATGTTTGAAAACATAGAAGACGCGGTAGATAATACGACGCGTTTTATCATTTTAAGTGATTTTAAAAATGGGATGAGCGCAGAAGATAAGACTTCTATTTTAGTGCGATTAAAAGATGCAGTAGAAGCTGGTTCTTTGGTTCATTTTCTACAAGATTTTGATGAAGAAAAAATAAATCTTTCCAAAATAGAATCGCGGCCTTCAAAAGACAAGGGTGGATTTGGGTACTGGTTTTATATAGATTTTTATGGGCATATAGATGAAGAAAAAATTCAAAAAGTAATACAAAAACATAAAGATGAAGTCACATGGCTTGGAAGTTATGTAAAGGGTGAAGAGTGAAATTTAATAAAAAACTACAAAATATAAATACATATGAAGCAGGCAAACCTATAGAGCTTGTTGTGCGTGAATTTGGCATAGAGCCAAAAGATATAGTAAAGCTGGCATCGAATGAAAATCCTTATGGTTGTTCGCCAAAGGTACAAGATGCGGTGAGTAAGATTATTCCAAAGATGGCGCTTTATCCGGATGACAGTATGTTAAAGCTAAAAAATGCGTTAACAAAAAAATATGAAATGAATGATGAAAACCTAATCATTGGAAGCGGAAGTGATCAGGTTATAGAATTTATTATGCATGCTGTAGCAAATGAAAACTCAAAAATTCTTATGAACAGTGTTACCTTTGCAATGTATGAAATTTATGCAAAACATGTGGGTGCTCAAATACTCAGAACCAAGTCACAAGAGCATAATTTGGAAGAATTTTATGAACTTTATAAAAAAGAAAATCCTGAAATAATCTTTTTGTGCACACCGAATAATCCGACAGGTGATGCTATAAATGCAGATGAAATGATGAAATTTTTACAAAAAATTGATAAGAATACTTTGGTTGTTGTTGATTGTGCCTATATGGAGTATGCTGTTTATAAAGATGTAAGCAAACAAGTTACTCCTAAAGAGTTGATTGAAAAATTTGAAAATGTTATTTATTTGGGCACTTTTTCAAAAGCATATGGGCTTGGCGGCATGCGAGTTGGTTATGGTGTTTCGCATAAAAATATTATTGGGGAACTCTCTAAATTACGACCACCGTTTAATATAACGACCTTATCACTTGAAGCTGCAAGTGTTGCTCTTGAAGATGAAAAATTTGTAAATAATTGTATCGCTTTAAATTTCGATGAGATGAAACGGTATGAAGAGTTTGCAAACAAGCAAAAAATAGATATAATAGAGAGTTATACAAATTTTGTTACTTTATGTCTAAATGAAACGCAAAATTCAACACAACTTTGTGATGCTTTATTGCAAAAAGGAATGATTGTGAGAGATTTGAATGGGTATGGCATGAATGCAATTCGTGTAACTGTCGGAACAAAAGAACAAAACAAGCGTTTTTTTGAACTTGCATCAGCATTATTATAAATTTAAGATGGAAAGTTAATGGATTTTAAGGTACTTTTTTCGCAATTATCAGTTTTGTATGCAAAACTTACGAAACAGCAAAAAATAATTATAGCAGCAGCTATTGTTGGTATTGTTGCTTTTTTAATATTTTTGGTTGTTTTTACAGCTAAGAAAAGTACAAGCGGTGGGTATGATGCTCTTTTTGACTCCTTAACCCCTGCTGATGCCGCAAAGATTGTTGCACAACTTGAAAAAGATAACATTCCCTATAAAATAGAAGCAAACAATGTTATAAAAGTACCTCGAAATGTTGTTTACAAAGAAAGAATTTCGATTGCTTCTTTAGGCATACCGAAAAATAGTGGTGTAGGTTTTGAATTATTTGATAAACAAGAATTTGGTGCAACAAGTTTTGATCAAAGAATTAAACATCTCCGGGCATTAGAAGGGGAACTTGCCCGTACTATTACAGCTCTTTCTCCAGTAGAAAGAGCAACTGTCAATTTGGCACTTCCAAAAGAGACACTCTTTGTTTCAAAGCAGGTTGAACCTACAGCTTCTGTAATGGTGCAACTTATTGAGGGGAGCAGGCTTACCTCAAAACAAATAAGAGGTATTAAAAATCTTGTAGCAGCAGCAGTACCGAAATTAAAGCTTTCAAATGTAATGTTGATTGATAGTGATGGTGTAACACTCGGGGATAATGATGCAATGGCGCAGATGAGTGAGCTCTCAATAGCACAACAAAAGTATAAAATTAGAGAAGAGAAAAAAAAGCAAGAAAAAATTGTTGATGTTGTTGCTCCTTTTGTAGGGGGACAAAATAAAGTAGTAGCACAAGTAAGTATAGAATTTGATTTTTCTCAAAAAAGTTCTACTTCTGAAAAATATGACCCAGAAAATGTTGTCCGAAGTGAACAGTCAACAGAAGAAAAAAAAGAAGGAAGTTCTCCCAAAGCAGTTGGGGGAGTGCCAGGAACGGTCAGTAATATTGGACCAGTGCAAGGGCTTACCTCCAATAAAACAACTGAGAAATATACAAAAAATTCAGGGACTACTAATTATGAAGTAGGAAAAACTGTCAGTACGACAAAAAGTCAATTTGCCAGAATTAAAAGAATAACAGCTGCCGTTGTAGTAGATGGAAAATATAAAGAAAAAACAGATAAAAAAGGAAATCCTACAGGAGAGATGGAATATGTACCACTTGATACAGCTGATATAAGTGCATTAACATCTCTTGCAAGTCGTTCTATTGGCATTGATCCAAATAGAGGCGATCAAATTAGTGTGCAAAATTTGCAATTTGCAAGAGCATCAGTAGAAAAAGGTGCTCAAAATGTAAATAAAGTTATTACATTCAGCGAAACTTATTTAGCCCCTTTTTCAGACTTGTTTAAGTATCTATTCGTGATTATTTTATTGTTTATTTTATACAAAAAAGTTATTGCACCGTTTGCAGATAAAATGCTTGAAGTCTCCAAAGAAGATGAAGAACTCGTAGCACCTTCTTTAGAGCTTGATGAAGAAGAGGGTGATGACTTAGTAGAAAAAGTGCAATCAATGCGTAAAAAAGTAGAAGACCAACTTGGTATGGGAAATAATTTTAATGAAGATGATCTTAAGCATGAAGTCATTTTAGAAAAAATAAAAACAATGGCAGAAGATACCCCTGAAGACATTGCTTCTTTACTTGAAGCACTCTTAAGCGAAGAATCTGAAATTCCTACAAAAGGAAGGAAGTAATTATGGCTAATTTAACGCAACAACAGCAAGCAATGTTTGATGAAATGAATATGGCTGAGAGAATTGCCATACTTTTGTTGCAATTAGGTGAAGATGCAACGGCTGGAATATTTTCTCATATGGGGGTTGATGCTATTACAGAAGTCTCTAAGTATATTGCGTCAAATAAAACTATAGATAAAGCAATAGCTACTGCTATTTTAGAAGAATTCCATGCTATTTTTCAATCTGGTCAGTTTATGACATCAGGCGGTATGGAATATGCAAGAGAACTTTTATATAGAACATTAGGATCAGAAGAAGCGAAAAAAGTTATGGATAAACTTACAAAAAGCATGCAAAATACACAAAACTTCGCATATTTATCAAAAATTAAACCACAGCAGCTTTCAGACTTTATCATCAATGAACATCCTCAAACGATTGCCCTTATTTTGGCACATATGGATCCTACGGAAGCCGCCGATACTTTGCAGTATTTTCCGGATGATTTACGGAGTGAAGTGGCAATGCGGATGGCAAAACTTGGTGATATTTCTCCTTCAGTAATTAAGCGAGTGTCGGCTGTGCTTGAATCAAAACTTGAGTCCCTCGCATCGTACAAAGTTGAAGTTGGGGGAACTCGTGCGGTTGCAGATATATTTAACCGTCTTGGTGCAAAAAACTCAAAAACAACATTGGCAAATATCGAACAAGTTGATGAGGAATTGGCAACATTAATTAAAGAGATGATGTTTACATTTGAAGATATTGTTACGCTTGATAAAAATTCTATTGCCGAGGTTTTAAAAGCTGTAGAAAAAGCAGAACTTATGTTGGCACTTAAATCTGCCCCTGAAGAGTTAAAAGAGAAATTTTTCTCTGCTATGAGTGAGCGAGCCCGTGAAGCATTTGAAGAAGAAATGCAATTCCTTGGCGCAGTTAAAATGAAAGATGTTGAAACTGCTCAGAGAAAAATTGTTGAAACTGTAAATCAGTTGGCTGAATCTGGAACTATTCAGATGGGTTCAACTGAAGAAATGATAGAGTAAGTAGATGGCAACTATAATATTAAGTAACGAAGTGAATGAACATAATGTGCATAAATATAGCTTTAAAGTTATTTCGTTGGGGTCGAATGAAAAACAAGTCAGTGAAGAAAAAAATTTTACAGAAGAAAATAATCCTAAAGCCAGAATCACAGATGTTGATTCAAGTGCATTAAGTAGAAGTTCTAAAGATTCTCTTATAGAATCTTTGATGAAAAAAACTGATGAGATGTCATCAAATTTTATAAAACTACAAATGAAACTTGAAGCCAAGGAAGAAGAGTTTCAAGAAGAATTGAAAAAAGCAAAAGAAGAAACTTTTAATGAGGGGCTTAAAGCAGGAGAGGCAAAAGCACGCGAGGATATTGATAAGGCAATTAATAATAAATTAGAACTTTTAACTACATCTATTAAAAAATTAGAAGAGAGTGCAAACGAGTTTGAAAAAGCATTAGAAGGTGTGAAGAGTGAATTGTTACATGCTGCAATAAATATAGCCAAAGAGGTTATAAAAATACAAATCAGCGAAACCTCCGCACTCATTGCCAAAACATTAAGTGATGAGCTAATGAAAGAACTGCAAAGTGCTTCAAAAATTACATTGAAAGTCAATCCAAAAGACCATAGTGAAATAGTACAACATTTAGGAAAACTTGAGCATGTTGAAGTATTACCTGATAGTGCAGTGAGTGAAGGTGGTGTCATTGCATTGAGTGATGCCGGAAATATAGATGCGCAAATATCAAAAAGATTTGAGAGAGTAAAAAAGGCAGCTTTGAGTGAATAGAATAAAGATAAAAGAAAAAAGTATTAAAGAGCTTGAGGCTTTGAGTGATGATATAAGAAAAAGAATCTTAGAAGTTGTGAGTAAAAACGGTGGACATTTAAGTTCTACACTAGGTGCTACAGAAATAATCGTAGCAATGCATAAAGTATTTGATTCTCAAAAAGACCCTTTTATTTTTGATGTATCTCATCAGGCATACGCACATAAACTTCTTACTGGACGATGGGCAGAATTTGACACTTTGAGACAATTCCATGGTATGTGCGGATATACAAAACCAAGTGAAAGTTCTGATGATTATTTTGTAGCGGGGCATAGCTCTACTTCTATATCTTTAGGGGTGGGTGCGGCAAAAGCCATTGCGCTTAAAGGAGAACAGGATAAACGGATTCCTGTTGTACTGATTGGTGATGGTTCCATGACAGCAGGTATGGTTTATGAAGCTTTGAATGAACTAGGTGATAGAAAATATCCGATGGTTATCATTTTAAACGATAATGAAATGAGTATTTCAAAGCCGATTGGTGCAATTAGTAGAATGTTAAGTTCTGCGATGGCTTCGCCTTTTTACCAAAGATTTAAAAAAAATACTGAAAATTTTGTAGATAATTTTGGCGAAGGTGCTAGATATATCGCAAAGCGTATGGAAGAATCATTAAAATTAATTACTCCGGGAATGCTTTTTGAAGAGATGGGTATAAATTATATCGGTCCGGTTGATGGTCATAATCTTTCACAGTTAATAGATATTATGCAAACGGCTAGAAAATTAAAAAAACCTGTAATTATTCATGCACAAACACTCAAAGGCAAGGGTTATGAAATAGCAGAAGGCAAAGAAGAAAAATGGCATGGTGTTGGACCTTTTGATTTATCGAGCGGGAATTCTTCTAAAAAAGCTGCAACTAAGAGCGCTACACAAATTTATACAGAGGCACTTTTACATCTTTGTGAACACAATGACAAAATTGTAGGCGTGACAGCAGCAATGCCAAGCGGTACAGGATTGAGTGAATTAATTGAGAAGTATCCTACACGGTTTTGGGATGTTGCTATTGCCGAACAGCATGCGGTTACCTCTATGTCAGCAATGGCAAAAGAGGGATTTAAACCTTTTTGTACCATTTACTCGACTTTTTTGCAACGAGCCTATGATCAGGTTATTCATGATACATGTATAATGGATTTACCAGTTGTTTTTGCACTTGACCGTGCTGGTATAGTTGGCGAAGACGGTGAAACACATCAAGGTGTGTTTGATATAAGTTATTTAAGAGCTATACCGAATATGACACTGTTTGCTCCTCGTGATGAAAAAAGTTTTCATCAGGCTATGAGATTTGCATCAAAGTATGAACATCCATGTTCACTTCGTTACCCTAGGGGTTCTTTTATTGTAACAGACCTAGCAGAATCTACACCTTTTGAACTGGCGAAATCACAATTACTTCAAACAGCACAAAGTGATATTTTATTTATTGGCTATGGAAATGGTGTCGGTCGTGCTTATGAAACAGCACAATGTTTGGACGAAGATGTAAGTATTTTAGATTTGCGTTTTGTAAAACCACTTGATGAAGGAATGCTTAGAGAGTTGTCTAAAAATTATAAAAAATGGTTTGTTTTTTCCGACAGTGCCAAAGTAGGGGGAGTAGGTTCTGCTCTTTTAGAGTTTTTGGCAAAAGAAAATATTACGGATATTTTTGTTCTTTCTTTTGAATATGATGATGTCTTTATAACTCATGGAAATACTAAAGTGGTAGAGGAATCTTTGCAACTTCTACCAAAGCAGCTTGCGAAAAAAGTAAAAGCTTTTAATCCTTAGTAAACCACTAAGTTTACTTGACATTAGTCCGCTTCTTGTATTATAATAATTAATACAAGGAGTCGACATGAGTCAAAAATCTTGCCCCATTTCATTTATACAAATTGATGCTAACATTGTTAGAATTAATGCATTTTATATTTTATTACTTTTTAGTCTGTATCTTATTACACAGAACAAGGTCATAATACTTTTTTTAATAATAGATTTCGCTATACGAATTTTCTTAAGTAAAAGCTATAGTCCTTTATTTTATCTCTCTTCGCGAACAAAAGAACTCTTACATGTAAAGAGTAAACTCCAAGACAGTGCCCCTAAAAAACTAGCAACATATTTTGGTTTTATGTTTGTTGTATTACTGTTTTTATTTGATGTGTTACATGTAACGACTCTTTTTTATATAATGAGCGGTATATTTATGGTGTGTCTGTTTTTAGAACTTGCATTTGATTACTGTATGGGCTGTAAAATATATTATTTATACAAAAGATTTCTTGTCTGATGGTAGGTGTCTCTACTAAAAGTTTATATGGTGTTGCCGCTATGCATGCCTTACATAACTCCCCGAGAAATAAACTTATGCAAATTAAAGAGATAGCCGCAATGACACATATATCGCACGGTTACCTTGAACAAATTCTCTCAAATTTAAAAAAACATGGCTTTATTATAAGTGTAAGAGGTGCAAATGGCGGTTATAAACTTGCCAAAGACGCCTCTACCATTATAGTACTTGATATTGTTGAGGCTTTGGAAGGGGAACTTTTTAGTGTCTCACAAAATGTAGGTGCAAGTGTAGTATTAGACTCATTTTGGAAGGATATCCAAGAAAAAGTAAGAGCAGTTTTTAATGTAAAATTATCTGAACTTGACAGTGCCTATGCGACATATTTTTATGAAATATAAAATACCTTCAATGCCCAGCTATTTGGGAACCCGTCAATGCCATTAAGTTAAGAAAAAAGTTTTAGTTTTTCTTGGAACCTAGGTTTTAACCTAGGTCTTAGTCTTCAAAGGCACAAAGCCGGCACTAAAGTACGGGTTCCGAAAAAGCTGTTTAACTTAATGACCGGGCAGGGTGCTTCTTTCTTTACATGTAAAGGTGTAAACTAAGCTTGAATAGTTGTTTAATAATTTACTTTGATAAAATTTCATATAATAATTATAATATATTATAGAAAAGGTGCAATGTGAGTAAATTAAGTATGTATCCAATAAC
>Ga0256840_1001644_pt1 | contig 20658 bp, 21 predicted proteins | sample 355202metaG_FD_185969 | JGI IMG/M metagenome (GOLD analysis project Ga0256840, IMG submission 185969) | Hydrothermal vent microbial communities from Mid Atlantic Ridge, Atlantic Ocean - 355-202 | ecosystem: Environmental > Aquatic > Marine > Hydrothermal vents | place: Atlantic Ocean: Mid...
CCATGCTTTTACGCGTCGTATATACATATACGCATAGTTTACCACCATAATAGTCCAGATAATTTCTTTAGAAAGAAAAAGTGTTTTGAGCGCACCTTTGTGTCCACCTGTAGCGACTGCCATGATAAGTCCCGTAGCAAACAACAGTATGATGAAAGGCATCACGAGATTAAACAACCTACCCATGCTTTGCAAGGTAATACCTAGTCTTTGTTTAGGTTCTATCATGAAGTCCATCACATCAGACTTTAGCATCTGTGCTGCTGTCACACCACCACGAGACACCACAGGATGCACTGCCACACGCATAGCAATCATCCCCCCTACCCAAATAATGGCTGAGAGTACATGCACAAAGACTATAAGATGTGCATAGTTTGAAAAAAGTGCTGTCATTATTTATTCTCCTCTAAATTCTCGTTCAGATAGGCTAAAGCTTTTTCTGTCGCTTCAGCTATCTTAGAAGCATCTTTTCCACCTGCTTGTGCGAAGTCTGGACGACCACCACCTCCTCCACCAAGTATAGGGGCTATCTCTTTTATCCAGTCGCCTGCTTTGATACTGGTCTCTTTAGAGCCACATGCTATAAGTACCTTATCACCCTTCTTTTGAAAAAGCATAATGGCGATGTTTGGGTACTTATTTTTCGCTTCATCTATAAGTTCTTTGATATCCCCAGCTTCTATTTCTTCTACAATAACTGTAGCACCTTTTAGTTCTGTAGCCTTCAGCTCAGTCTTCGTAGCAGTCTGTGCTGCTTGTAAATCAGCTTTAAGAGACTTTACTTGCTCTTTGAGCTTGGCTATACCTGCAAGTGGATTTGTATTTTTAAGTTCTGTTTTTATCTCAGATAACTCAGCTCTCAATCCTTTGACTGTAGCAATCGCTGCATTTCCACACACAGCTTCTATACGCCTAACCCCAGCAGATACACCAGATTCTTTAGTGATCATAAACAGCCCTATTTGTGCAGTGTTGTCTACATGGTTACCACCACAAAGTTCTATAGAAGACTTACCTATGTTTACCACTCGCACCTTATCTCCATACTTCTCATCAAACTGTGCTTTGGCTCCTAACTTTCTAGCTTCTTCTATGCTAAGTTCTTTCATGCCTGCGGTTTCACCTGCAGATATTTTGGCATTGACCCAAGTTTCTACGTCTTCTATTTCTTCTTCTGTCATAGCCTTAGGATGAGAGAAGTCAAAACGTAATCTTTTGTCATCGTTGAGTGAGCCTGCTTGTGCTACATGGTCACCTAGTATCTCAAAAAGTCCAGCATGAAGTAAGTGCGTGGCTGAATGGTGTTTTTCTATCTCTGCTTTGTTCATATCTACTTTAGCCAACACCTCATCACCTACAGATAAATATCCTTCGAATTTAGAGAGATTCATATCAAGAAACTTTTGCGTATCTAAAATTTCTATTGTTTCACTCCCCATTTCCAAGGTTCCTCTATCTCCTACTTGTCCACCAGACTCAGCATAAAAAGGAGTCTCTTTAAGCATCACCCAACCAGCACCATCACTAGACCCTACTTCTTCAAAGTCTTCATCTAAAAGTGCCAGTACTTTTGTAGCGACTTCTCTATGTTCATAGCCTACAAAAGTGTTTAGTCCATATTCTTCTTTTATTGATTTGAAGTCACCTGTTGCCGCTGCATCTCCTGTGCCTTTCCATGCAGCTTTTGACTGTGCTTTTTGTTTTGCCATGGCTGCATCAAAGGCTTCAGAGTCTAAAGCTATGTTTTTTTCTCTTAACATGTCTTGCGTGAGGTCAAGAGGAAAACCATAGGTATCATAAAGCTTAAAGGCCACTTCGCCATTAAAGGTTTCCGAACTAAGCCAACTTGGTTCGTATTCTAGTTTTTCTTCCAGCATTTTAAACATATTTTGTGCATGAAACCCATAAGGTCTTTTACTGGTACTTGTTTCTCTGTCTTTGTTGTAATGCATTCTTGCAAGCTCTTCATTAAAGAGTTTAATCCCTGCTTCTATAGTCTCAAAGAAACGCTCTTCTTCTAACTTCATAGAAGCTTTTATAGATTCTGCTCTCTCACCCAAATAACTATACTGTTCTCCCATAGTCTCTACGAGTGTCTCAACCAGTGTATGCATAAATGGTTTACGAAGTCCTAGCAAATATCCATGTCGAATGGCACGACGCATGATACGTCTAAGCACATATCCACGTCCTTCTTTGTCAAAGTTGACACCCTGTGCTAGTAAAAATGATGTAGAACGTAGGTGGTCTGCTATGACTCTATAGGAAGCAGAGTTAGAAGCATCATAGTCATACTTTGTGCCTACAAGTTCGCCTATTTTGTCTAAAAATGGCATAAATAATGTAGAGTGATAATTGTTTAATACACCCTCTTTTATGGCAACCACACGCTCTAAACCCATGCCTGTGTCTATGCTAGGTTTGGGAAGTGGGTTTAGATTTCCCTCTACATCTCTGTCGTATTGCATAAAGACAAGGTTCCAGATTTCTAAAAACCTGTCTCCTTCTCCACCCATATAGTCTTCTGGTCCTGAAAAATGCTCTTCACCTTGGTCATAAAATATTTCAGAACAAGGGCCACATGCACCCGTCTCACCCATAGCCCAAAAGTTCTCTTTGTCATCAAATTTGACTATGCGGTCTTTTGCAATGTGTTTTTGCCATAGTGCATACGCCTCTTCATCATCTTCATGTACGGTTACCCATAGTTTCTCCATAGGTAAATTCAAATACTTCTCGGAGGTAATAAACTCCCAAGCAAACGCCATCACTTCTTCTTTAAAGTAGTCTCCAAAAGAGAAGTTACCAAGCATCTCAAAAAGTGTGTGGTGCCGTGCTGTGTAGCCTACATTGTCCAGGTCGTTATGTTTACCCCCTGCTCTTAAACATGTTTGGCTTGAAGTATTACGTGGAGGGTTAGGTATAGGAGCATCTCCTGTAAAGATGGCTTTAAAAGGAACCATACCAGCATTTACAAACATCAACGTACCATCATCATCGAGTGGTACAAGTGGTGCAGAAGGCACAAGTGTATGCCCATGAGATTGAAAAAAGTCTAGAAATAATTGTCTAATATCCATAGTAATGTATCCTATTGTAAATTAAGATATTTTACCCAAAATGTCGTTATTGGTAGGTAAAGAAAGCGGTAGAAATCTTAAGATGTTCTAAAGTGGGGAAAGTATCCCACTTTTTCAAAGGTGAAACGTACACACATCATCTTGATCATAATCAAAACTTCCATCATCATATGTAGAAACACCCCTAAACTTAGTACAATCATAAGGAATACCCCCTTTACCACGGTTAAGATCATCTGTAATACGTACAACATCATCATGCATATCTCCATAAATGCCATCTAAACCATTAAAATCAAACTGGCATGAGTCAGGTTCAATAAATGAAAACTCTCCATTGTTTGCAGTTGTACTCCAACTTCTCATAGAGTCACACTTATAAGGGATATTGGCATAGGACATCCCTCTAGCATCTACTAAAAAAAGTGTCGTCAACGTTTGACTATTGTCTCCATAGTAGCTATTATATCCATCATCGTAACTAGCCTGACAACCATTTAACGATATAAAAGCAATAAGTGTTGCGAATAATAATGTAATTTTTTTCATCTTATACTCCTTCAAGCATTTTTAGGAGTATGACAGTAAATTGTGGGGTGTTTGTGGGGTGAAAACCTTTAAATAGATTTTAAAAGCGTAGCGATACTTTGACTTCCATCCTTTTCTACAGTATTTATAAGTCCCTGACTTACTTCTCCCATATCTTCATCTAAAAGACTCAGTACCTTAGGTACAGCTATCTCTCCTTCTCTCATAAGCCATGCGAGATTTTTTTCTACTAAAAACTGAGCATTATGATACTGATGGTCTTTAGCTGCATACGGATAAGGGATGTAAAGTGTTGGTACTGCCGTAGCCGAAAGTTCCCAAAGTGTAGAAGCACCAGAGCGTGCTACAGCAAAATCTGCTTCATTCATGTACTCTGCTAGCTTAGTGGTAAATCCAAATACCTCAGCCTCTATACCCAAAGATGTATACTCTTTTTCAACTTCTTCAATATTTTTAGCCCCTGCTTGATGGATGATTTTAATACCTTTTTCTTTTAGCTTGGGAGCCATTTGCAGTGCCAAGTTATTGATGGCTATAGCACCTTGAGACCCCCCTAAGAAAATGATAGTTTTAACTGTTGTTCTTACTCTAGCATTATCAAAAAAAACTTCTTTTATAGGGTATGCTCTTATAGGGCTCTCTTCCAAATAAGAAGAGATAAAGTATGTTGCATAGGGTTTGAGCAGTTTGTTGAGCGAACCCAGTGCTGCATTTTGTTCATGTATGACTAAAGGAGTACCCGTTAGTTTAGCTGCAAATGCCATGGGTGCTGCTGAAAAACCCCCTACAGAAAACACCACTGAAGCCTTATGTTTTTTGATGATTTTCATAGCAGAAAACATTGCTTTTGTCATCATGTAAAGAGATTTAACTTTGCCTAATCTCCCTTGATTTACCACACCACGTGTCTCAAAGAAGTATTTTTCTTTAAAGTCTTCATCTTCCTCAAACCACTGCTTATCTTGACCACCAGTAGAGCCTACATAAATAAGTGTTTCCTTAGCTAAATGTTCTTTGACTGCTTTTATGATGGCAAGATGTCCACCTGTTCCACCACCTGTCATGACTATGCTCATCTAAAACCCTCTTTATTTGTTAAAATCTATAGTTAACCTGAATACCTTTGTATTCACTACTCACTTCAGGAATAATACTAAGTTTGTCAAAAGTATCTACAAAATACCAAGAAGAAACTGCTCCTACGAAAGCACCTGCTATCACATCTCTAGGATGATGACGGTTGACATGTATACGACTATACCCAGTATATGCAGCACCTAAATAGGCAGGAAATGCATACTCCAAACCATAACGTTTGTGTATAAACACAGCGGCACTTACTGCTGATGACGTATGTCCTGAGGGAAAAGAGTCTCTGTCATCATTGTCTGGTCGTTTGGCTCGTACAGTGTACTTGAGTGCTATGGTACTTCCCATAGTCACACCATATGCCCAGTAAAATTGCTCTCTTCCTTCTTCATCATCCATATAAAAGGTACTAGCATACGCACTCGCAGGTATGGCAAAGGCAAGTGCATCGCCTAGCTTTTCTGTGTTGCTTTTGGCAAATAAAGCTATATTGCCAAGAAAAAAAATAAGAAATATTTTTCTCATATCATTTCACCCTTCACATTTCTAGGTACTTTTTTGGATATCATCAACACTAGCCCAATGGCAATACATGAAGCCAAGATGTGCGAGCCACCATAACTCAAAAATGGTACAGCGATACCTTTTATAGGGGTAATCCCCGAAATACCATAAGAATTAAGGATAAAGGCAAAAGCAATAAGCAATCCAACCCCCATAGAAAATAGATAGTACATAGGATCTTTTACTTTTGCAGCAATCTTGAAGATACGAAACACCACAAACAATATGGTCAATGTGACTAAAGTTAAACCTAAAAAGCCTAACTCTTCAGTAATACCTGCCAAAATAAAGTCTGTATGCACTTCACTTAAATACCCTAATTTAAACTGTCCATTACCAAGCCCTTGACCGAAGAAGCCTCCATTATGTATGGCATTAAGTGCGTTTGATATCTGATACGGTTCCTTCACTGCTTCCACACGTAGATTTTGCATAGATTCAAAAGGAAGCGTTGAGAGTATATTGTCTTGCACTGTACCCCACCAAGACTTAATACGTGCCACACGATGTGGTGCGAAAAAGATAAGTGCTATAAATGCAGCAAATACACTGGAGAGTACTGTTAAAAAGAATTTTAAAGATGAACCAATAAAAAGAAATAAAACCATAAGTGTCGCACCCAAAACAACCACTTGACCTAAATCTTTTTGAAACACTGCAATAATCACAACAGCAACGATAAAAACAAGTAAATACGGGGAAAACATACGGATTTCTTCAAAAAAGCTCATCTTATTTTTATCAAGCAGTTTACGTGCAAAACTCCATGCCAAGAAAAAAACAAAACCTACTTTAAAAAACTCAACAGGGGCTAAAGATATACTGCCTAACTGTACCCAACGTTTTGCACCACCTACTTCTTTTACCCATGTTGACGGTAAGAACTGCATAGAAATCATAATAATAAAAAAACCAAAAAATAAAACAAGCCCAAGTGCTGCAAACCATTTATCGGGATCTAGTTTACTCAAAACTACCATAATCACAAAGCCCACAAATATAGCAGCACTCTGTCTAACAAAAAAATGAAAGTCTGGATAACCATAATAAGTAACGGCGTAGGTCGAAAGTGAATAGCTCATCACTAACGAAAGGGTTAAGAGTGCCATAACACCAGCCAATAAAGGTCTATCTATCATCTCTTCTCTTTTTAGTGAGTATTTTATCCAATTTAGTAGATAACTTTGTTAAAATTCTACAACAAGAAGAGGAAATATGTCTAAAGAAATACAAAATAGAGCTATACATCAAAGAAAATATAAAATAACTGTACTTTTTTTACTTTTGGTACTTGCCATGAGTATATTTATTTTTTCTATACTTAGCACTGTTTCCTCAGAAAGAAAAATCCCCAGTCACAATACTATCCTTCATGACCGCTCTTTTCGAGGGGCAATTATCTCTAAAGACCACTACACCCTTTCTAATTCACAAAAAACGTACCAAGCTGTGATTCGAGGGGCAAGTATCAAGCCTAACAAAAGAAAACTGTTTATAAAACTTTTTTCAATTTACAGCGGCATAAGTGAAAAAGAAATTCTTAAAAAGTTTAAAAACAAAAAAGGGAAAATGGTACAAGGAAATATTATTCTCTCTAGAACAATTCCTTCCAGTACTGCTATGCAACTCAAGTCGTTAGCCTATAAATTACGAAAAATGAAAGTATTTCAATCTATCAAAACCCGTTCAGGCATAGAAGTAGTTTATGGTTTAGATATCATAGAAAATGGTGAAAGTAGACGCTTCCCACTAAAAGATATCTTAAGCCCTGTACTAGGATATGTTGGTAAAAAAAATGATGCTAACTATATTAGACCCCAAGGGAAAAAAGGACTTGAACGTAACTATGAAACCCATATCACGTCTAAAAAAGATGGATTTTTCAAAGGAAAACGTGATGTACTCGGAGCTGTGATACACGATAAAAACAGTATGAAACAAAACCGTGTTGATGGCTTAGATTTACACCTAAATATACCTCTTGCCTTTCAACGTAGAGTAGAAATGATGATAGACACTATGAAAAAAACACTCATCGCAGATGAAATACTCGTAGGTGTCATGGAAAGTAATACAGGTAAAGTACTAGCCCTTGCAAGTTCAGAGCGTTATAACCCTGCACACATTAGACAAAAAGATATTCCTGCACTTAACCCAAAATTTTCTGAGTACCCGCATGAGGCTGGGTCTGTCATAAAACCACTTACACTCGCCATAGCATTTGATAAAACAAAAGTCAAACCCAATACATGGTTTAGTACTTATAATGGCGAAATGGAGATTGGGGAAAAGCACAAAATTACAGATGATGAAAAGTTTGAATCCCTTGATACTACAGGTATTATTGTACACTCATCCAATATCGGTATTTCTCAAGTTTCATGGCGTCTTACGGGTGAACAGTTTAGAGAAGGACTCATAAAGTTTGGTCTTGCCAAACCTTCAGGGTTAGACTTGTCACGTGATTTACCAGGACGTCTGAAACCATTACATTTACTAAAACATAAAATACATAGAGCAAATTCATCTTATGGTTATGGTATGCTTGTGACTTTCTCACAACTTTTCAAAGCTTACTCAGCATTCAACAATAACGGAGTAGCTGTCACCCCACGCATCGTAAATTATTTAGCTGATAAAAAAGGAAACCACTATACCTTAGATCCTAAAGTAGGAAACCTAAAAGCTATCAGTAAAAAATCTGCCAATCAAATACATGATATTCTTGTGGAAGTTGTACAAAAAGGTACAGGAGAAAAAGCACAATACCCTGGACTAGAAATTGGTGGGAAAACAGGTACAGCGCACATAGCAAAAAAAGGACGCTACGTCCGTGAATATCACAGTAGTTTCTATGGGTTTGCTAATGACAAAAAAGGCAATAAATATACCATAGGTGTACTTGTTGTCCGAGCAAAAGCAAAATACAAATACTTTGCTTCAGAATCTGCTGTGCCCATTTTTAGAAACCTTGTACAAATATTGGTAGAAGAACAGTATCTTAAACCTGACCCTAAAAAAGCAAAAAAAGCAGAACAAAATGAGATGATTTATGATGATACCCCTCAAGCTGAGATTGTTGAAGAAAGTACAGAAGAAGACATGATTACACAAGAGGAAATAGACCAAGCAATAGAAACTGAGAAAGTGAAAAAGTCACAATCAGTAAAATCTCTATTTAATCTAGAAGAAAAAACAAAAGAACCTGTAAAATCTAAATCAAAAGAAGAACCAAAAGTACGTATAGAAATACAAGAATCTTTAGAACCTTATGAGCCTGATACAGAACCAGAATACCAAGAACCTATGATGGAAGAGAATCAACCAGTCCCTGTACTAAAGAAAAGCAAATCACAGCCACAACAAAACATCCCGATGGGAGACATGGAAGAAGACCTTTTTTAAATCCAAAGGTTGTCTATGAGCCTTGGTTTTCCTACCCAAGCTGCCACGAGTATGATAGTATTGCCAATCTCCACTTTTTTTAAAGCCTTAAACTCCCTATTGACTATTGCAATATACTCTACTTGGTCTGCATCCTTTAAGACTACTAGCATCTCTTTTTTTATAGTCTCCACATCTAACTCATTTGACAACACCATTTGGGTTGCTTTTTTAAGCGATGCAGAGAGGCATAAGGCTCGCTCTTTCTCATCACCTTCCAAGTAGACATTACGAGAACTCAGTGCCAAGCCTCGTTCATCTCTTACTATCTCACAAGGAATGATGTTTACATCCATAAAATAGTTCTTAACCATCTGAGTAATGAGTGCTAACTGCTGGGCATCTTTTTTACCAAAGTACACATTGGTAGCACTTGTAAGGTTAAGAAGCTTCATGACCACTTGCAGCATACCATCAAAATGTCCTGGACGTTTTTCACCTTCTAAGACATAACCACGTATAGTAGGAGCTCCTATGCAAAGTTCATCTTCTTCATACATGGTATCAACACTTGGCATAAAAAGTATATCTACCCTTGCGAGTTGGCATATTTTTATATCTGCATCATCTTTACGTGGATACGCATCTAAATCTTCTCCTTCAAGAAACTGCGTAGGATTCACAAAAATAGAGACTATAAGGTGCTCATTTTCTTTACGTGCTTGTTGAATGAGAGAAAGATGTCCTTGATGTAATGCTCCCATCGTTGGCACAAACCCTACTCTACCACTTAAATCTTTTTTTGCAATCTGTAGCTCTTCTATTGTTCGAGCAATAATCATCTCTAACCCTCAATTTTGCTATATTTTGCTAAAATCATACCAAAAAAACACAGATATAAAGAATCACTAATGAGATAACACTATCATTTCTAACTCCGAAGCTTTAGTGAGATAAATTGAAATAGTGCTTTGCTCTATTTTAAAAAGAACATATTAAAAAAGGAACTTTTTCACCATGGACGCATATGAATATAGCGAACTCTTAAAATCTCTCTCTATCAAAATGGAGAACATTGGGAATATTGTCAAGCCAGATACTTTAGAAAAAAGACTTCAAGAGATAGAAGAGATGCAGAAAGAACAAGATTTTTGGAATGACGTAGAAACTGCAGGGAAAACTTCTCAAGAAAAAACCAAAACAGAACGTATCTTAGCCACCTACAACAATGCGAATGATGCCGTATCGGATGCTCTAGAGTACTTTGAAATGGCAAAATCAGAAAAAGATGAAGATACTTTAGAAATGCTTTATGAAGATGCCAACTCCCTCAAAGAGAGTACAAATGCTTTAGAAGTACAAATGATGCTAAGTGGTGAGCACGATGGTAACAATGCCATAGTTTCCATTCATCCAGGGGCTGGCGGTACTGAAAGCCAAGACTGGGCAAATATGCTCTACCGTATGTACTTACGTTGGGCAGAACGACGTGGCTTCAAAGTAGAGAGTCTTGACTACCAAGCAGGAGAAGAAGCAGGTATCAAAGATGTTTCATTTATGATAAAAGGTGAAAATGCTTATGGTTATTTAAAAGTAGAAAATGGCATACATAGACTTGTACGTATCTCTCCTTTTGATAGCAATGCCAAACGTCATACCTCATTTTCTTCAGTCATGGTCTCACCAGAAATAGATGATAATATAGACATAGTCATAGAAGACAAAGACATCCGTATAGATACATACAGAGCTTCAGGTGCAGGAGGACAACATGTCAATACCACTGACTCTGCCATACGCATCACACACATCCCTACAAATGTCATCGTCCAGTGTCAAAATGATAGAAGTCAACATAAAAATAAAGCTTCAGCACTCAAAATGCTAAAGTCACGTCTCTTTGAGTATGAAATGGCAAAAAAACAAGCTGCCATTGACGGTGTGGAAAAATCTGAGATTGGCTGGGGTCATCAAATACGTTCGTATGTACTACAACCCTACCAACAAGTTAAAGACACACGTTCTAACATCCCGTACACCAATGTAGATGCTATACTTGACGGTGATATAGACAAACTCTTAGAGGGTGTACTTATCGCTCAGGCTAAATAAGCAGAAAGAAGTAACATAGTTTACAAACCTACTGTTACGACTAACTCACCTTGCTTTACTCTAACACCCCGAACCAAAGATGCACCTAAGTTATTCATCTGATAGATAGGTTTTTTCATGAGCTCTTGGGTAATAACATCTCCTATGAAGTTACGCATTTCTGGGGTTAGATACTGTGAAAGTGCAAATTTCTCAAATTTCAATTCATCTATCATTGGACTAGCCAAATAAAGTCCTCTATTTTGGGCATTGTATCGGATACCACTAGAAAAAGAAACCTCACCTTTAACACCACTAGGTAGTAACATATTTGAAAAAGAAAATGAGGTACCAACACTTAATTTATCATTCCCTTGTTGCCCTAAAATATTGGGTTTATCTATCAAAAGGGTTCCGTAGTTTGTCTGTTGTTTTTTAGGAAAGTTTTGTGCTACAGTTGTATTGACTACATTTAAGGGCACAGTAACATCATACCCCATACCATCAGAAGAGACACCTACACATCCACTTAATCCCCATGCAAAGACTAGACCTAAAAATAATTTTTTACCTATCATATTCATAATAATACCTTCTCTTTCAATCTATAGACTGAATCACAAAGCCCCGCCATTTGCTCATCATGGGTCACCAGTAACAGACCAGCACCAGTTTCCTTAATATAATTTAAAAGTACCTTCATCACCAAAGAAGCTGTCTCTTTATCTAAGTTACCTGTAGGTTCATCTGCAAAAATAATACGTGGTTTTTTAGAAAGTACTCTCGCTATAGACACACGTTGTTGCTGCCCACCAGAAAGATCACCTATGCGTTGAGACATGAGGTCTTTTATCTCTAATTTTTCTAAAATATCCATCGATATATCTTCACCACTTAACATACTTGCCACTTCAATATTCTCCATAGCAGTCATACCTTTAAAGAGATAATGAAACTGAAAAATAATCCCTATCTCATATCGTCGTAATGTTTCAACTTGATTATCGTCTAAACTGTATATCTCTGTGTCAAATAGTTTTACACTTCCTTTATTTGGTTCAATGAATGTAGAAAATATATGTAAGAGTGTAGACTTACCAGAACCACTACGCCCTACGATAGCTTTGCTTTCGTGAGCATTCAAAGTAAAATCTACATTGGCAAATAGTTGGGTATCGAAAGAATGAGAAATGTTAGTAGCTTCCAAAAGTGCTTGAGACATAAATGTACCTTGTAATAAATTAAAGTATTTTAACATAATAAAGTAAGTCGGAAAGTAGTTTTGAAAAATTAAAAGTGATTGTAATGATACCTACAAGAAGAATAGTCTTCTAGTTTACTGTAGATTTGGAGGTTTCACTGAAATAGTTTAAAATACATGAGTACAATAATAGACTTTTGATTTATTCTAGATTTGAGGGTTGTTGTTCGTGAACATACATTAAGTATGTGACCGAACAAACTCCCTCAAAGACGCAATGAAGCAGAAGAACTATTAGCCCATTTGTGCGGCTACTTCTGCTGCGAAGTCTTCTTCTTCTACCTCTATCCCCTCACCCACTTCAAGTCTAATGAAGTTTGTAATTTCAGCTTTTCCACCTGATTTTTCTGAAAAATACTCAGACACTGTTTTACTGTCATCCATGACAAACTTTTGGTCAAGAAGACATTGTTCTTGATCAAGTGTTGTATTGTCAGAAATAAATCTAGCTATTTTACCTGGAAGAATTTTATCCCAAATTTTTTCTGGTTTACCTTCTGCTGCAAGTTCTGCTTTAAGCTTTTCTTCTACTTCTGCCATAACAGCGTCTGTAAGCTGGCTCATAGAGATATACGATGGTACATTTTTTAATGTCTTACCAAGTCTTACAAGCTCTTCATTCTCTTTTTCGATAGCTACAATTCTACCTTTCGTCTCTTCTTCCACATAAGAAGCATCAAAGTCTTTATAAGAGAGTGTAGATGGACTCATCGCTGCTGCATGCATTGCAATCTCTTTCAGTATTGGAGTCATCGCTTCTGCTACTTCTGCAGATTCACATTTAGCTTCTATAATGACACCGTTTTGCTTGTTTGAATGTACGTATGCATTCACTGCTGTATTTTCATCAGCATCAATAAGTGCTGAACGTCTCACCACAAGTTTTTCACCAATAGTCGCTACTTGTTGAGAAAGATATTCAGAAAATGGCTCACCATTGATTGTTGAAGCATTGATATCCTCTGCATCAGTAAGTGCATTGTCAAATGCATGGCCTACAACATCTTGCATAAGTGCTATAAATTTGTCATTTTGAGCCACAAAATCAGTTTGTGAATTGATTTCAACTATAACTGCTTTTTTGCCTTCAACTTTAACACCTATAGCACCTTCAGCTGCTACTTTACCAGCTTTTTTAGCAGCTGCTCCCATACCTTTATCACGTAGCCAAGCTACTGCTTTATCCATATCTCCATCAGATGCAGAAAGTGCTTTTTTGCAATCCATCATCCCTGCCTCAGTCATCTCTCTGAGTGTTTTAATATCTTTTGGTCCAAAGTTTGCCATCGTTACGCCTTTGCCAATTCTTTTGCAGATGCTACAGCGTCTTTAAAGTCGCCTTTGAAAGAATATTTGTCTTCCATTACAGTTATTTGCTCTGCAGTCATATTTGCTACATCGTTAAATGTGTAGAAACCTTCATCATTGAGTTTACCTTGGTATACTTTACCAACACCAACGATTTTAGTTAAGTCATCACCTTTTTTGTCAGATGATGCTTTTGCAGCTTCTTTAGGTGCTACTTTTTTCTCAGCTTTTACAGTTTCTTCTTTTTTATCTTCTGCTTTTGGAGCTGACTTTTCTTCTACAAGTTTAGCTACATCTGCATCTGTTGCAATCGCTGCTTCTTCTTTGACTTCTTTTGTCATGGCAGCTACCATTTCGTCATTGACAGATACTTCTTCAACATCTTCGCCATTTGCTTCTGCATAAGCAGCCTTACCTTCGATGATAGCCTCTGCCATTTCTTTACAGAAAAGGTTAATAGAACGGATAGCATCATCATTTCCTGGAATTGGATAATCAACCATATCTGGATCACAGTTCGTATCGAGTGGAGCAATAACTTTCATGCCCATTCTTCTCGCTTCTTTTACTGCTATGTGCTCTTTAACTGAGTCAATAACAAACATCATATCTGGAAGTTTTTTCATGTGTCTGAAACCTTCAAGGTACGAAGAAAGTTTTTCTTTTTTTCTTAAAAGCATGAGTGCTTCTTTTTTAGTCAACATTTCTATTTGACCATTTTCTTCCATTTGCTCAATGATTTCTAGTTTTCTAATAGATTTTTTCATTGTTGGGTAGTTTGTTAACATTCCACCTAACCATCTTGTAGCAACATAAGGCATACCACATCTCTCAGCATGCTCTTTTACGGCACTTCGTGCTTGTTTCTTAGTTCCTACAAAAAGTACAGTTTGCCCTTCAGCTGCTGCATCTCTTACTACGTTATAAGTATATTTGAAATATCTAAGTGTTTTTTGAAGGTCGATAATATAAATGTTTTTTCTAGAACCGAAAATGAACTTTTTCATTTTTGGATTCCATCTTCTTGTTTGGTGTCCGAAGTGTACACCACATTCGAGTAAGTCTTTCATTGTTACCATAGTATTCTCCTTGGGTAAAAACAGCCTAAATCATCTTATATAAATTGAAATCAATTCACATAACATAACTTAGGCTGGGTTAAAAAGCATATGCTTTATCGCTAGGTTTAATCCGCTGTAGTCCTCAATGTTTATGCTTCTAGAAGCATCACACAACCGTGCAAGGAATAACTACATGTGTATTTTCCATTATTCATAAATAAATATGGAACGCGATTATACCTAAAAATGTTTAAAAAAATAATGAAAATAATGAGGAAGTATAAAAAAATAATTGTTACTATAAAAAGATGAACTATTTTCCTTTTTGCATAACGCTATATTTTTGGCGTTCTATTGCTTTTTTGTATCGAGGAATCACAGTAGTGACAATATAAAACATTGCTCCCATATAAGAAAATGCTGCAAGAATTAAAATGTCAAAAGTAGAAATAAGCCAAATACACATAAGTAGAACCGATATTTCAAGTGCCGCAAAAAGAAATGGTTTTACTTTACCCTTAGCTGTTCTTCTGTCTGCCCAAATACCTTTATAACTCATTATCTACCTTTCGTGAACTTTAGATAACGAGATGATACTTAGAATTTGTCAAAAAATGTCAAATTAAGCAGATCAAGATTGTAAGTCTTTCAATTTTTCTTGTACTTTGGCTACATGTTCTTTCACTCTTACTTTAGTCCAAAGTGCTGCGATTTTTCCTTCAGGATTTATGATAAAAGTAGAACGTACCACACCCATGTACTCTTTTCCCATAAACTTTTTAAGTTGCCATACACCAAAAAGGTTACAAAGTTCTTTCTCTTCATCTGCTAGTAGTGTGATGCCAAGATTCTTTTTCTCTATAAACTTTCTATGTTTTTCTGGAGAGTCTGGACTTACTCCTAAAATGATAGCGTCTAGTTTAGAAAAGTCTGGTTCTGCTTGGGTAAAGTTACAAGCTTGTGTGGTACACCCTGGGGTATTGTCTTTTGGATAAAAGTAAAGTACTATCCATTTACCCTTAATATCCCTAAAACATATCTCTTCTTCATCTTGGTTTGGCAGACAAAAGTCTGGTACTGCATCACCTACTTCTAACATTTAATATCCTTGAATAGTTTTTTTGATAGTATAACAGAATGAATACAGAAAATGAAGAAAAAACCATATTACTTGCAGACATAGAAAAGCTCATCGCTTACGGTAGAGATGAGCCTACGATAAACCCAGACCTTCTAGCATACCTAGAATTAGAAGACCTCATCAATACCAAAGCTAAATTGCTTGAACGCGTCGGAAAACTAAGTGTTGAAGACAAAGAATGGCTAGAACAATTTAAAAAATATGATTAATCTCTCAAATCTATAGACTTGTCATACTCTATGTTATACTTTTTAAGTATTTCATTTTGTTTTGATTGTGCCTCATCTTTGTCTATAATCACTTTGACACCATCTTTATCTTCCAATACAATGTATTTACCTGTAGCACTTTGTATTTTGCTATAAAAATCTTTAAAATCTACAAATGCTTCACCGTTTATTTTTTCTATAGGCCACATGCCAAAGTCATTATTACCTCGTGTTAAATCAGAAGCTAACACTTTTAGAAGTACAACAACTTCTCTTTTCTCCTCATCTTGCCACTGACTCGCCAAATGTGAAAGTGCCAAACGATTTCTATTGGTTGATCCTATGAGATTTCGTGTAAGTGGTGAAAAAACATACCCACCATAAACAAAATAAGTTGGCATCGTATCGTATCGTGTTGTCTTTACCAGATACATATCATCTGCTGTGTATTTAAGTTGCACATCTACATCTATCTTTTTCTTGTCACGGATAATGCCAAGCTTTACTGTTTCCCCCATCTGATAAGCATCAACAGCATAATGAAGATCCGTATATTCATGAGATCTAAATGCTATAGTGCCATCATCTTCAATATTGTAGTCATTTATTTTAGTAAGAATATCACCCTCTTTTAATATGTCTTTTATACATGAATTATAAACTATTTTATCAAGGAGTTTACCTGTAATATTGTCATCTAGACCGTAATAACGCCTAAGAGTCGGGTTTTCTAATTTCTGTGTACCTAGACCTAAATCTGCAAAACCATCATATTTTCCATCTTTCATATCTTTTATAAAATGTTTTACCATACTTACTGGTACAAGATAGCCTATATTTTGAGACTTAGTAATCACCTGCATCACAACCCCCACTATGCGTCCATCAGAAAGTGCTGGCCCTCCTGAATTTCCAGGGTTTACCGCAGCATCAACCTGTACAGCTAAAAACATCTCTCCACTGTGGGCATACGTATGATGTTCTACGCGTGAAACTACACCTATAGTCGCAGAAAGTGTTGAACCTCCCATAGGATACCCATAGACAACAATCTTCTGTTCAACAGCAGGTAACTCCCCAAAAGTAAGTGCTGTCACCCCTTTAAAAAATGCTTCTTTTTCTACTTTTAACAGTGCCAAATCAGCCTGATGAGAAACAGCATATACTTTTGCTATATAACGCTTACGTTGTCCATACCTTTGTACTTCTATAAAGGCTTGGTTTGCTACCACATGGGCATTGGTCAAAATAAATCCACCCTCTATAATAGCCCCAGAACCAGTACTAGACCTCATAGCTGAAGACCATGGTACTTGATAATTCGGTACTTTTGATGTAGTATATATTTTGACAATCGCCTGCTTTGTACTGTCTTCTTGCTGGGTACTAGCCATAATTAAGTAGGTATTTAATATTAGTAAATATATATATTTCATTCTATTCCTTTATAATCTTCTGCATCTATGCAAGTTATCTGTCGTTTTTGTGCTTCATGAGTCATGAGTCCAGCTTCCAAAGAAGAAAGTAGATTTTTCTTCTCATCATATACTCTTGCTGAGCATACACCGCAACTTGGGCTTCTGTCTTTCCCTATATACAAATCTATCTCATTATTGGCATCAAAAAATACTTTTGCATAACGCTCAATAGGCGGTGAAATATCTTGTCCTGTTTTGTTTGATATGGCTTTGTTTCCATGCTTAGTTTTTACCAAGTCCATCGTAGGACGTGGAGAGCCAAAGGCATAGTCTTCAGGACAAAAGGGAATAAGCGTATGCCCTTGAAGTTGTGCTAGTAAAGTTTCATTTTTATTATCACTTGCATCATAACGACATTTCTCTCCCAAGAGACATGCTGAAATAGCAATGGTTTTTTTATTGATTATCTTATTCATCTCCTAAAAGACAAATAACAATGCATACACCCATCCACCAGTAAGCATCGTTAAAATGATACCAATAAAGGTACGTTGACCCTCTTTTTTATGTGTACTTGCATCCATCCCTGGAAGTGTTTTTTGTCTCTTGTAACGTCTCGCACGATAAAGTGTCATTGTCCATAGTACAAGTGTAACTACAGAAATAATAATATGAAAAATAAGCACATATATGAAATAGTTATGTCCGACAGAACTGCCTTCCATTAAAGTCTTATATCCACCCACAAAACGTACACCAAACTCAAAAAATGCCACAACGATAACAGTCACCACAAAAAGTAATTTCTGCACACTTTCATGTGCGCTATACTTCTTGTTTTTTGCAAGTAAAATAGCTCCAAAAATCAAAAAAGGTAAAAATGCCACAATCACCGATACAATATCCATAAACAATGGTGCACGGGTACCTAAAAAACCTGGCTGAAATATACTATCCATCTTACAATCCTAAATCATTATTTTCATAAGCATATCAAAACTCGCTTAACAAATCACAACTGACTTCACTTCAGTAAACTCTTCCAATGCCCACTTCGGACCTTCACGTCCTACACCTGAGAGTTTAGAACCACCATAAGGTTGCACATCAAAGCGAAGTGTTGGGATGTCATTAATCACAACTCCCCCACATTCGGCATCATCTATAAAGCGTTGGGTAAGTTTTAAATCATTAGTGAAAATAGAAAACTGCAAGCCATAAGGAGAATTATTCATCTTCGCAATAGCCACTTCATAACTAGGTACTTTCAGTAAAGAGACAATAGGTGCAAATACCTCTTCACAAATGATTTGCATATCATCTGTAACATCTGCCATCACTGTAGGGTTAAAGATATTTTCACCCTGCGTACCCCCAGTTAATGCTTTGGCACCCTCTTCTATAGCAGAAGCTATCCAACCATTAGCTCTTTTTTTAGATTCATCATCTATGAGTGGACCTAAAAAAGTATCTTCTTCATAAGGAGAACCTACTTTTAATTTACGTGTTTCTTCAGCTATGAGTGTGGCAAAGTCTTCATATACATCTTCATGCACATAAATACGCTGAAGAGAGATACACACTTGTCCAGAGTTATAAAATGCTCCAAAAGCACAACGTGAAGCTGCTACAGGTAAGTCTGCTGAGGCATCTATATAGGTAGCAGCATTGCCACCTAGCTCAAGGCTCACTTTTTTAATGCCTGCTTGTTGTGTAATGATTTTCCCCACAGGCACAGAACCTGTAAAACTTATGACACGAGGTATATCAGAATTAACCATGGTTGAGCCTACCTCAACATCACCATATAACACAGAGAGTGCATCTTTGTTTGCATATTCTGACTCTATAAAAAGTTTAGCAAACATATAAGCTACCATAGGTGCTTCAGGAGTGGGCTTAAGAACTACCGCGTTTCCTGCTCCTAGTGCTGGTGCTATTTTATGTGCTACAAGATTAAGGGGGAAATTAAACGGGGTAATACATGCTACCACGCCTACAGGTTCACGCCTAAAATAGGCCAAAGTCTTTTTACCACTTGGCATCACGTCTGTAGGTATGGTCTCTCCATGTAAATGAGAAAGTTCCATCGCGGTAAGCTTCACTGTTTCCACACAACGCTCAACTTCGATACGTGCAAAAGAAATAGGCTTTGCCACTTCCTTTGCTAACATTAAAGCAAAGTCTTCTTTTTGTTCTGCTAACTTTTTAGCCACATCTTCTAACCATAAAATACGCTGCGATAAAGGACTGTTAGCAGCTTCTTTTGTTGCTTTTTTTGCTATATTCAAGGCTCTTGTTGTATCATATCCATCACAGACTGGAGCAGTACTCACTACTGCATCATCATAAGGACTTCTGCGTTCTTGTTGTTTAGATTTATTTTCTTCAGATGAACCAAAATATATTTTGGCTTGAGCTATACTTGACATTTTATGTCCTTATTATAAAGTATCAGATTATAGCAAGTTAGGATAAAAAATGATTATTTATGGGAACGGGAACAAGAGCCATCTGGACAATAGCTCTTTTTTAACACAAATTTATGCACCAAATCTTTAATAAATAAGAGTAGACAAAATACCCATAAAATATTCATAATGATATTGTCTTTATACTCTAATCCATAATGTAAAAGTGGCCATCCAAAGAGTATGATATACTTCATATAATAAAAAAAGAGAATACCCACTCCATATATCTCTTGTAAAAATTTGGGCAAAGAACTTACCCATCCATTTGTTTATGTTTCTGAGACTCAATTTCTGTTTCATACACCATCATCTGCATACGTACTTCGTTTATTTGTACTTCTGTGACGTTGTCATCACTTGACCAAGCAACTTCCACTTCACCAGCATACTCTGCACCCATCATCTCTATTTTTTTGGCATAGTCATTGATGTCTATGCACATTTCTAAACTCTCTTCTTTTGTGGTGTCACTTAGTTCTATGTACCAACGTCCCATGGGGTTTGACTTTATGGTTGATTCTATGATTACCATCTATACGCCTCCATGAAAGTCTTTCTTTTTTAGGTCACCGTTGTAGATGATGTCCCGCACATCTACTGAGTCCATGTTAAGCATATCTGGTACGACATCTGCGTCTTCTAGCTCCTTGATGGCACCTTCTAGTTCTTCTTGATAGGTTTGCATCATGTCTGCTGTTATCACATGGGGTGTTTTTTGGATGTGTACGAGTTTTTTTATCTCTTCTTCTACCCCTTCCCCTTCTATGGTCACTATCATTTTGCCTTTTACTTTGTCTCCAAAGTGGTAGTCACAGACACCACTCTCTTCTAAAGATGTTTGTACTTCATCATAATGCTTGGGTAATACTTGTACTACTATGCTTGATATATTCATTTCTTTCTCCTTATTTATTTAGTTTCCATACTAAAATAGTGTCATCATCACTAGAGCTAAACAGTCTCTTGTCATCTTGAAAGAGTATAGTATTTAGTGTACTCTTTTGCCCTTTAAGGATGGCTATTTTA
>Ga0256840_1001645_pt1 | contig 20650 bp, 18 predicted proteins | sample 355202metaG_FD_185969 | JGI IMG/M metagenome (GOLD analysis project Ga0256840, IMG submission 185969) | Hydrothermal vent microbial communities from Mid Atlantic Ridge, Atlantic Ocean - 355-202 | ecosystem: Environmental > Aquatic > Marine > Hydrothermal vents | place: Atlantic Ocean: Mid...
CAATTAGCATTTGCTTTAGACGTATTCAAAACAGGAATTTCACTCTCTAATAGCTTGGGAGATAGGTATTGTCAAAATATAGTTCATAATGAAAAGAGAATAAACGCTACACTGACCCCAATTATTCCTGACCCCAATTATTCCTGACCCCAATTATTCTGACCCCAATTATTCTTCCTGACCCCACTTATTCCACTTATTTTAATGCATTGCAAGTGCATGGGCTGAATAAATGTCCAGACCATGGGATAGACGGATTTGAACGCTACGCCGCTTTAGCGGTGCTGTCTCGAAACATTCAAAAGATTGGCTGTATAGTACGGGACAGAGAAAGAAAACTACTCGAAGAACAAAAAAAAGCGGCTTAGGCAAAGATTCAATAGCATGAGAAGCACCCTGACAGGATTGCTGTGTCCAAAAAATGGTTTTTTACACTCTTATTGGCTAGGCAATGGAGTTCTGCATTAAAAAGTGAAGGATTGTCAATAGGATAGTATCCATTATGAGTGGATATTTTTTGATTTATTTTGGTTTATGCTTTTTCGGTCAGGCACTAGTTATCGAAAAAAGCTAATAATTCGGTTCGCTTTAGTTTTTTCTTAGTCTGTTTACTGTCCTCATCAAGACTGGATCTATGAAAAATGTTCTTTGCCATGTCTAAACCAATTACGCTATTATTCAGGCAGGTTAATTGTTAGCCAACTCAATCACAGAGCTTTAAGGAAAATCTATGCGTAAAAAAATAATCACCGCTGAACAGCAGGCAACAAACTCTTCAGAGCAGACTTGGCTTGACCTTGAGGCGATTGCAGGTGTAGAAATAACTTCAGAGGAGGCTGATTATCCCATTGAAGGGGCTTTAGTCGAAGGTCGTACTTCAGGCTGGCGAGCAGATGCACCCGGAAAGCAGATGATTAGACTTGTTTTTAAAAAACCGGTGCAACTCAGGATAATCAGCTTGAGTTTTGTTGAGACCGGTATAGAGCGTACACAGGAATATCTTTTGCGCTATTCGTCAGATGCAGGAAAGTCATCTCATGAAATACTGCGGCAGCAGTGGAATTTTAGCCCGGAAGGTACAACTAGCGAGGCAGAAGAACACCATGTAGATCTGCAAACAGTTTCTATACTTGAATTGATTATTATTCCTGATATTGGCGGAGGAGAAGCAAAGGCTTCTTTGGAAAAGCTGCGACTTTCTTCATAACCGGTTTCAATCTATAAAAAAACTTACCCTGCTAGCTAGATATTTTTGTTGATAAGTAAACTTAACCCAGAAGGGGGCTCTTGTTAGCCGCTAAGCATTCATCTATATTCTTTTTCGGGATAAGCAAAAAATGTTTTTTGAAATACGCTGAATATGTTTCATTGCACAAGTCGCATGGCAGTCTTTGCTGAAAAGCTTTGTTTTTTCCAATAGGCAAATATCCCAATGCCATTAAGTTAAGAGGTTTATAGAGCTAATTAAGCTTGGAGACGGGGCTTTAGCCTTGTATTTGTAGGGACTAAAGTCTCTCGTCCGAATGGTTTATGCTTAATTTAACGACATTGGGCAATATCCCCTTGGAACAATAGAATAAAGCTCTTTTCCTACCCTGCTATAAATTCATGCGGTATTCATTATCCAGGCGTACTCTGTTAAATACCGTAACAGAGGAATACCGCCATGAATATTCTGAAAAAATCATCATTGCTGGTTTTAATCTTATTATTAAGTGGCTGTGCACATCACTCTGGATATTACTCCGGACATTCAGATTTTGGTGCAGTAGGCATTAGTATAGATGCCCGCATACCTCTCCAGGCCTATTCCCGTCATTATCAGCATGATACTTATCGGCCTAGGTCTATACGGCGTAGACACCGCAACTATAACTCTCATCATGATAGTCGCCACTATGACAGGTACGGCTATTACAGGTCTAATAGATATGGCAGTAAACATGGCTCAAACCATAGTTATGATAGGCATTATAGAGACTATTCCCATTATCGAACAAAAAAGAGAAGGGATAGACATTGGGGTGGCAGAGGCTCAAGGCTTGATCATGTTAGAGATAGATAAATTATAAATGCCGAGTGATATTGTTATTCTCCGTTCCTAAATTTAATTGCTGACATTATTGTCAGTGACATGACAATAATGTCAGGTGTGTCAGTTCAAAAGCAATTGAATTTATTAATTGAAAGAGACGTTAATAGTTTTTAGCCCATCCTGTACGCCTTGTACGCTCTTAATCGGCAATAAGAGTGTATGAGTTATTATTCTTAAACTGAAAAATGGCATAAATTATGCTGTTTATATTCACAATACTACAGTTAATAGCCAAACCTACTGTGAAGTAGGGTCGGAAAGTTTCAGGTCTCTATTATTAAAATAGAGATTGCTGAGCCGCGATATATTGAATAAAAATCATTTAAATGTAGGGAGGAGGTATCTATTGAAATGTCTGTTATGGCAGGTGCCTCCCTAATGTTTATTGTGATGATTTACAGCGGAGAAGAATATGAGATCCCCCTTTTTTTTAAGATCATTAAAAGTTTCATTGCATGGAATGGATGCTAACTCGCGTAAAAGAATGGCTAACTATTTAAATATTTGCTGTAAAAATGAGGCTTTCGTTGTTGAAGACAGTGAAGCTCAAGCCGAGATTGTTGATGTTGATCAACAATTTTCATTTAATTCGTTAAAAGAAAGAGTGGCACTGAACCATTCTAGACCTATCATTGCAATTTCAATTCGGGACGTTGATTTAGAAAATGTCATTTTTTTAAAAAAACCTATTAAAATAGAGCAGATGCTTAATGCTATTACAAAGGTAAAAGGCGTTTTGGTTCGTAGCAAGGTCAAACTTAATGAAAATATAAAAGAAACTTCTGTAGAGTCCGAAGAACTGCAGACTAGTGCTGAAAAAGAGTTAAATAAGGTAAAGCAGGAGGAAATTGCAGATATCGGCAATATGCCTGTTAAGGAAGAAGTAAAAGAGGGTGCGGAAAAATTTGGGAATAACACAGCAAGTGAATCAATAAATGTGGCAAATTCGAGTACATTTATCGGTAAACAGGATGGCAAAAAAAGTTCAGGTTTGCCGGTCTGGTCTGAACTGCTTTCAGAAGATGTTAATCAAAAAAACGGGATAGATGCTCAAAGTCCTCAAGATAAAAGAATATCTCCCAAAATAACTGAGAACAGCAAAGAACAGGATAAAAAAAATGCCGTTAAATTAAAGGTTAGAGCCATTTCAGACAAAGCAAAGGAAAAGGTTAAAAATAAAGTGGAGTCCAAGGAACGGACAGAATTTAATGTTAATGGACATATAGAATTAATGCCGGCTAATAAAAATGCATCACAGGGAAAAATTATAATTAAGGAAAAGTCAAAGTCTTGCAAAGATATGAGCGTCAAAGGACGGTTGAAAATAATGGCAGATGGTTTTCCATTAGTAGGAGCAGGTCAGGGTGAGATTGACAAAATGTTGGAAGATCTTCGTAGTGTGCTGGGTAATATTGAGCATAAACTCAGCTTTTTTGAGACAAAAAATAGGAGAAAAATAGTCAGGTATGGTTTTCAAACCATTAAAGCCAAATTAATAAAAAGACATTTGATTATGAGGTCAAAAAGAGAAACTGTGTTTGTGTTAAATGTGAGCAGTAAGGGGGCATTAGTTCGTTTAAAAAAACCAGCTAAATTTAATGCGAAAGTTTCTTTAAAGATTTATTTTGATCGCCTGAATATATTTGATGTTCCTGCTCGCATAGTTAGAAAAGAAGGTGAAGATATTTATGGGCTGCAATTTTTAAATTATCAGCATCAATTAGCCGATTATTTAGTTGAATCTAAAAAGGCTTTAATTATTTTAGATTAGTTTTGCAAAAAAAGTGATATTTTTATTTTTCTGGTTTTTCCTCTAGTAATCAGCTGCCGTATCACATACGGCAGCCAGTTTTACCGGTGTTAATTCTAGAGAAATAAATTGTTTATGGTTTTTTATAACCTATTGATTTTTATTTTAACTGCTTTTTCGCATTAAGAAGGGCTAAAGTTTATTGCTCCAGTTCACCTTATTCTCTGCAACAATGGCATCTCCAAGGCCATATTGAGTTAACGAATTTTCACGAGCCTGAATAATTATATAGAGAAGAGGTCCATTTGAGTTATTGCGCGAGGTTCTTTTTCCTTTTGGCGAAATACGCACAATAGTGCCTTCCTGTACGTCGATTGCTTCGCCATCAATCTGAATCTGTCCCCTTCCCTGAATAAAAATATAGACCTCTTCATTTTGCTGGTGCTGATGATAAATTGGCATGCCTGCACCCGGTGTCATTGAGTTGAGAGATATTTCACAGCCTGTAAATTCTATTGCATCTTTAAGGAATCGTTTGCCCGGAATCTCTCCTAAGCCTGGGATATCGACAGTATGTTCTGGCCATTCTTTAAGAGCTCCACTTTCATAAGCCGTAAAATTAGCTCTTTTTTTTATTATAGTGTCTGTCATAATATAATCCAATACCTACTAATAGGTAGTTTTATGGGCTAAAAAAGAGGTTAGCTCTTCCTCATTAAGCTTGTCATTAAAGATGATGCAGTTTGTTCAAAAGCTTCTGCGTTGTCCGTTGCACGAGAGATTAGTAATGCGCCCTGTAAGGAGGATAGCAGCATTCGCGCATAATTTGATGCTGAGCCATTGCCTAAGATAAAAACCTGCTGCGATTGACCTTCTATTAGAATTTCAGTAAGCCATTCAGTATTGCGAGTAAAGAATTGTTTCAGGCTTGGTAGCATTGCAGTGTCTAAAGTCAGTGCTTCAGTTGCAAGCATGCCTCCAAGGCATATTCTCTTGGCTTCAAGAGAACCGCGATAAAGTGCAATATATTGTAGTAATTTCTCATTTGCAGGCAAAGAAGAGCTGCTGATACTAAAAAGAGCACTATCTAATTGTTCTGAATATACTTTGATAAGTGAAAGACCTAAGTCTGCTTTAGTAGGGAAATGGTGATGCAAGCTGGCTTTGCGAATACCGACTTCATTTGCAATGTCAGCATAGCTAAAGCCATTAAAGCCGCGTTGCTGAACTAATTTCTGTGCACAGGCAAGTATTTTATCTTTCATTTTCATGTGTAAATAATAGTCTACCTATTGGTAGGTTGTCAAATATGGATTTAATGATCTGTATTATATGTGTAACTGATTTTTCAAAATAATAAAAAAAAATGCTTAAAAATAATATCTTTATCCTAGTGGTTTATCAATATTGGGGGGATAGGGCAATATTTAAAAAACCGAGCTAGAGTTTTAGTCATCAAAGCAAATCTGACGGAGCATTAGTAGAGGGAACCGAAAACTGCTTTGCTAAATCTTCGTAAGGAGGTTTGAGGAGACTGATTCTAAATACCAGTTAAGAAAAGAATAAATCACTCCTGACATAATGCTGTCAGGAGTGATGATTTATTATGGCTATTCGATAAATAAGAAATGGATTAGAAGATGAATCATATAGCAACTTGGTTTGAAATCCCGGTAAAAGATATGCTGCGTGCAAAGTCATTTTACCAAAGCGTATTTAATGCATCGTTTAAAGATAATGAAATGGATGGCTATCTAATGGCTATGTTTGAACATGAGGAAAAGGCTGTCAGTGGTATGCTGGTACAGGGAAAAGAATATGAACCTAGTAAGACTGGTGCTGTTGTCTATTTTAATGGAGGCGATGATTTAAGTGAGCCTCTATCCAGAGTAACCGAGTCAGGGGGAGATGTCGTTATTCCTAAAACAGCCATTGAAGAGGGGTGTGATGGATATTATGCTCAATTTTTAGATAGCGAAGGCAATCGGGTTGGGTTATATTCACAGCACTAGCACGAATAAAAGAGGAAGCGAGTATGATTAAATTATATAGCTTTGGTCCCGGTTTTAATGTGACAGATCCAAGTCCATATGTTTTAAAGGTTGATGCCTATATGCGAATGGCAAATATTGCCTACGAGAATATTCCTAATGTTGACAATTTAAAGGAATCCCCTAAAGGTAAATTGCCTTTTATTACTGATGGAGACACTGCTATTGCAGATTCACAGTTTATTATTGCCTATTTGCAAAAGAAATATCAGGTTGAATTGGATTTTGGGCTATCTGCTGAACAAAAGGGTGTTGCATACCTAATGGGGAAAGCGCTGGATGAGGATCTTTACTGGTGTCTGGTTTATTCTCGATGGGAAAAAAATGATACTTGGCCATTAGTCAAAAAAGCATTTTTTGGATCTATGCCGTTTCCTTTAAAATTTTTTGTACCTATTGTTGCCCGTAAAGGGATGTTGAATGCATTGCAAAAACAGGGCTTAGGCAGACATTCAAATGAAGAGATCAATATTATTGCAGATAAAACTTTTAGCGCCCTATCTGAAGTGCTGGCGGATAAAAAATATTTTTTTGCAGATACTCCCTGTACATTTGATGCGACTGCATTTGGTTTTTTAAGCCAGTTTATTAATGTGTCGCTAAATAATGAAATGAATGACCTTGCACGGCGTTACAGTAATTTGGTTAGTTACTGCAATAATATACAAGAAAAATATTATTGAGCAACTGACTGGCTATGATCTTATTGAATCATGCGAAGAGCTGATCGTTTATTTCAAATAGTTCAGATTCTGCGCAATAAACATTTAGTTACTGCAAAAATGCTGGCTGAACGGCTGGAGGTTTCCGAGCGCACTATCTATAGAGATATTCAGGACCTCAGTCTGTCTGGCATTCCCATTGAGGGAGAGGCTGGTGTGGGTTACATGTTACGGCACAGCCTTGATGTGCCGCCGATGATGTTTACGGCTGAAGAAGTTGAGGCATTAGTCATTGGTGCCCGAATGATAAAAACCTGGGGTGGCAAGGTGTTGGCCAGATCGGCTCAATCTGCATTGGATAAAATTACAGGGGTTATTCCTGCCGAATTGCAATTTAATATTGAGAAAAACAAGCTGTTTTCAATACGTTTTAATGAGCGGGAAGATATTGATGTTACCTTGGATATTTGCCGAAAAGCCACTAATCATAAATATTTTTTAATGCTCAATTATTGTCGTGCGGATGGTGAGTATAGTAAGCGGTTGGTACGCCCATTAGGTCTGTACTTTTGGGGGAACACCTGGACGCTTGCTGGATGGTGTGAGCTGCGGAATGATTTTCGTAATTTTCGGCTAGATCGCATTCAGGAGATTACCTTGGAGAATGATGTGTTTATTGATGAAGAGGGGCAAGGCCTGGCTGATTTTATCAGCAGGATGACCTGTGATGAATAGTAAGTACCCAAGTAAAACTATTAAATTAATTTTACTTGGGTACTTATATATTAAGGTATCTTCCCGCTCCCATATTGATCATGAGAACGAGAGAATCATTCCAGAGATGCTTTTTTATTTTGCGTTTAATTTCTTTTTCACCAAATCTATATGCAACAGTAAGTTATAAACCTGGTCTGCATAAGACAATGGCGTTTTAACTTTATTTACCTCATTTTCAATTTTTTTCAAATCCTGATTTAAGCTATTAATTTGTTCGTCTGAAAGCTGATGCTGATGGATTGCATCATCTACCTGCTGAAGATCGTTGTACCAGCGATAAATTTTTGAGCGTATGCGCCAACGGTAAAGCGGTGGCATTATTTTGCCCAGCGGAATAAGCAATGCTAATAAAGGAATTATCATTACAATCATACGGTCAATAAAGACAGCGGGCCAAAAAGGAAGGTAGCGCATCAAAAAGGGAGGCCCTACTTTGTAAAAGCGCTGAGCTACTTCGTTAATAGGAAAGGCCGTAAACTGTTCAGAAGGAAAAGCATCAGCTGCAGAAAAAAGGCTGGTTTTATGGTGAATGGAATCGGCAGCTCTTAGCAGCAATACAATCAGCGCAGAATTAAAGTCTTCATTAACCACTAAATTAGCGGTGGGCGATAGTAAATTAACAGGCTGTGGTGGAAAATTATTTTCCAGATCAGCAATGCCTTCAGCTAATGTTATTTTTGACAAATAGGGAAGTAGGCGGGTATAGGCATCGAGACGGCTTAATTGCAATAGCTTAACTTTATCGTTGCTAAGCAGTTTCTGTACTGTTTCCGAATCGCCTGAAGCGACCATTAACACAGCATCACATTGGTCTTGAACAATTGCAGTGGCTGCATCGCTTGCAGGAAGCGGTAGCAGTTTAGCTGATTGCGGATCAATGCGGTTAAGCTGTAACAGTTCTGTTGCCAATACACGAGTGCCACTGCCTTCTTTGCCAATTGCAATGCGCAGTCCAGATAAATCAGTTAACTTTTCGGCAATAATGTCTTTTTTTAGAAAAATCCACAGAGGTTCATAATAAAGGCTCCCCAATGATTGCAGAGTGGCTTCATTATTGCTTGTGCCACCTTGGATAAAGGCAATATCGGCCTGACCTTTTAATAAACGGCTAATATTTTCTTTAGAACCGGAGGATGTAAGAATTTTAAGTTCTATGTCTTCTTTAGCAAGCTCCGCCTGGTATTGCTGTGCCAATTTATAGTAGGTGCCAGTGCTGGACCCTGTGGTCATCACAATTTTTTTAGGCGGAGGAGGCGAGACAAACTGATAGGCTGCCCAGAAGCCGGCAATAGTTAATAAAATGGCTGGCCCCAGAGTGGTCAGTAATTCTTTATAAGATTTTTTTGAGTTACTTTTAGACATTAATATAGCCTTAGTTATTGTGCATTATGATGATTCTACCAACTGCTGAAGATTATAATTAATTTAAGCAGAGTTTTTTACTGTATTTAAATTAAGAATGTTATCTCTTTGCTATCTAGCTTTAGGTGTAAGTTGATCAGCCTTGGTAAGCGTGTGATAATCTAAGTAAGGCTTCTGGAAACAAATGCCCCAGCCAATTAGCGAAGCATTGTAAGGTGGGTGAGTTATTTGTTTCCAGAGGTCTAAGTTCAATGCTAATAAAAACAATAAAAGCACTGAGCTAACTTTTCCACATAATTAAGAGGGTTCATATGTTTGATTTATTAATAAAAGAAGTCGCGAAAAAATTTGGTTTGGGTAATAAGGCAAGCTGGGTGCTGAGTGCTTTGCTAAGTTTTATGTTTAATCGAAATACTGGAGGTTTGTCTGGTTTTCTAAGTAAATTAACCAATGATGGGTTAGGGACAATAGTCGATTCCTGGGTAGGTAAAGATGAGCCAATGGCTGTTAACGCCACCCAAATTAAAAGTGCAATTGGGAGTGATTTAGTAGATGGCTTGGCAAAAAAACTGGATTTGCCTAGCGGGCCAATTGGACTGGCAATTGCTTATATGCTTCCAAAAATAGTCAGTGCACTGACACCGGATGGTGTTATTCCTGAAACTATACCTGTCGCTGTCGCTCATTATATTAAAGATGAAGGCCCTGCAGAGGCGGCGGTAGCACCTGAACCGATTATCGAGCGTGCTTACGTTGCAGAAACGGATGATGAAGACGAAGGCTCAGGGTTTAGTTGGTGGTGGCTATTGCTCCCCCTGTTTTTATTGCTTGGGTACTGCACTTTAAAACCGAGTACACCCACAGTAACAGAGCCGGCAGTGGCGCCAGTCGTTGAACCCGTTGCTGTTCCGGAACCTGTATCACCTGCGCCGGCCATTCCAAGTACTAACTCCAGTCTTTCCATTAGTAATGATGCAGGTGTTTTCAATATCTCTGGTAAAGTGGCTGATAATGCTACAAAAGATTCCGTTATGGAGACACTTAATTCAATTTTAGGCTCAGATGCAGTTAAAGGCGATATTGCTGTTGAACCGGCGGCCAGAGATGCCGGCTGGCTATCATATCTTGCTGATATAGTGTCTGCCTTGAAAGGTGCGCCAGGTGCCAGATTGGATATTGACGGCAACGATATTATCTTAAGCGGTAATTTGGAGCAGGGCGTAATTGATGGCTTAATGGAAAAGCTAACAGGTTTTTTTGGCGGGAGCGGTTTTAATATAAGTTCTCAGGCTATTGTTTCTCAAGTGATAGAGGCGGTTGCTGCACCTGTTGATGCTGTGCAAGAAGCTGTTACTGATAGTCAAGAGGCGCTTCAGAGTATGGTTGACTCTGGTGCTGTTTCCGGTGAAGTTTTAATTGCCACTTTGAATGATGCTGGTATTAAATTTGCTACAGGCAGTTTTAATATTGCTCCAGATAGCATCGTTGTTTTGCGTACAGCTGCAGAAGCAATTAAAATCGCCCCTGCTGGTACTCAAATTGAGGTGGGTGGTCATACTGATAATACGGGGTCTGGTAAAATTAATGCAAGACTGTCAGCACAGCGTGCCCAGGCTGTTGTTGATGCTTTAGTCGGCATGGGGGTTGATGCTTCAATACTGAGTGCAAAAGGCTATGGAGATTCGCTGCCAATCGCTGACAATGGCACTAGGGAAGGCCGTGCCAAAAATAGACGAATGGAGTTTTCCTTGAAATAAAATTGCAGAGATTGTTTGCCCCTTCGTTTTGGGCGTAGGGGCAAATCAGAAAGCAGTTTGCAGATGCACTAACTTTCACCATGGAAACAGTAAGTATCTCTTTGTAATTATCCTAGCTATTTCCCTATCCCTTAATATATTTAAGTGCATGAAACTAACGTCAGATACTTTTAAGTTCGTGTTCAGCCGGTTTTTCTAGCTTTAATGCATGACATATTGCTTTTTTCGGTATAATTACTCAAATTAAACGGTTCTGGATAAAAAACCAGAATGAGTAGTCATGTTTGAGGGTGAAAACCGGAGTTTTTGATGAATAAAATGTTAAATGCGGATGGCTCGGATCAAGTCGATATTGATCCGCTAGAAACGCAGGAATGGATTGACGCATTGCAGTCTGTAATTGAAAATGAAGGCAATGAACGCGCTTATTTTCTAGTGGAACAGCTTTTATCTTCAGCAAGGAAGTATGGCGCAGACATTCCTTTTAGTGCGAATACTGAATATTATAATACTATTCCCGTAGAGCAGCAGCCTCAATTTCCTGGTGATACAGCGATTGAGCAAAAAGTGCGTTCGTATATACGCTGGAATGCCATGATGATGGTATTGAGAGCCAATAAACACACTAATGTCGGTGGACATATTGCTAGCTTTGCTTCAGCTGCCACTTTATATGATGTAGGACAGAATCACTTCTGGCATGGCAATACTGAAGATAAAAATGGAGATTTAATCTTTACTCAGGGGCATTCTGCACCAGGCATGTATTCCCGTGCTTTTCTGCAAGGCCGTTTGACTGAAGACCAATTGGATAACTTTCGCCAGGAAGTTAATGGTAATGGTTTGCCGTCTTATCCTCATCCTTGGCTGATGCCTGATTTTTGGCAGTTTCCTACCGTATCAATGGGGTTAGGGCCTATTATGGCTATCTACCAGGCGCGTTTTATGCATTATATTGAAGGGCGAGGTTTCTCCGATACTTCAGACCGTCATGTTTGGGCCTTTTTAGGGGATGGGGAAACTGATGAACCGGAATCTCTGGGCGCGATTGGAATGGCGGGCAGAGAAAAACTGGATAACCTGATTTTTGTTGTTAACTGTAACCTGCAGCGTTTAGATGGGCCTGTCAGAGGCAATGGCAAGATTATTCAGGAATTGGAGGGCGAATTCCGAGGTGCAGGCTGGAATGTTATTAAGGTAGTCTGGGGGCATTTATGGGATGCTTTGTTGGCGCGTGATAAAGAAGGTCTTCTTGCTAAGCGCATGATGGAGTGTGTTGATGGCGACTATCAGAACTTTAAGTCTAAAGACGGCGCCTATGTCCGAGAATTTTTCTTTAATACGCCTGAATTGAAAGAGATGGTCAGAGATTATTCAGATGAGGATATTTGGGGCTTGAATCGTGGCGGCCATGATCCTGCAAAAGTATTTGCCGCCTATCATCAGGCCGTTAATCATAAAGGCCAGCCAACGGTTATTTTAGCCAAAACCATTAAAGGTTATGGTATGGGGTCATCTGGCGAAGCACAAAACACTTCGCATCAGCAGAAAAAAATGAGTATAGAATCGTTACGCCGATTCAAAGAAAAGTACTCGTTACCTGTCCATGACAGTGAGTTAGAAAACTTGCCCTATCTGAAGTTTGAAGAAGGTTCGGCAGAGCTAAACTATATAATGGAAAGGCGTCAGCATTTAGGCGGTTTTATTCCCTCTAGACGTACTCAGGCGATTTCCTTGGATGTACCTGTTTTGGCAGATTTTAAACCTTTACTGGCAGGAACGGGCAAGGGACATGAAAGCTCAACAACTATGGCTTTTGTCCGTATGCTGGGCATTATAATCAAAGATAAAAATGTCGGTAAACGAGTAGTACCGATTGTGCCAGATGAGTCTCGGACTTTTGGCATGGAAGGCATGTTCCGTCAATTGGGAATTTGGTCTCAGGTTGGTCAGCTATATACCCCGCAGGATGCTGAACAGCTAATGTACTATAAAGAAGATAAACATGGACAGGTGCTCCAGGAAGGAATTAATGAAGCAGGCGGTATGAGTGACTGGATTGCGGCAGGCACAGCCTACTCAACGCATGGCGTACCGATGATTCCCTTTTATATTTTCTATTCCATGTTCGGTTTTCAGCGTGTTGCTGATTTGATTTGGGCTGCCGGTGATCAATGTACCCGCGGTTTTTTATTGGGTGCAACAGCAGGCAGAACGACTTTAAATGGTGAAGGCCTGCAGCATGAAGATGGCCATAGCCAGGTATTTGCCGCTACTGTAGCTAACTGTGTTTCTTATGACCCGACTTATGCTTATGAAGTTGCGGTAATTATTCAGGATGGCATGAAACGGATGTATGTTGATCAGGAAAATATTTTCTATTACATCACCCTGATGAATGAAAATTATGAACAGCCTGCCTTGCCTAAAGGATCAGAAGAAGACATATTGAAAGGAATGTATCTGTTCCAGAAAGGTAAAAAAACAAAAGGAGCACGAGTTCAGCTGATTGGTTCTGGGACTATATTTCTTGAATCTGTTGCAGCGGCTGAATTGTTGCGTGATGATTGGCAGGTAGAAGCTGATATATGGAGCTGTCCTAGTTTTAATGAATTGGGTCGAGATATACAGGCCTGTGAACGCTGGAATAGATTGCACCCAACGGAAACACCCAAACTGTCTCATGTTTCACGCTGTTTAAGCGATGCTAAAGTGCCTGTTATAGCCAGTACGGATTATGTACGTGCATTTGCTGAACAAATCAGAGCTGATATCTCAGCACCTTATACTGTATTGGGTACAGATGGTTATGGCAGATCTGATACTCGCGAGAAATTACGTGGTTTCTTTGAGGTTAACCGCTACCATATTGTTATCGCTGCATTGAAAAGTTTAGCGGATAATAATGAGTTTGATTTGGCCAAAGTTGAAGTGGCTATTGCAAAATATGATATTAACCCTGATATCTCAGCACCTTGGTTGGTTTAAAATATGAGTGAATTGATTGAAATAAAAATACCCGATTTGGGTGGCGCTGATGAAGTGGAAATAGTCGAAATTCTAGTTCAGCCAGGTGATGCGGTTGAAAAGGAACAGACTTTAGCCGTAATGGAAAGCGATAAGGCGACTATGGATTTACCTGCCGATATAGCTGGGACTATTCAGGATGTCATTATTAAAGTAGGTGATAAAGTTTCGCAGGGGACATTAGTTGCCATGTTAAGGCCTGGTGCGATAGAGTCAGATGCGAGTGAGACCGTTGTTGCAGAAGAAAAACCGGCAGAGCCGGTCAAGACAGAACAGACTATAGCCGAACCTGCTAAACAGAAGATTGAAGATAGTAAGCCTGTTGCTGTTTCTGCTCCAGTGGCAAGCGCTGGAAAAGCACATGCCACACCAAGCGTCCGATTGTTTGCGAGAGAGTTGGGTGTTGACTTGACTGCACTATCACAGGGTAGTGGGCGTAAAGGCCGCATTTTAAAAGAAGATGTTCAGGCATATGTTAAAAAGGCTCTGACATCAGGAACAGGGCAGGGCGGTGGGACTGGCATTCAGCCGATTCCAGAAATTGATTTTTCTCAGTTTGGGGAAACGGAAGTTAAGCCATTAGGAAAAATCAAGCGTTTAACAGGTGACCATATGGTTAGAGTCTGTTTGAACCTGCCGATGGTCACCCAGCATGATGAAGCTGATATTACTGAAATGGAAGATTTCAGAAAAGCACATAATGCCGGTTCACCAGAGTACAAATTGACAGGGCTGGTGTTTATTATTAAAGCCTTAACTGCCGCCTTGAAGCAGTTCCCACAGTTTAACAGCTCGCTTTCTGCTGACGGCCAGTCTTTGATTTTAAAGAAATATACCAATGTTGGCATTGCAGTTGAAACGCCCAATGGTTTGGTAGTTCCTGTGATTCGTGATGCAGAACAGATGAGTTTAAATCAATTGTCAGCGGCTCTAATTGATTTAAGCGGTAAAGCCAGAGAAGGCAAGTTGCCACCGGCAGCCATGCAAGGCGGCAGTATGTCTATTTCCAGTTTGGGCGGTATCGGCGGTACGGCATTTACCCCGATTGTCAATGCGCCTGAAGTGGCTATTTTAGGCGTTAGCCGTTCTAAAATGCAGCCTGTTTGGAATGGCAAAGAATTTGTTCCACGCTTAATGCTGCCGTTAGATTTAACTTACGACCACCGTGTAATTGATGGTGCTGAAGCGGCTAGATTTTTAGTTGCTATTGTTCAATATTTGGGCGATATTCGTCGTTTATTATTATAGGAAGGGATTGATCTTATGTCAGATATGCATACAGAAGTTTTAATTTTAGGTGGCGGTCCAGGCGGATATACGGCTGCTTTTCGGGCTGCTGATTTAGGCAAGCAAGTCACTTTAGTCGAGCGATATCCAGTGATTGGCGGTGTCTGTCTTAATGTAGGGTGTATTCCTTCTAAAGCCTTGCTGCATTTGGCGCATATCATCCATGAAGCGGAAGAATCAGAAAATCATGGCATAAGCTTTGGCAAGCCAAAAATAGATTTAGATAAAATTCGCAGCTGGAAAGAGAGTGTTTCTAAAAGCTTGAATGTTGGTTTAGCTGGATTGGCCAAGCAGCGCAATATTACCATTGTGCAAGGCGTCGGTTCTTTTGAGTCGGCTAATTCAATGCTGGTAGAAGGTGAAAAAGGCAGGCAGAGCATTACTTTTGACAGTGCGATTATTGCTGCCGGTTCACAGGCCTCACAGATTCCTGTTTTCCCAAACGACGATCCTCGTTTATGGGATTCTACTGATGCACTTAACTTAACGGAAATTCCTAAAAAGCTGCTGATTGTGGGCGGTGGCATTATTGGTCTGGAAATGGCAACGGTTTATCATGCCTTAGGCTCTGAAATCAGTGTTGTTGAATTTATGGATCAAATTATTCCGGGCTGTGATGCTGATTTAGTCAGGCCTTTGCAGAAGCGCATTAAAAAACAGTATAAGAATATTTGGCTAGGGACTAAAGTTGATAGCATTAAGGCACTAAAGTCTGGTTTAAAAGTTGGTTTTTCAGGTGATAAAGCCCCAGAGCCAGAAACCTTTGATGCTATTTTAGTGGCTGTAGGCCGTAGACCTAACGGATTAAAAGTGGGTGCGGAAAAAGCTGGCGTAGAAGTTAATGAAATGGGGTTTATTGAGGTTAATGAGCAGCAGAAGACCAATATAGATCATATTTATGCGATTGGGGATATTGTCGGCAATCCAATGCTGGCACATAAAGCTGCGCATGAAGGCAAAGTGGCGGCGGAAGTTATTGCTGGCGAGAAATCAGCTTTTGATGCCATGACTATTCCGGCGGTAGCCTACACCGACCCAGAAATAACCTGGATGGGCCTAACTGAAATTGAAGCTAAAAAACAGGGGATTGAATATGATAAAGGCGTATTCCCTTGGGCTGCCAGCGGCAGATCATTAAGCTTAGGCAGAAATGAAGGGCTGACTAAAATTATTTGCGAAAAGGAAACAGGCAGAGTGCTTGGTGCAGGCATGGTTGGACCTAATGCAGGTGAGTTGATTGCTGAGGCTGTATTGGCGCTAGAAATGGGGGCTGATGCAGAAGATATTGGTTTAACCATTCATCCGCATCCTTCATTATCGGAAACCTTTGCTTTTGCCTCAGAAGTGGTGACGGGATCTATTACAGATCTATTTATTAAGAAAAGATAGTGGCAGTTTGGAGGTGTGGCTTTAGCCCCGCTCAGTTTTAAGTATCCAAGCTAAAAGTTAAATGTGTTTACTTAGGTACTTAATGCGAGGCTAAAGCCTTACCTCCATCTGGTCATATCAATACGGAGTTATTATGTCAGTCAATGATCAAGATTTTAAAAATGCGCTTAAATTATGGGCGAGCGGTGTAACGGTTGTTACTGCAAAAACTGAAAAATTAGGTTTAAAAGGGATGACAGCGACTTCATTTAGCAGTGTTTCTATGGAGCCGCCACAAATATTAGTGTGCATAAATAAGTCAGCTGATACAGGTGATGCTGTTTTAGAGGGTAAGTCCTTTGCAGTGAATATTCTGAATACAGATCAGCAGGAAGTATCAAACCAATTTGCAGGTGGAGCAAGCCAGGAACAGCGTTTTGCCAATGTTGAATGGCAGGAAGGGGAAAAAACAGGGTCGCCTATTTTTGATGATGCCCTAGCTTCAATTGAATGCACTGTAGTTGATCAGGTCCTTGCGGGGAGCCATTGGGTGGTGATTGGTGAAGTGAAGGCAGTAGCTTGCCGGGCAGGTGAGCCTCTTATGTATTACAATTCGGCTTATCGAGAGTTAAAAGGCTAGTCGCTATATTTGTAGCAAAGATAAAAAAGGCTGTCGATTTTGACAGCCTTTTTTAGTAGGTTTGACGGTAAAGTTACCAGCTGTACCCAGCACCGATAATATAACGCATATCATCATTTTTCTTGCCAGCAGATGGCTTAGTATCATAATCAAAATCAAATTGAGCTAAAAGCTCAAAGCCTTCATAAACAGGCAGCTTGAAACCGGTGTGAGACCTGATGTAGACATCGCTAAAATCTTCAAAAGAAACCAGTCCCTCATGGTCATGGAAAAATTGGAGGCGATCTTCCAAAATCCAATAGTTATAGTCTACAGCCCAGCGACCTGCAATAAACTCTCTATCGGTACCTTCGTTATAATCTTCAACGGTGTAGGCGACCCCAGCTTCAAGTGCTAAAAAAGAGAGTTTGGTATCCCACACTTCATGACCAATTCCAGCGCCAAAAGCAGTTCTGGAATTCAAATCCTGGAAGCGGTCTTTAGTAAAGGTGGTGAATAAAGAAGCGTACCATTTAGGCATAAAATAATGATCATACTGTGAAAAAATATGCAGATTATTAGAACTTTCTTTACCATCATTGGCTACTTGATTGTATTGAATGCCTGCTGAAAACTTATTGTTACCGGCTCTGGCAATAATTTCTGCATCACCATGAAACTCCTGGTTATCAGTATTTCCTGAAGATTTGGAGCCGCCGATATGAACGCCACCGGTTACTACTGCGTCATTAGAGATAGCGGGCGGGTTTATGGCGCTAATATTATTAAAGTTCAAGGGAACAGGTGATGTAAGGCTGGTGCTTTTGATACCTAAACCTTGGTTGGTCTGAACCAATTGCCCTTTTAATTGGCTGCCATCAGTTAATTCAACGGTAATGGACTTATCACTGTCAATATTTTTTATATCAGCCCAAGGTATCGTTATTTCTGAATAGGGAGTGGCAAGTTTAAGCTCACTTTTTTGCATAGTGGTGATTGTGCCACTAATGCGATCTCCATTATTTAAAAAAACTGTGTCGGCCTGAACTGTTTGTCCGAGGAATAGTAAAAAGCACAGTGAGAGTGTGCGTGTTGTATAAAGCATAATAAACCTTTTGAATTAAAGCTTTTATTATAGGACATAAAACAAAAGGTTACAAATTGTTTGAAACCTAAAGTGTTAAGACTTGTTGGTTAAATGGGACAAAGCTGCTATTTAGTGCCAAGCCTAAGTGTTATTGCAGTATATTCTCCCAAATGCCATTGGTGAACCCTTGAAGTGGCTGGTATTGCGTTTTATAGGACATTTTTGTACAGTCTTTAATCCAAAAACCTAAATAAATATAATCTAGGTTAAGTTCTTTTGCATGCTGAATTTGCCACAGTACAGCATAAGTGCCTAGGCTGTATTTTGAAAATTCAGGTTCAAAAAAGGTATAGACAGCTGATAAGGCATTGTCCAGTAAATCGACAACTGCAACAGCGGTCAGTTTATTGTCTATAGAGAACTCAACAAACAGAGTATGGCACCAGCTGCTTGCTAAAAAGTTAATATAATCCTCTTCGTTAGAATCAGCCATGCCGCCGCCTTTATGTTTATGCTTTTGGTAGCGCAGATACAGGTCAAAATGAGTCTGTTCAAATTTAGCGGGTTTTACAATAACTGAGGTAAGCTGGTTTTTTTTAATGCAGCGTTTTTGATTTTTAGTAGGGATAAATTGTTCCACCGCCAATCGAGTAGGTACACACTCTGAACAGTCAGGACAATGAGGCCGGTAAACCTCACTGCCACTGCGCCTGAAACCCTGCTCAATCAGTTGGCTATAGATTGCGGTATTTAATGAAAAAGAGGGATGAACAAAAGCTGATTGAGCGTTCTTTTTGTCTAAATAGCTACAGGGTGACTGGGGTGTTAGAAATAAAGGAATAGAAATCACAGTAGCTTAAACCCAGGCTGAGTTGGATGGCTGAAGTGTGCAATATTGCTTTAGCCGTGCGGAAAAATCATCGCGATTTATTTCTTCAGCCCCCAGGCTTGTCAAATGATCAGAGTGAACCTGGCAATCTATCAGCTGATACCCCCATATAGAAAGCTGCTGAACCAGGCCGCAAAAAGCGACTTTGGAAGCATCAGTTTTTCTATGGAACATGGACTCGCCAAAAAATACTTGTCCGATTGCAATGCCGTATAAGCCGCCAACCAGTTCACCGTTAAACCAGGCCTCAAAAGAATGCGCAACGCCTTGCTGGTGCAGCTGATTATATGCAAAATACATTTCTTCAGAAATCCATGTGCCAGATTCCTTATCTCTCGGAGTAGCACAATATTGCATAACTTGAGGGAATGCCTGGTTATAGCTGAGTGTAAAAATGTCTTTGCGGATAGTTTTTTTTAAGCTGCGAGAGATTATTAATCGTTCAGGAAAAAGTATTAGGCGAGGATTAGGTGACCACCATAAAATAGGTTCGCCAGGGCTGTACCAAGGAAAAATGCCTTGCTGATAGGCATTGATAATTCGCTGGGGAGACAAGCAGCCACCTGCAGCCAATAAACCATCGGGTTCGACTAAAGCTGATTCAATTGCCGGAAAGTCCTGCTCAGGATTTAATGGGTCGAGTATAGGTAATTGCATATTTTCAGCGTCCCCCTTTGAAAAAGGGGGATTGAGGGAGATTCATCAAAGACGGTTCTTAACCTTCCTGTTCATCCAAATATTTCTCAGCATCCAGCGCTGCCATACAGCCAGCCCCTGCAGATGTAATGGCTTGCTTGTAATGAGAATCCATTACATCGCCAGCAGCAAACACACCTTCAACACTGGTTGCAGTGGCGTTACCGTTAATGCCGCTATGTACTGTAATATAGCCATGGTCCATATTTAACTGACCATCAAAAATATCAGTATTAGGCTTATGGCCAATGGCAATAAATACTCCATGCACATCAAGCTCTTCAGTAGATTCGTCTTTAGTGCTTTTAATGCGAATGCCCGTCACACCCATATCGTCACCTAAAACCTCATCAAGCGTGCTATTCCATTTGATAATGACATTGCCTTTTTTAGATTTTTCAATCAGCTTGGCTGATAAAATCTTTTCTGACCGAAACTTGTCTCGGCGATGAATAACCGTTACTTCTGAAGCAATATTGGATAAATAAAGTGCTTCTTCAACCGCAGTATTGCCACCGCCAATAACGGCAACGGGCTTATTGCGGTAGAAAAAACCATCACAGGTTGCACAGGCCGAAACGCCTTTGCCTTTAAACGCCTCTTCTGACTCCATGCCTAAATACTTAGCAGAAGCGCCTGTGGCAATAATCAGGGCATCACAGGTATAGCTGGCTGAGTCCCCAGTCAATACAAAAGGCCTTGAGGACAGGTCAGCTGTGTGGATATGGTCAAAAATAATTTCAGTATCAAAACGCTCGGCATGTAAACGCATGCGTTCCATTAAATCGGGGCCTTGTAAACCTTCAACATCACCTGGCCAGTTATCAACCTCAGTCGTAGTGGTCAATTGGCCGCCTTGCTGCATGCCGGTAATCATCACTGGACTAAGGTTTGCTCTGGCAGCATAAACGGCCGCAGTGTACCCGGCTGGGCCTGATCCAAGAATTAAAAGCTTGCAGTGTTTAGTGTCGCTCATTAAAGGTTCTCCGTGATGATTGATTTATTGCGCCTAATTATACTGCATAGCTCCTAATAAGGCGTATCTAAGTTCGGTTAAATTTTTCAGAGGATTGCTGTAAATATTTTGGTCAGTTAATTATCCTAGAAAAATCAGTTGAGTTTATCCCTGCTAAATAAATTCAGCATAAATTTGACAAATGATCCGTAACTGTTCCCTGATTTTTACTCCCAAATCAAATCATCAGGCGGCCTTAAAATTGTTC
>Ga0256840_1001646_pt1 | contig 20625 bp, 17 predicted proteins | sample 355202metaG_FD_185969 | JGI IMG/M metagenome (GOLD analysis project Ga0256840, IMG submission 185969) | Hydrothermal vent microbial communities from Mid Atlantic Ridge, Atlantic Ocean - 355-202 | ecosystem: Environmental > Aquatic > Marine > Hydrothermal vents | place: Atlantic Ocean: Mid...
AATAATAGCTATAGAGAGTTATTTTGGTGATAACTGTGGTAAGTATTATGTATTTGACCAGTTAGTACATCTTGCTTTTGGTAAACATAGGCGAAAAGAGTTTTACAAGAGCCAATTAGAAGATTTCTTGCGTATGTGTTTTAAGGAACAGATAGAACCACGCAGAGTCAAAGGCTCAAGCTCTGGTGCTATTGGGTTGTCTCAATTTATGCCAAGTAACTACTCTCTTTTTGGTGTTGATTTTGATGGAGATGGCAAGATTCGTCTAAGTAAACCTGCTGATGCCATTGGTTCAATTGCAAACTACTTTAAAAAAAATGGTTGGAGAAAAGATGAACCCGTGGCTATTAAGAGTACATTTAAAGGAAAACGTTTTTATCATAAAAAAATAGGATTAAAATATAGATATAGTCAAAAGAGTATAAAATTAAAACCAAAAGGGTACTTTAATTATAAAAGAGAGGTTATTCTCATAAAACTATCAAAAGCATGGAGTGATGAGGTATGGTTTGGAACAGACAACTTCTATGTTATTACACGATACAACCATAGTATCTACTATGCTATGGCTGTCCATCAACTGGCACAAAAGATAAAATGGAGAGATATTAAGAGTAAAAATAGAGATTTGTTTTAAATATAACTATTAAAGCAATAATTTATTTATATTCGGGTTTATTTTTATGTTACTTTTTCTGTGCCAATTGCATGGTTACAGGTTTGGTCTTTGTAGAGTCTTTCTTTTTAGGTTGAGTAGTATGTGTGATTTGTATTACTCTACTTACACGGCTATCTCTTGCTAATCTCGTGGTTCTACTTGGACGTGTTTCTCTTGTCAAACGAGCTTCTCTAGCTGGACGACTCTCTCTTGTGACACGAGCAGATCTATTTGCAGGAATAGTTTTCTCTATAAATACCTCTTCACCCATTAATAGGTTAATAAGTTGGTGTTTCTTTAGAACTTTTTCTTTGTTGAGACTTTCTGTTGCTAATAGATACTGAACAGAGAAAATACTTAGGGTTAATAGTAATAGTTTCATTATGATGCCTTTTATATAATTAAATTTATTTTTTAATTTATTTTTAAGTATTTTACAAAAATAATATATATACTGGTTTAATTTATTAAAAAAATTTTAAATAATTTTTATATTTATTACGTTAACCAAGAGTATTAAAATTGAGTATTGAACTTATTATAGTTTTAGATAATAATAGTTATATGTTTAAATGAATTCTTATTTGTATTGGGTGTAATATATCTTTATTTTTGAAACAAGCTACTGTAACACTTGGTTACAAAGCCTTTTTATCCTTTTAAGACACGATGATTACACAATTGATTTAATGAATTTTCGATACTATAAATGTAATATTCTTCCATTTTCTTCACATGTTGTGGAAAATGGTAATAGAGAATAACATCTTTTACAAAGGAGTTCTAATGACTCATGTGATTAACAATCACCCTTATCTAGGTATCTTCTTCTTATTTGTGGTTACAGCAATTGCATTTAATGCAACGTTGATAGCAGCACGATTTGTAAGTAGAAAATTGGCAAAGCTTGACACGGAGAAGTTAAAGCTGACCATCTATGAGTGTGGACCAGAGGTTACGAAACAACCCAATACAATTTCGACACAGTTCTATTTGATAGCACTTCTATTTATTCTGTTTGATGTAGAGATTATCTTTATGTTCCCTTGGGCTATTGATTTCAAACTGCTTGGCTGGTTTGGATTTGCAGAGATGATTCTGTTTCTCTTACTCTTAACAATTGGATTTATATACGCATGGAAAAAAGGAGCACTTGAATGGCACAGCATCAAGTAAATTATGCCTCAGCTGGAGGCTTACCTGTAGCATTGACTACAGTGGATCATTTGGTTAACTGGGGACGAAGTAATTCACTTTGGCCTTTAACTTACGGACTCGCATGTTGTGCGATTGAGATGATGGCATCGGGAGCTTCAAGATACGATTTCGATAGAATGGGAACCATTTTTAGAGCCTCTCCAAGACAAGCTGATGTTATGATATTGGCAGGAACACTTTCTAAAAAGCACTCTGAGTTTGCAAGAAGACTTTATGATCAGATGACAGAACCTAAATGGGTGATTTCAATGGGTTCATGTGCAAACACAGGTGGTATGTTTAACACTTATGCAACGGTTCAAGGTGTTGATAGAATTATCCCTGTTGATATCTATCTTCCTGGTTGTGCTCCACGTCCTGAAACACTTCAGTATGCAATGATGATGCTTCAGAAGAAAATCAGAAGAGAGTCTGCCAACATGAACAACAATACAAAATCAAATTTGAGGTTAATATAATATGAGAAAATATACCCCAAAAGACAATGTACAAGCTAAATCGTACTACACCGACAGATATCATGTCGTACCATCAGTACCAACAGAAGATGTTGCAACGGATGAACTGTTTGCAAAACATTTAGAAGCCATAGCAGCAAAAATTACTGTGAAATCAGCAAAAATCATGTTGGGTCAAATGATTGTTGAAATTAATCATGAAGATAACTTTAAAGCGATAGAAATACTTAAAAATGAGTGTGACTATGCGATGCTTTCAGAGATGTCGGCTGTTGATTACTTAGCAAAAGATGGGAACTTTGAAGTTTTTTATCAGATGCACAATTTAAAAGATGTTAAAAGAATGCGTTTGGTTATGAGAATAGAAGAAGGTTTGGCTGTTGAGTCAGTGGTTCCTCTTTATAAATCTGCCAACTTCGCAGAGCGTGAGATGTTTGATATGTTTGGAATTGTTTCAAACAACCATCCATTTATGAAAAGAATTCTTATGCCTGATGATTGGGAAGGTCATCCTCTTCTTAAAACTTATCCTTTACAAGGTGATGAGTTCGCTTCATGGTATGAGGTCGATAAAATTTTTGGAAAAGATGCTCGTGAAGCCATTGGACCTGAAAATAGAGATGATTCAAAGATTGAGAGATATGACTCTAAACGTTTCTCAAGAGTTGGTTATGAAGTACCATTTGGTGCTGAACTTTCTGCTGAAACTGAGAGTAAAACTGCTATTGAATACAGTAAGACACTACTTGTTGACTATCAAAAAGCAGATGGTGTTAAACCAATGGAAAAAAGAAAGTAGAGGTAGAGAAATATGCAACAACCCAATAAATTATCCCCATTTTTTGAAAACCTCAATTTTGAGCGTGAAGACAATACCATGGTTATTAACTTTGGTCCTCAGCACCCCTCAGCTCACGGTCAGTTAAGACTTGTTTTAGAGCTTGATGGTGAGCAGGTGGTTAAAGCGTATCCAGATATTGGTTACCTTCACCGTGGTATCGAAAAGATGGCTGAAAACATGACGTATAATGAGTTTTTACCAACAACGGATAGACTTGACTACATCGCGTCTACCTCTAACAACTATGCGTATGCATTGGCTGTAGAGAAGTTGCTTGGTATTGAAGCTCCACGTAGAGCTCAAGTTATTAGAACCATGTTACTTGAACTTAACAGAATCATCTCACACCTTTTCTTTGTGGCTACTCATGCTCTTGATGTTGGTGCGATGTCTGTTTTCCTTTATGCTTTCCGTGAACGTGAATTTGCGATGGACTTAATGGAAGATTACTGTGGTGCAAGATTAACGCACTCTGCTGTAAGAATTGGTGGGGTTCCATTGGATTTACCATCAGACTTTATGGTAAATATTAGAAAATTTTGTGACACTGTAGATTATGAATTAGAACATACCTACAATGCACTTTTACAAGAGAATAGAATTTGGAAAATGCGTCTTGAAGATGTGGGTGTATTGACTCCAGAAGATGCTCTCTCTTGGGGGTGTTCAGGTCCTATGCTTAGAGGTTCTGGTATTGCTTACGATATTAGAAAAGAAGAGCCATATGAGCTTTACCCTGAGTTAGACTTTGACATTCCCATTTCAGAAACCAATGACTCTTATGGGCGTTATAGACTCTACATGGAAGAGATGAAACAGTCAACCAGAATTATTAGACAGTTGATTGTAAAGTATGATGGTACAGAGCCTCAGTTAATGGCTCACGCTCCACAATACATTTCAGCTCCTAAAGAGGAGATTATGACACAAAACTATGCCTTGATGCAGCACTTTGTATTGGTAACTCAAGGTATGAGACCTCCAAAAGGTGAAGTGTATGTTCCAACTGAGTCTCCTAAAGGTGAACTTGGTTTCTATATTAAGTCAGAGGGTGAACCATATGCTTATAGACTTAAATGTAGAGCACCATCTTTCTTCCATACAGGATTGCTTCAAGAGATTTTAGTAGGTACGTATATCGCAGATGTTGTTACAATTATTGGTACGACCAATATTGTATTTGGTGAAGTAGATCGATAGGAATAGGAGAAAAATATGCAAAGATATGATTTAAGACATTTACATGAGAACTTCTATGACAGAATGGGTGAACTTCTTAATGGTGGACTCAAAGTTAATGAAGTAGGGATTTTTCTCTTTGAAGTTGGAGATTACTCTTCTATTCAAAAATCTGCTGATTTTATTAAAGAGAGTGGTCATGAGCTTATGAACTCAATCAAGTTTAATGAAGTAGATTGGACGATTGTGGTTAAAAAGCTTGATGAAAAAACCATTGCTGATAAAAAAGAGGCTGCGAAGATAGCTGCTGCTCTTGCAGAAGAGAAAAGAATTGAAGCTGAAAAGTTAGCTGCCCAAAAGGCAGAAGCAAAAGCTAAGGCAGATGCTGAAAAAGCAGAGGCTAAAGCGAAAGCAGATGCAGAAAAGGATGAAATAGAAAAGGCAGAAGCTGAAAAGGCTGCTGCTGAAGCCAAAGCTAAAGAAGATGCTGAAAAGGCTGCTGCTGAAGCCAAAGCCAAAGAAGATGCTGAAAAAGCTGCTGCTGAAGTAAAACAAGCTCCAGTGAAAAAGGCTCCCGTAAAGAAAGCACCTATAAAGAAAACTACAGCTAGAAAGCCAAAGGCTAAATAATGGCAAAGCTACTGTTCTCTACTTGGAGGGATGAGTTTATCGACAACCGTGGTAAACCATCACAGGAGTGGAGTGAGTCGGGGTTTAAACTGCCTGAAACGTATCATGGTGAGCGAGCGTCAAAAGCATTTATTGGTTGGGATGGTGTTGCCATTTTCGATGAAGATATAGATGCTGTTGTCTTAGCAACACAATACGCTGCACAGTACCAAGAGTACTCTGAAGCGTGTGGTCGTTGTGCTCCTGGTCGTTGGGGTGGTAGAATTCTTTACGATTTACTCGACAAAATAGCACGAGGTGAGGGAAGTCATGATGATATTTCTCACCTTAAAGAGATTTCACAAACCATGATGGTAACATCAAAGTGTGAGATTGGACGTACGGTTCCTAAGCCTATTTTAGATCTTATGGAACACTATAAAGAACAGTTCGATACCTGTATTGATGCACAGATTCAGTCTATACATTATGAAGGAGATATTTCATACATTGCTAAAGTTACAGCACCATGTACCGATATGTGTCCTGCACATGTTGATATTCCTGCGTATATCGAGGGTGTAAGAGACATGGTATTTACTGATTCTCTAGCAGCAACACGCCAAACAATGCCATTGGCACATACTTGTGGGCGTGTTTGTCCTCACCCATGTGAAGATGCTTGTAGACGTATGAACCTAGACGAACCAATTTCGATTATGGAATTGAAGCGTTTGGGTGCTGATTATGAGACCGATCATGAGATTCCTTGGTTACATCCTGTTGAGCCTAAACCTCTTAGAAATGATGGTAAAAAAGTAGCCATTATTGGGGCTGGTCCTGCTGGTCTTACGGCTGCTTACTACTTGGCATTAGAGGGAATTAAGTGTCATATATTTGAAGAGTTACCTGTTAATGGTGGTGAAGTTGCTGTGGGTGTTCCTGAATACCGAATGCCTATTGACAAATACAACAAAGATATTGACCTTGTTTTAGAGATGGAAGCTGTTTCTATTACAAACAATTGTCGTGTCACAGCAGAGATGCTCAAAGAGATTCATGAAGAGTACGATGCGACCATGCTTGGGTTTGGTGCAAGACTCTCTAAGAAAGTTCGTGCAACCAATGAAAACACTAAAATGGGTGGTTATTGGGGTGCGATAGATATGCTTGACAAGGTAAACTTATGGCATAAGTATGGTATTGGAAGTCCAGCATCTAACGAACTAGAAGGTAAAACTGTGGTTTGTGTTGGTGGTGGATTTACCTCTATGGATGTTGTAAGATGTTCTATTCGTGAGGGTGCAAAAAAAGTATATATGCTCTATCGTCGTGATGAAAAGACCATTATACGAAATACAACCTATGAAGAGTACCATGAAGCTGTTGAAGAGGGTGTTGAGTTTATTTTCTATTCTGCTATCGAAGAGATTTATGATGATGGTGAAAACATCAATAAGCTGAAAATCAATAAGTTTGAACTGGTTCCCGACCCTAATGGTGGACGAGCTCAATTGGTGAAGATAGAAGATGGTGACTTTGAGATAGAAGCTGACTACTTGATTCCTGCTGTTTCTCAAGCACTTGATTTACAGATTATTCCAGATGAGTGGAACATTGAAATGACATCTTGGAACTCTATTATGACCAACGGTAAAGATTACATGACTTCTAAAGAGGGTCTTTTTGCTGCAGGTGACTGTGAATATGGTCCAATGACCATTGTAAATGCAGTTGGACAAGCAAGACGTGCTGCTTCGGTAATAAGTCGTTATATCTATTCTGGTGAGCGTACACTTCTCGATGATGAGATTATGGAAGACCACTTGGCACGATTAAAAGTTTATGACAAGAAAGAGAAAGTAACGGGTTGGATGCCTGGAATACCTAGAGAAGAGAGTGAAAAACTGGGTGTTGAAGAGCGTAAAACCAACAACAAAGAAGTGAACCTTGGGTTTACGGGTGAAGAGGCGATATCTGAGGCAGAGCGTTGTATGCGATGTTACTATATATCGATGGTGGCTGTATAATGAGCAGCACTACAAGAAATATAGAACCTAAAGCTATTGACCTTACCATAGATGGAAAAGCGTGTTCTGGTTTTTTTGGACAGACCATTTTAGAGATTGCTAGAGAGAATGATATTTACATCCCAACCATGTGTTACTTGACAAAAACACTACCTATTGCATCGTGTCGTATGTGTGTGGTAGATGTTGAGGGTGTGGATGGAATGATTCTTTCTTGCCAAGAGAAAGCAACCGATGGTGCTGTGATTAACACTCAAAATGATGAGCTCTTTAAAGAGCGTCAAAATATTATGAAACTTTATAACGTTAACCACCCTTTAGAGTGTGGAGTATGTGATAAAAGTGGAGAGTGTGATTTACAAAATAAAACCATGGAGTTTGGGGTAAGTGGTCAAAACTTTACAACCAAAGAGCCACATAGACCTGTACAAAACTGGGGTGTTATCTCTTATGACCCAGCACTTTGTATTATGTGTGAAAAGTGTGTTCGAGTTTCAACGGAAATTACAGGTGATGAAGCCCTAAAAGTTAAGTTTGGTGGTTACTCTTCTACGATTATTAATGTAAAAGAGGATGCCAACTACAAAACTTTGGGTGAAGCAGCAGCTGTTTGTCCAGTTGGGGCATTGGTAGATACAAGCTTTAAGTATACAGCAAATGCTTGGGAGCTTATAAAAATTCCATCTGCTTGTCCTCACTGTGGTGCTGGTCATGATGTGAACTATGAAGTGAAGCATGGTAAAGTTTATCGTGTAACCAACCAAGCAGAGTTTTCAACCCTATGTTCAGCGAGTCGTTATGGTTTTGATTTTGATAACAGAGATGTTAAAAAAGATGTTTCTTCATTTAATAGTGCTGTTAAAGCGTTTGAAAATGCAGAAACCATTCTTTTCTCAAATGAGATATCCAATGAAGAAGCATATATTTTACAAAAGCTAAAAGAGGAAAAAGGCTACAAGCTTATTTCTCATGAAGCAAAAGCCTATCAGACATTTATGGCTGCTTATGGTTCTGTAACTGCTAAGTCATTGGCTTCTGGTTCTTTAAAGAAGTTGACAAAGTCAAGAGGCATTATAGTTATGGGAACACGCATTAATGACGATGCTCCTATTGTGAAATATCACCTTAACATGGCGAGTAAATGGCAAAGAGCAAGAATTACTTATATGCACCCATTGGAAGATAAGGAGATTTCTAACATTGTAACTCAGTTCATTAAGTATGAAGCTGGTTCAGAAGAGGGTGTGGCTGCACTTTTAGCAGATACTTTGTTGAAAGATGTAGCACTTCCAGAGGCTGTTCGAGCTGTTTTAAATGACTTAGACATTGGAAACTTATCGGCTGAAACAAATGTGGGTGAAGAGGAGCTTGAAGCTTTACGAAAATCGTTGATTAAAAAAGTTGGTTTTTCTTTGGTTGTTGGGTCAGATTTATATGCTCACCCAAGAGCTGAAAATATTGCCAAACTTCTTGCACTCCTTGAAAAGTATGCAGGGTTCAATGTGATTTGTGTTCCTCCTGCTGGAAATGCAATGGGGATTTCACTTATTTGTGACTTAGATGATACAGTTGAAGGTTCAACCGTTGGTTACAACGTTAAAGGTGACTTTACTCTGTCAGCTTTGGGTGAAGGTGATTTAGATATGCCTGCACTGAACCAACAAGAGGGAACATTAACAGGTTTAACCAAGCGTGTTGTTCCTATGAATGTGGTGCTTGAGTATGGTGGATATGTTTTAAATGACCTTGCAAATGCTTTAGGTTTAGATGAAGAGTATACCATCAATTATACAGAGCAACTTCCGACAGAAAAAGGGTTTGAAGCAGTAGAGTTTGATTCTCTACCTGATTACTTTGATGCTGTAGGAACAGAACATAGAGGATACCTTTTAAATGAGGTTGAAGTAGCTGTTGATGAAGTGATAGAGTCACCAGTAGAGATGGATGGTTTTGATGGAACGGTTATTTATAACTGTAACCCACAGGAACACTTCTCTGCGTTTACAGCAAAATCGAAAAATTTAGAACAAAATGCCTTCCTTATAGGTTCGCAACAGTTTGCAACAGCAGCAAAACTAACAGATGGTGATACCGTATGTTACAGTGTTGATGATGTTAAGTTTGAAAGAGTGTTTAAGATTGATACATCTATAAAAGGTACCATTGCACTTAACCCTACGTTTGATATGGGATTAAGTAGTGCTTTGATATCCTCTTATAGATTTAGTCAAATCGACTTAGAAAGAGTAGGAAGCTAATATGAGTGAAGTAAAAACAGTAGAAAATATGGTAAGTATTACTATTGATGGTGTTGAGTATAAGGCAAAAGAGGGTGAATATATCCTCAATGCTGCTCGTGCCAATGATATATTTATTCCTGCTATCTGTTATTTAACGAGATGTTCACCGACACTGGCTTGTCGTATATGTCTTGTTGAAGCAGATGGAAAGCAGGTTTATTCTTGTAATGCTAAAGTTAAAGAGGGCATGGAGATTACAGTTAGCACACCAGATATTCTAGCAGAGCGTCGAGCGATGATGGAAGTTTATGATGTGAACCACCCACTACAGTGTGGAGTATGTGATCAAAGTGGAGAGTGTGAGTTACAAAACTATACACTAGAGTTGCAGGTTGATTCTCAATCATATACCATTCAAGATACAAAAAGAGAAGCAAGCGATTGGAGTTCTGTACTTCATTATGATCCGGGCTTATGTATCGTTTGTGAACGTTGTACAACGGTATGTAAAGATATGATTGGTGATGCTGCGATTAAAACTGCCAAACGTGGTGGTGAAGCACTTGACAAGTCATGGAAAGAGAACATGCCTAAAGATGCTTATGCAATGTGGAACAAACTTCAAAAGTCAGTTATCGCACCAAGTAATGGAACAGGCAACACTGATTGTTCTGATTGTGGTGAGTGTGTGGCAGTTTGTCCTGTTGGAGCATTGGTTTCAAAAGACTTTGTCTATACATCAAATGCTTGGGACTTAAAGAAGATTCCTGCAACTTGTGCCCATTGTAGCTCAGGATGTCAGATTTATTACGAGACCAAACCAGCGTCTATAGAAGACAGATCAGAGAAAATCTTCCGTGTGACCAATGAGTGGAACTATGTTTCTCTTTGTGGAGCAGGGCGATTTGGTTATGACTTTGAAAACAAAACAGTGACCAAAGATGCAACAGCATTTGCGAGTGCAGTAGAAGCCTTTAAAAAAGCTAAGGTCATTAACTTTAACTCTGTCATTACCAACGAAGAAGCATTAATGCTTCAGACACTTAAAGAGAAATTGGGTGTGAAGTTGATTAACCGTGAAGCAAGAGCATTCCAGAGATTTTTAAATTTCTATGCAAAAGCATCGGGTCAATCGCTTTACTCTTTAGATTTTAAAGAAGTTATGGCAACTGATTTTGTTATGTCTGTAGGTACAAGCCTTAGAAATGATAATCCAAATGCACGGTACGCCTTTAACAATGTTCAAAAACTAAATAAAGGTGCAGGTTTATACTTCCACCCTGTTGGTGACACTTTGGTTCCTACTTTTGGTAAAAACATTGAGATGTTTTCTCATAAAGTTGGACATGAAGAGGCTGCTTTACTTCTTATTATTAAATTGTTTGCAGACCAAGATAAACTTCCGTCATCGGTTAAAGAGCAGTTAGATACAGACTTTGTAGAACTTTTAGGTGGTGACACTGCTAAGTTTGAAAAAGGTTTTGAGAAGATGATGAAGAAGAAAGAGTCTTTCTCTTTAATGGTTGGAGAAGATTTATACTTCCATGATAAAGCTGAAAATATTGCTAAGTTAATTGCAGTGCTTGAAGCATCATCTGATGTCAAAGTTGCGATGATTCCACCAAAAACCAACTCATTGGGTGTGGCACTTATTTGTGACCTTGATGATGAGGCAGAAGGTTATACCATTGGTTATAACGAATCTGGTGATTTCAAACTATCTGCACTTGGAGATGGAGATTTAGATATGCCTGCAATGAACCAACAAGAGGGTACATTGACCAACATGCATAAAAGAGTGACTCCAACCAATGCAGCTGTTGACTATGCTGGTTATGAGTTAAATGACCTTATGAGAGAAGTAGCTGCTGCTCCAAAAGAGACCATTCAATGGACTGAGCATCTACCTATAGCTAAAGGTTTTAAAGCTGTTGAGTTTGACGCTTTACCAAACCATTATGCCAATGATGGAACAGAGCATAGAGGTTACCTTCTTGATGTAACATCAACAGAGGTTGAAGAGATTTCAGTTGAGAAATTTGATGATGCTAAGGTTTTAGAGGGTGAGATTGCTTATAGATGTAATCCACAGAGACAGTTTAATGATTTCTCTGATAAAGCACATCAAATTTTTGAAGGTTTTGGACTTTATGTTAGCCCTGTAAAAGCTGAAACACTTGGCTCAAAAGTTGAAGTAACATTTAAAAAGGGAAGCTTAATATTGGATGTTATTGTTGATGATAGAATGGAAGGTGACATTGTTGCTGTTCCTGATTTTAAATCTGCTGAAAATATCTATGAACTCTTTGCTGAGTCAAGATATCAAACAGTAACCATTAAGGAGGTATAAATATGGAAGCAACACTATTGCCTGAAGTAACTGCTGCAGGGGTTATAATCAAAGCTGTTTTGATTTTAGCCGTTATTGCAGCAATTGCAGGATTTGGTACATATATTGAGAGAAAAATACTTGCGTTTATGCAAAGAAGATTGGGACCTATGCATGTGGGTCCTCATGGACTATTACAGCTAGCAGCAGATGGTATTAAACTTTTTACAAAAGAGGACATTATCCCTCAGCATGCCAATAAAATTATATTTGCTATTGCTCCTGTTATTACAGCTGCCACAGCATTTATTGCTTTAGCAGCTGTACCTGTTTTTCCTGATTTTACCATTCCATTTATAGATGTATTTGTACCTTCAATTGCATCAGATATTAATGTTGGTATTCTCTTTGTACTTGGTATGATGGCAGCTGGTCTTTACGGACCACTTCTTGCAGGTATGGCCCAAGCCAACAAATGGGGTATCATTGGATCTGCGAGAACAGCAATCCAGTTCTTATCGTATGAAGTTGTAACGGGTTTATCTATTTTAGCACCTATTATGATGGTTGGTTCTCTATCTTTTGTTGATTTTAATGATTACCAAGCAGATGGAACATGGTTGGTTGTCTATCAACCTGTGGCATTTGTTCTCTTTTTAATTGCAGGATTTGCAGAGACCAATAGAACACCATTTGACCTTTTGGAGCATGAAGCAGAGATTATCTCTGGATATGTAACTGAGTACAGTGGTATGAGATGGGGACTCTTCTTTATTGGAGAGTATGCCAACATGATTACCATTGGTGTTATTGCCTCAATTGTTTTCCTTGGTGGATACAATGACTTTTGGATTTTCCCAGGTTGGTTGATGATTATCGGTAAAATTGCCTTCTCATTCTTCTTTATGTTATGGGTAAGAGCAGCTTGGCCACATGTTAGACCAGACCAACTTATGTGGTTATGTTGGAAAGTATTGATGCCATTGGCTGTTATCAATGTAGTTATCACAGGTCTTGTGATAATGTTAGTAGAGTAAGGAGTAGACATGGGTTTAGAACAATTTAAAAACAGAAATGTTGGAACACAAAACTATAAGACTTTGGACTTAGACCACACTCCTACAACAGGAATGGGTCAGTTTAAGCAGGTTATTTCAAGAACATTTAAACCAGAGCTTTTTGTAGGGCTTTGGGTGACATTTAGAGAGATGGGCAATGCACTCTTTAGAGGAAAAATGCATACAACCAAGTATCCATTTGAAAAGTTACCTATCTCTCCAAGATACAGAGCCATACATGATATGTTGCGACTTTTAGAGTCTGGACATTATCGATGTATTGGTTGTGGTCTTTGTGAAAAGATTTGTATCTCTAATTGTATTTCAATGGATACAAAATATGACGAGAACCAAAGAAAAGAGGTTTCAGAATATACCATTAACTTTGGTCGATGTATCTTCTGTGGATATTGTGCAGAAGTTTGTCCTGAGTTGGCGATTGTTCATGGACAACGTTATGAGACAGCATCTGAGCAGAGAGCAAGTTTCTCACTCTTTGAAGATATGTTGACACCAATTGATCAGCTTAACCTTCAGCAAGAGTATGATGGTTTTGGTGCAATTAGTCCAAATGCTGATGAAAACATCAAAAAAACGCCTCTAGCGTACTAAAAAGGAGAACTGTATGTATGAATTTATAGCTTTTTATGTCTTTGCCATATCGACAACGATATTGTTTGCGATTACGGCATTAAGTAAAAATGTTCTTTATGCCATGACAGCTTTGGCAGCAGGAATGGTAATGATTTCAGGATTCTTCTTCCTTTTGGGAGCAGATTTCTTAGGTGTTGTTCAGTTGATTGTTTATGTGGGTGCTGTTATGGCACTTTACGCATTTGCGATGATGTTTTTTGATGCAACTAAAGATATCAAAGAGAAACATGAGAATCCTACCTTAGTATTTCTACTTGGTGGATTAATGGCTCTAGTATTTGTGGTAATGTTCTCAGCACCGATTATTGGTGAGAATATTCAAGCACTCTATCCAGTTGGATTGGCTGAAGGTCTAGGTGCTTATGGTAATGCTCAAGATGTTGGATTGGTTCTCTTTACTAAATATTTGGTTCCTTTTGAAGTAGCAGCACTAATGTTACTTGTAGCAATGATTGCAGGTATTATCTTGGCTGGTAAGAAGATGGATTATTCTTTAACTGAGTGTGAAGCATCAGATGAAGAGCTTGAAAAAGAGATTAAGAAAGAGGAGGCGTAACAATGGAGATAGGTATTGGTCATTATCTTATACTTTCAGGTATTTTGTTTAGTATCGGATTTGTAGGAGTACTAAGAAGAAAAAATCTTTTGATGCTCTTTTTTGCTACGGAGATTATGTTAAATGCAGTGAATGTTGCATTTGCAGCTATTGGAAACTATTACGGTGATTTATCAGGGCAGATGTTTGCCTTTTTTGTCATCGCAGTTGCAGCATCAGAAGTTGCTGTTGGTTTGGGACTTTTGATTGTACTTTATAAAAAGTATGGTTCATTAGATCTTGATGTTATCTCAACAATGAAAGGATAGGAAGAATGGAAAGTTTAGTATACATAGCACTCTTTGCTCCTTTTGTTGGATCATTGTTTGCTGGACTCTTTTTTGCAAGAAGTCCTAAAACACATCTGGTTGGTATTGTGGCTTCGGGACTCTTAGCAGTTTCATTTATAGCTTCAGTAACTTTGGCAATGCATGTTGCAAGTCATGGAGCTGTTCACGTCACCATGATGGAATGGATTTCTGCTGGTGATTTAAGTATCCCGTTTGGTTTCCTTGTTGATGAAGTATCGGTTACCATGATGGTGGTTGTCACTTTGGTTTCAACCGTTGTTCACATCTACTCTACAGGGTACATGGATCATGATAAAGGGTACAACAGATTCTTCTCTTATCTTTCAGCATTTGTTTTTTCAATGCTTATTTTGGTTATGTCTGATAACTTTGCTGGTCTATTTATTGGTTGGGAAGGTGTTGGTGTCTGTTCATGGTTACTGATTGGTTTCTGGTACCATAAAGAGGACAGACCTTTTGAAGAGAATCCTTCTATTTCACCATCATGGGCAGCAAATGAAGCATTTATTATGAACCGTGTGGCTGACCTTGGTATGTTGGTGGGAATTTTCCTTATCTACTGGAACATTGGTTCTTTGCAGTACGACGTTGTATTTGCAGCGATGCCAAACTTGGCAGATGGAATCTTGGTAGCGATTGCTATTGCACTCTTTATCGGTGCAATGGGTAAATCAGCTCAGTTCCCTCTACACACATGGTTGACCGATGCAATGGAAGGTCCTACACCTGTTTCTGCACTTATTCACGCAGCTACAATGGTTACAGCAGGGGTTTTCTTGGTAATTAGAGCTAACCCTCTATTTAGTTTAGATGCTGTTCATGGTGTATCTATGTTTATCGCATCTCTTGGTGCATTTGTAGCATTCTATGCAGCATCTATGGCACTAAGTGCTAGAGATATTAAACGTATTGTTGCACTATCAACACTTTCTCAACTTGGATATATGTTTGCAGCAGCTGGACTTGGAGCTTATTGGATTGCACTCTTTCACTTAGCAGCACACGCATTCTTTAAAGCACTTCTATTCTTAGGTGCAGGTAACGTAATGCATGCTATGGATGATGAACTTGACATATTTAAAATGGGTGGTATGAAAAAAGTGATGAGAGGTTCATATATCTATATGGGTATCGCTTCATTTGCACTAGCAGGTCTTCCTATTATGGCAGGGTTCTACTCAAAAGATGCAATTATCGAGACAGCATTTAATGATGGTTCATTTATCATTTGGGGTATCTTGGTTATCACAGCAGGAATGACAGCATTCTATAGCTTTAGACAAGTATTCTTTACCTTCCACGGTGAAGAGCGTTATAAAGCGTTAGGTTTTCACCCACACGATATGTACAAATATGTACTGGTAGCCATGGCTCCATTGGCAGCTCTTGCTATCTCATTTGGTTGGTTTATGGATGACTTTAAAGGGTTTATTACTAAAAATTTACCAGAATATGAGATGAGTCACCATACGCATCATTGGGCTTGGTTACTTGGATTAATTGTGATTGTTGTCGCTGTTACGGGTATTATTATTGCTTATAAAAAGTATGCAGGTAAAGGTGGAGATGCTTGGAAAAGAGATGAAGAGTTTGAAGCTTCATTCCTCTATAAATTGGTTGAAAACCAATATTATGTTCCTAAGTTTTACGATGAGTTTATTGTTCAGCCTTATACAATCGCATCGAAAAAGTTCTGGGCAATAGATAAAGCAGTGGTTGATGGGTCAGTTGACCTTGTTGCAAGAATGTTCTATAGGTCAGGGGATGTTTCAAGAGGTATGCAGACAGGTAGTCTTTCAGCATATTTAAATTGGATGGGTATTGGTGCATTACTGTTAATAGTTGCTGCAGCCATTACTGCATTTATGGGTTAAGGAGAAAGTATGGATCATATATTAAGTATATTAATATTTTTCCCTGCAGTAGCAGGGATATTGGGTTTTGTTGTTGACAAGGGTTCTGCGAAAGCATACGGAGTTTCTGTTGCAGCCGTTGAGTTGATACTGGCACTTGGATTATGGGCATCATTTGATATCACTAACCCAGGTATGCAGTTTACCGAGTTGACACCAATTATTTCACAGTTTGGTATTTCGTATAATGTAGGGGTTGACGGTATTTCATTGTTTATTGTAATCATGGCAGCACTCATCACACTATTGGGAATTATTTTACTTCGTGACGATACTAAGAACATGAAAAACATGATTGTTTCTCTTCTGTTTTTAGAGATGACAATGGTAGGGGTTTTCCTTTCATTGGATGCCATTATATTCTACTTGTTCTGGGAGCTTTCATTGGTTCCAATGCTTTATATTATTGGAGCATGGGGTGGACCAGACAGAGTTTATGCAGCAGTTAAGTTTTTCCTTTATACCTTTGCTGGTTCATTGGTAATGTTGGTGGGTCTTTTAGCGATGGCATACTTGTTCCACGTTCAATCAGGTGTTTGGTCATTTAACCTTTTAGATTGGTACACACTAAAGCTTACAACAGACGAACAGTTCTGGTTGTTCTTGGCGTTCTTTGCTGGTTTTGCCATCAAAGTTCCAATGTTCCCTTTCCATACGTGGTTACCATGGGCTCATGGTCAAGCACCAACCATTGGTTCTGTAATCCTAGCAGCCGTACTTCTTAAAATGGGTACGTACGGTTTTGTTAGATTTTCATTACCAATTTTACCAGATGCATCAGTGACATTTACACCATTTATTATGACACTCTCTCTTATCATGGTTGTCTATACGGCCATGGTAGCATTTGCACAAAAAGATATGAAGCAAGTGATTGCTTACTCATCTGTTTCACACATGGGTATCATTATGATTGGTGTATTCGCAATGAATGCTGAAGGTCTTGGTGGATCTATCTTCTTGATGTTGTCTCACGGAATTGTTTCGGGTGCACTGTTTATGCTTGTAGGTGTTATCTATGAGAGAACGGGAACCAAGATGATGGATGAGTTTGGTGGTTTAGCAGCTGTTATGCCAGTATACGCAACCGTATTTGGTGTGATGCTTATGGCATCAGTAGGTTTGCCATTAACCATTGGTTTTGTTGGTGAGTTTCTTGTTCTTTTAGGTTTCTATAAAGTATCTGTTATCGGTACCATTATTGCTGGTTCTACCATTATTATTGGTTCAGTTTATATGTTGGCACTCTTTAAAAAGTCATTCTTTGGTCCAGTTAGACATAAGAAAAATCTTTCCTTAAAAGATTTAGATGGTAGAGAGTTGACAGCATTGTTACCACTGGTTGCTATTGTGGTATGGTTGGGTGTTTACCCTAAACCTGTTTTAGGACCAATTGATAACTCTGTTAAAGCGTTATTGGTTCAAATGGAAAATCACGCTGAATTGGAGTCTACTAAAGAGGCCATCATCGTGAGTAAAAAGGAGGTAAAATAATGTTTATAGATCCTAGAAGCATTACTATGGATGTCTTAAACCTTACTACTCTTATGCCAATGCTTATTGCAATTGGTGGTGGTTTGGTTATTTTGATAATAGATTTAATTAAAGAGAACATTCATAAATCTCTTTATGTTATGTTGACAATTCTTATTTTGGTTATAGATTTAGGTGCAACCTTGGGTCTAAACTTTGGTCCTGATGAAAAAGGTTTCTTTGATGTGATGTTGATTGATGGTATTTCTATTTTATCTCAGATACTTATTTTGGTAGCATCAATACTCTTTATTCCTTTGGCATTGACCTCAAAAAGATTTCATGAGTATTCATACCCTGAATTCTTTGCACTCTTTATGTTTATGATTGCTGGGTTCCAGTTTATGGTGAGTTCAGATAACTTGATTCTTATCTTTATTGGTTTAGAGACGGCATCGTTGTCACTTTATACTTTGATTGCAATGCACAACAGACACAACTCATTTGAGGCAGCAGTTAAGTACTTTACAATGGGTGCTTTAGCAGCTGGTTTCTTTGCAATGGGTTCTGCTATTCTTTATGGTATCTCTGGAAGTTTAGAGTTGTACCAAATTGCAGCAGCCATTCAGAGTAGAATGGATGAACCAGGAATGATGATGTTTTTACTTGGTGGTGCAGGGTTGTTGTTAACTGCATTTGCATTTAAACTTTCATTGTTCCCGTTCCATACATGGGCACCAGATGTTTACGAAGGTGCTTCAGCTCCTCTAGCTGGGTATATGTCAGTTGTTCCTAAAGTGGCAGCATTTGTTGTCTCTATGAGAATTTTTGAGATGTTTATTGAGCTTCAAATTATGTGGGTACAGACGATGATTATTATCTTAGCTGTGCTTACCATGACATTGGCAAACTTAATGGCATTGGTTCAAGAAGATGTTAAACGTATGTTGGCGTACTCGTCTATCTCTCATGCTGGTTTTGTAATGGTTGCCATTGCTTTAGCAACAGAGAAAGCAAATACAGGTATATTCTTATATTATGGACTCTTTATGTTTACAAACCTTGGAGCATTTGCAATGTTATGGGTAAGCAGACACAAGCACAGAGTTCACCATGCACGATATGATCATCCTTATGAGAAGTTCTCGGGAATGATTAAAATCATGCCTATGGGTGCTATAGTTATGGCACTCTTTATGTTGTCATTGGCAGGTGTTCCTCCATTCTCTGTATTCTGGGGTAAGATTTACCTTATGTCTGCAACCGTTGATGCTGGGTACATTTGGTTGGCCGTTGTTATGGGGCTTAACTCAGCAATAGCAGCGTACTATTACTTGAAGTTGATTGTATATATGTTCTTAAAAGAACCAACAGCTCAAGTAACAGAAGAGACAACTTACTATAATGTTTCAAAGCCACTTTTAACCATTCTTGGTCTGGCTGTATTTGTAACCGTAGGTTCAATTTTCTATGTTGATCCATTTATTGAGTACATCACAGAGATGATGAGAGCTACAAACTTCGGTATATAGTTTTTAATACTACCCTTGTTCCCAAGCTCCAGCTTGGGAATGTCTATTAGAGTCACAATCCCATAACCTCTTCTTTTCTAAATCCTATATCGCTATAATTTCTCAAAAAGAAATTACATGAATTTAAAATCTGACTGCTTATCCTGTCTATTAAACCAATCACTACGTGTTGCTAAAAATCTAAACCTTGATGAAGCAACGTCTAAGAAAATGATGCAAGTAGCTTCTGCTTCTATTGCCAATTATGCTGAAGTTTCACCACCTGTGGCTGCTGCTGATTTATATCCTAAACTGGCTTCCTTTACAGATAGTGATGATGTCTATAAAGCCCTTAAAGAGCTTTCAACCCAAGAGGCTATGAAACTTCTGCCAAGTGTTAAAAAGCAGGTAGAAACAAGTTCCGATGCCATTAAAGCTGCTGTGGCTGGAAATGTTATTGACTTTGCTACACCCAACCATTTTGACTTGACGAAAGAGTTTGAAAAAGTATTTGATACCGACTTCGCTATTAACGATGAAACACTTTTTTTTGAATCTCTAAAAGAGGCAAAAACTTTTATGATTGTTGGTGACAATGTTGGTGAACATGTTTTTGATAAACTACTTTTGGAGCAGATTAAACAAGAGTACCCCCAGTTAAAACTCTATTATGCTGTAAGAGGAAAACCCATTATCAACGACGTAACATTAACAGAAGCCAAAGAGATAGGTATAGAGAAAGTAGCTCATCTCGTAGATTCAGGAGTAGACACCCCCGGTTTGGCATACAACCATGCCAGTGAAGAGTTTATGAAACTTTACAATAGCATAGACCTAATCATTGCCAAAGGCATGGGAAACTATGAGTGTTTAGAAAATGTAGGAGATGAGAGAATTTTTCATCTTTTTAAAGTGAAGTGTGATGTGGTCTCTAATGATGTAGGAGCAGAGTTGGGGGCTCTGATTTTTATGAGGAATAGGAGTTAAGTAGGGTCGATAAACCGACTCTACATTTTTAGAAAAGTTTTTCTGTTAAGAAGGTTCTGGCATTAAAGCAAAACTTTTGTCAGGTATTTAATAGCTGATGAAAAATATTTAATTAAATGGGGAGTGTTAAGGATTCTGTGTCAATTAGATAATATGATGTACCCAACATATTTACTATCAACTTTGTTACTTCCAAATTCTCTATTTAGGAGTTTTTTTGCTATTGGTAAATTGTGTTTAGAATTAGTTGTATTTTTGAACTTCTTCTTACATTCTAACTTATCCTTCTTGCAGTTACTTGTATGAATTTAGGTCTTCTTTTTATAATTAACTTTTTCTTAAACTTATGATATAATTTTTAAAAATAAAATATATCAAGGCTCTACTTTTGAAAAACAGATCTGCATTTACCATGATTGAACTTATCTTTGTTATTGTTGTTTTAGGCATTTTAGCCTCTTTGGCGATGGGCCGTATGGATAGAGACTTAAGACAAGAGGGGGCTGAGACCATTCTGTCACATATACGTTTAACTCAGCAATTGGCTTTGAGGGATAATAA
>Ga0256840_1001647_pt1 | contig 20623 bp, 15 predicted proteins | sample 355202metaG_FD_185969 | JGI IMG/M metagenome (GOLD analysis project Ga0256840, IMG submission 185969) | Hydrothermal vent microbial communities from Mid Atlantic Ridge, Atlantic Ocean - 355-202 | ecosystem: Environmental > Aquatic > Marine > Hydrothermal vents | place: Atlantic Ocean: Mid...
AGCGATAGAGTACTTCTTTTTATGCGAGGTTTTAAGTGTTTTAAATCGTGTGCCTGAAAAGTTTGTGGGTACAGCAACAACAGCTCCTTTTACCCAACCTTTTTTGTGCATGAACGTGGCGATGATTCCTATGGAATCTTCTAAGTCCCAAGGGTCTTTTATGCCGTCTCCGTTGTAGTCAACTCCGAAACGCCTTTGAATAGAGGGCATTTGTTGTACGGCACCCATCGCACCTGCAAATGAGCCATATTGAGAATAGATATCTCGGTTCTCTTCACGCATAAGTAGCAATAGGTTTTTAAATTCAGATTTGAACCATTTTTTCATTCTGTTTTTATGAAAAGCTAACGTTGCCAAAGAGTCAAGTACTCGATAATCACCGGTAAATGTTCCATATTTGCTCTCTACACCCATGAAGCCAACGATATAATCCATATCTACACCATATTCATCTTCAGCACGTTTTAGGGTCTTATAGTAGTTTTGTTTAAACTCACGTGCCAGTTGCATGGTCTCAGGGTCAAGAACATGAGCTTTATAGCGTTCCCATGTTCCATTGGTGCTGTTAGCTTTATACTTGCCCACATAACGAGCAAGTGTCTCTTTGTCCAACATGGCGTTACCTAAAACCTCTTCCATATAAGAGCGTTTAAAGTGATGCTTTTTGACCATCATATTTATGAAGTTTTTGACCTCTTTTTTTGCTAAAAAGTCATAAGCCACGGGAGGAGTAGGAGTTTTTACTTCTTCTGCAACAGAGCCGAGGGTGAGGAGTAGGGTTAGTATTAATAATTTAAATGTTTTCATGCTAAATAGTATCAAAAGATTTAAGCTCTTAGCAATAAAAAAATAGAATTGAACCATTAATTTTTGATATCTCAAACAGAAGCTATTTTAAACGATATAGATTCTATTTTATGTCGTGATATTATAATAAAAATAGTGAGGATAATCTATTTGGGTGGCTGTTGGGAAGTGAAAATATGATAAAATCATAAAGAATAAATTATTAAGAGAGAAAATGGCAAAAGATAAAAACTTCACCACCAAAATAATAGCAGGGGATTTTAAAGGAAAAGTGATTGAAATCCCAAATATTTTTACAACACGCAGTTCAAAAGGAATTTTGAAAGAGTCACTTTTTAATACCTTACAGTTTGATATTATGGATAAGAACTTTGTAGAGGTTTTTTCAGGCTCAGGTTCTATAGGGTTAGAGGCACTGAGTCGAGGTGCTTCTCAGTGTTATTTTATAGAGTATAATAAAGTTGCCTATAAGGTTTTACAAGAGAATATAAAGCAACTTAACCCTGCAAAGTGTCATCATATGTTTGGAGACAGCTTTGAGAAGTTTGATACCATTTTGTCGATGCTAGAAAAAAGAGATGAAAAAACTTACTTCTACTTTGACCCACCATTTGCTAGCCGTGATGGTATGGACGATGTCTATGATAAAACGTTAGAACTCATAGGCAAGATAGATGCGTCTAAATGTATGATGGCAGTGGTTGAACATATGAGTCAACTTGATATGCCAAAAGAGATAGGCGAACTAGAGCAGATAAAACGTAAGAAATTTGGACGTTCTACCATGACCTACTATGCCCCGAAAGAGGAGTGTTAACCGATGCGTAAAGATGAAGACCACATAGCCCTTTTTATAGACTGTGATAATATTTCACATAAGGCGATAGAGGGAATTATTGATGAGTTGAGTAAGTTTGGTATTGTTAACATACGTCAAGCTTATGGAAACTGGACAAAGGACAACTTAAAGAACTGGGAGTCTAAGCTTTTGGAGTTTGCTATTAAGCCTATTCAGCAGTTTGATTACTCTAAACAGAAAAATGCAACCGATATTTTAATGACCATCGATGCCATAGATATGTTGCATACGAAAAAGATAGATGCTTTTGCTTTTGCAACCAGTGATTCTGACTTTACTCCTGTGGTTATGAGGGTACAGCAAGAGGGCATAAAAGTGTTTGGTTTTGGAGAGAAAAAAACTCCAAATGCTTTTATGGCAGCTTGTTCGCAGTTTATATTTACAGAAAAGCTTATGAAGAATCCAGAAGCACATGAGAAAAGTAGTACGGTGGTAAAAGAAGAGAAGAAAAAAACAGCTGCTGACTTTCGACAAGATAAATGGTTACGTAAGCTCTTAGACAATGCCCAGAGTCAGACGATAGATGAGTTTGGTTGGTCAAATTTGGCAGATATGGGAGCTTATATTAACAACAACTCTTCATTTTCTCCTGTTAACTATGGCTTTAAGAAGTTAAGTACACTACTACGGGCTATGGATATTTACGATATATATTTGGACAAAGAGAGTAAACAGATGAGTATAAGAAGTAAGAATTATGAGGCATAATGTCACATAATTTGTTATAATATACTAAATAATTGTACAAAGATTACACATTTGTCTATTAAACTACCATAATTAAGAAGAAGGATTAATGATGAAACGACTACTATTTTTAATATTGATTGCCAATGTCACACTGTTTGCCATGACTAAAAAGACAAACAAAGATACTGTGGATGATTGGGAATATAACTCTACGATAGAGATGAAAGACAGCATGAGAACCATGCCTACCATGGGAAATATGGGTGCAAAAGGTGGTGTAGTGGCGATGTCTGCTCCAACGCCAAAGTCTTTTAGGTCTGTTAAAAAGGTTGGTATGGCTGTTGGTGGTGCTAAAGATACCAACAACTTTAAAGCCAACATAGACAAAGGTTACTTACCAAAATTAGATTCTATTACTTATGAGGGGCAGTTTTACAATCACTATTTTGACACAGGTTTAAATGGTGATACATGTAAAGATTTGTTCTGTCCGAGTTACTCTTCAGCAAAACGTCTTAACAGTTTTTCCAATGAAGATGAGTTCTTTTTATCGGTTGGCTTAAACTCTGGTATAGAAGAGGGGAATTTTAAACGTAAAAAACTAAACTTGGTAGTGGTTCTTGATATTTCTGGTTCTATGGGTTCAAGCTTTGATGCTTACCACTATGATAAAATGGGAAACAAAGTAGCAAATGAAGATAAGTCTAAGAAAAAGAAGATGCAGATAGCTACAGAGTCTATTGTGGCGATGCTCTCACACCTAAAAGATGATGATAGACTTGGAATAGCACTTTTTGATCATGGTTCATACAAAGCAAAACCTCTTAACTTGGTAGCCAATTCAGACAAAGAGGCGATAAGAGAACACATATTGGCCTTAACAGAGCGAGGTGGTACCAATTGGAGTGCTGGATACAAAGAGGGTCTGGGCCTTTTTGAGGGGGTAAACACTTCTGATAAACTTTATGAAAACAGAATCATATTTTTAACCGATGCCATGCCAAACACAGGTGAGCTTAGCAAAAACAAACTTTTTGGTTTAGCAAAAAATGCCAGTGAAAGAAACATACATACCACATTTATAGGTGTGGGTGTTGACTTTAACAACGACTTGGTAGAGTATGTATCTAAAACAAAAGGTGCAAACTACTTCTCGGTACACTCATCAAAAGCATTTTCAAAACTTCTTGATGAAGAGTTTGAGTACATGGTTACTCCATTGGTGTATGACTTAGAGTTAAAATTAAGTTCGTCAAACTACAGCATAGAGGCAGTGTATGGTTCACCCGATGCCAAAATAGCAACGGGACAGATTATGAAAGTAAATACGCTTTTCCCTTCTAAAAATGACGGAACTGCTACCAAAGGTGGTGTGGTTCTACTTAAGTTAAAGAAACTGGGTGAAGGTAGCAGAGATGACATTAAACTTGATGTGAGCTACACCGACGTAAATGGTAAAGCTTTTGCCAATGCACAGAAAATAAGCTTTAAGAGTCAAGGAAGTTACTATTATGATAACTCAGGAATTCAAAAAGCGATTATTGTAAGTGATTATGTAACGATTATGAAAAATTGGCTTATGGATACCAGAGCAGGGTGTAACGATGATGTTAAATGGGTTATGCAAGATACACCTGCCATTATGAAACGTTGTATGATTTACCCACCAAAACATCCACTTTATCCTGTTATGGCAACGTGGGAGAAAAAGTCGTGTAAGTTAAAAGTGAGTGCTGGCTATAAGAAACTTTTCCAAATGTTTAAAAAGAGTTATGTAGCTGAAATGAACACATTAGGTGATGACTCACTCAAAAAAGAGTTAACCATACTCAACACATTAATTGGTCAAACAACTTCAGAAATTACGCCTGTTAAAAAACCAGTTGATGATTGGCAGTTTAAAAACTAATGAGTGTTGGACTACTTATTAGTGTCGGCATCGGTGGTTTCATCGGTGCTGTTTTACGTTTTACTCTCTCTGGATGGGTACAAAAAGCCACAAGCTCCACGTTCCCTTTTGGAACACTCTGCGTAAATATCTTAGGAAGTTTTTTTATAGGTTTTCTCTTTTTGTATTTTCAACACATTAATCTCTCTCCTACTCAAAAGGCACTGCTTATCACAGGTCTGTTGGGTGCATTAACTACCTTTTCTACTTTTTCATTGGACACAGTGCTACTAATGCAAAATGAGCTATATACTAAGGCTATTTCTAATGTGGTTTTGAATGTCGTTTTTTCTGTTTTGGGGACACTGTTTGGGATGTGGGTTTTTAAGAGATTCTTTTAAGCATCTCCTCAGCCAATAACCGAACAACAGGCACACTCACACTGTTCCCAATCTGCTTATAACTTTGAGATGTATTTGGAGTTATTTTATAACTATCTGGAAATCCTTGAATACGTAGACACTCTCTTGTGCTAAACCTTCTCATCTCATTTACAAATATAGGTACATTATTTCCTCCCGTTCCCATTTTTGCTGTTAGACATGGTGAGATGTTATCAAAACGAAAAGATGCACGTGATTTTCTTATTTCATAACTTAGAAGTAGGGGGTTATCTTTTATTTCACTGTATAGCTGATGATTTTTTAAATGAGTTCTAATATGTGACTTTGCCAGTTCAGATATATCTGTACCTTCTAAGTTTTGTTCTCTTATGTTGGATAAATCTATTTTTACTTCTAGCTTTTCAGGAAACTTAAATGCTACGTTTTCCTCTTTAAATCCTATAATATAGATACGTTCTCTATTTTGAGGAACACCGTAATCTTTAGAGTTTAGAACTTTATAGAAAACATTGTAGTTGAGTTTTTTTCTTAGTGTCTCTATAATGACTTTTAGAGTAGTACCTTTGTCATGGTTGACCAGACCTTTTACATTTTCTAATATGAATGCTTTTGGTTGTTTCTCTTTTAAAATTCTTTCTATATCAAAAAAGAGTGTACCACGGGTATCTTGAAAACCTTTTCGTTGTCCAGCAAGAGAGAAGGGCTGACAAGGAAACCCTGCACATAAAATGTCAAAATCTGGAATATCCTGTGCATTGAGTTTAGATACATCACAAAATGGATAATCTCCAAAGTTCAGTTCATACGTGTTACACGCATGTTTATCTATCTCAGCAGAAAAAACACAAGTAGCATCTACACTTTCAAATGCAAGACGAAAACCACCAATACCAGCAAATAGGTCAATAAATTTTATCATAAAGAAGTGTACATAATTAGCCTGAAATTCCCTAGGTTTGAGTTGCTCAAACGTCAAAATTAAATGTAGCATAATTTTAAATGTAATGTTTTGATTGTTTTTTTGAAGAAGTTATATATAAAGTGGAGCGGGAAACGAGATTCGAACTCGCGACATCCTGCTTGGAAGGCAGGGGCTCTAGCCACTGAGCTATTCCCGCATCTTTTAAAATTTCTTCCTTGATTAAAAGAAAAATCAAAATTTTTAATAAAAATACTTGGCTTAAAATATTTTTTATTCACTTATATGGATGGGGCAGAGGGATTCGAACCCCCGAATACCAGTACCAAAAACTAGTGCCTTACCGCTTGGCGATGCCCCATTAGATTATTGAAGAATTTAAAATATATCAATAAAATTAATGAATTTGTAATTTTATAAAAAAACTACTTAAAAACTGGTTGCGGAAAGAGGATTTGAACCTCTGACCTTCGGGTTATGAGCCCGACGAGCTACCAAACTGCTCTATTCCGCGTCATTTGTAATGTTTTTATACTTAACATAAAAAGTATATTGGTTGCGGAAAGAGGATTTGAACCTCTGACCTTCGGGTTATGAGCCCGACGAGCTACCAAACTGCTCTATTCCGCGAACGTTTGATTGAGCTTAGAATCAATCATTTTAAAAAAATATTTCTATATCTTTTAATGGATGGGGCGGAGGGATTCGAACCCCCGAATACCAGTACCAAAAACTAGTGCCTTACCGCTTGGCGACGCCCCAAAAAATGTTACACATTGTTTGTGTGGACGGCATTATAGGGAAAATAAAAGATAATGTCAAGGCTTTATAAGCTTTTCTATTGAAATAACAGTATAATGTCGCCCTATATAGAGTTAAAAGGAATTAAAATATGTCGGTAGAAGCTTTACAGCGTGTAGAAGTTGCAATAAATGAGATTAAAAAAGGTCGTATGATCATTATGATGGATGACGAAGATCGTGAAAATGAGGGTGACTTGGTTTATGCAGCGACATTTTCAACGCCTGATATGGTAAACTTTATGGCAAAAGAGGCGAGAGGGCTTATCTGTACCCCTTTACTTAAAGAGTTGGCTATAAAGTTAGACCTTGTACCTATGGTTTCTAACAACATTTCAAACCATGAGACAGCCTTTACTGTTTCTATAGATTCTACTTCGGCTGAAACAGGGATCTCTTCAGCTGAACGTGATGACTGTATCTCGAAGTTGGCGAACCCTTTAACTTCTTCAGAAGATTTTGTTCGTCCTGGGCATATTTTCCCTCTGATTGCTAAAGATGGTGGAGTATTGGTTAGAACAGGACACACAGAAGGTTCTGTAGATATTTGTAAACTGGCAGGTTTGGCACCTGTAGGGGTTATTTGTGAAATCATTAAAGATGATGGAACCATGGCTCGTCATGATGATTTGGAGATTTTCTCAGAGAAACATAATATGCCTATTGTTTACATCTCAGATTTGGTAGAGTACCGTTTGGCAAATGAAAAACTGATAGAGCGTGTTTCAGAAGAAGAGATAATCGTTATGGATACAAAAGTAACGCAAGTTGTCTACAGTGATCATTTAGGACGTACCCACAAAGTGATTCAGTTTTATAAAACACATGAGACAGAGAATGTCAAGTTTCATAACATAGGTACCGATGTAGATTTGATTTTAAATCAAAAACGTTTTGAGTCGATGACAAGTTCACTGGACTACCTAAAACAAAATGGTGGGGTTCTTATTTTCCTAGATACAAAAATCATTTCTAAAGAACAAGCAAGAGAGTATGGTGTAGGAGCTCAAATACTTAAAGACTTGGGTATAGAAAACATTAAATTACTTACATCCAACAAAGATACAGAGTTTGTAGGGCTTGCAGGTTTTGGATTAAATGTTGTAGAGAAGATCGTTACGGTTTAAATCCATCTAATTAGATAATGGGAGAAGAGTATGAATGAACTTCGACAACATGGTGAGATAAAGAATCGTATTTATTTGTGAGAAGTAGAAAGTGTCGATTTGTTAAATAATAAGAATTTAGAAAAAAGGAAAAACAACCATGTCAAAAACAACCATAAAATGTCCAAACTGTCAAACTCAAATAGATGTGAATGAAATATTATATCATCAGCTCGAAGATGAATTGAAACAAAAAAATATAGAAGAACAAAAAAAGTTGCGTGATGAGGTGGAGGCTAAGCGTAAAGAGTATAAAGATGCTTTTGATGGTTTGAAAGCCAAAGAACTTGCTATGCAAGAGGAGAAAGAGAAGTTTAATGAGGAGCTGAAAAAGGCTACTAAAGAACAGGTTAAACTTGAAAAAAAGAAGCTTTATAATGAACTAAAAAAAGAGTTGGTAGAAGAGCAAAATGAGTCGTTGGCTTTACTTCAAAAAGAACTCAATGAAAAGTCTGAACAAGTCAAAGAACTTAACAACTCCAAAATAGAGATAGAGAAACTTAAACGAGAGAAAGAGGAGATTGAGTCAAAGGCTAAAGCTGATGCACAGATTGCTCTTACTGAACAACTTAATGAGGAAAAAGAGAAGATTCAAAAAGCGTTACAAGAACAAAATGAACTGAAGTTTAAACAGAAAGATGAACAGTTAGAGCAGATAAAACGTGAGCTTGAAAACGCTAGGCGAAAAGCAGAGCAAGGCTCCATGCAACTTCAAGGAGAAGCTTTGGAGCTGGCCATTGAGTCTTGGTTGTCATCTCAGTTTCCTTTTGATAGCATTGAAGAGGTTAAAAAAGGGGCATTTGGAGCTGACTGTGTGCAGATAGTGCATACCCGTGAAGCTCAAAACTGTGGAACCATCTGTTATGAGAGTAAAAATACCAAGGCATGGAGTTCTGAGTGGATAACAAAACTCAAACAAGACATGCTCAAAGTCAATGCTGACATAGGTGTTTTAGTCTCATCGGTTTATCCTAAAGATATGAAACGTATGGGGTTTGTAGATGGCATTTGGGTCTGTTCTTTAGATGAGTTCAAAGGTTCTGCTTCACTACTACGTGAGAGTTTAATACGTCTTCACCAGACAGCACAACGTGAAGAGAACAAGTCTGACAAGATGAATATGCTCTATACTTATATGACAGGAAATGAGTTCTCTATGCAGATGAAAGCCATTGTTGATGGTTTTATAAAAATGCAAGAGGAGTTAGATAAAGAGAAACGCTCTTTGATGTCCATCTGGAAACGTCGTCAAAAGACCATAGATGGAGTACTGATGAATACTACTGAGATGTATGGTTCTTTGCAGGGTATAGCAGGTTCTTCAGCAATAGTACATATAGATGCATTGGAGTTACCAGAAGATATCGAAGATTAAACGTGAATAAAATATACACATTCTTAAAGTAAGCTAAAATATATGTAAAAAAATGGAATATTTATCTTATTTATATTAATAAATATTTAAAACAAATAATATTTAAGTAGTATATACATATAATAACTTGGTCTTATAAGACTAAGTTATTTCAAAAGGATATTCGATGATTAAAACAATATTTTTTGCAGCAGTAGTTGCTATGATTTTTTCAGGTTGTGTAGGGACTGAAAGTCCAATAGGTAAAGGAGTAATAACCAAACCTCATAATAAGACAACTAAAACGGTTCAAAAATAGTATATACTTGTATATTAGATTGATAATTAGAGAGTGTTTTTAAACTCTCTCGTAGAAATTTATTAAAATAACTCATCTGAAACCTCTCATTTAAAACATTATGATAAAATGCCACAATTATTAATATAAGCAGGTATATATAGAATGTTAAGCACAGTAAACATAGTACAACGGTATGGTAAAAGAGTACTTTTTGATAAAATCAGCATTACATTAGATGCTGGAAAACGTTATGGTCTCATTGGGGCAAATGGAGCAGGGAAGTCTACATTTTTAAAGATTTTGGCTGGTCAGTTAGAGCAGACAGATGGAACTGTTCAGATGCAACCAACTCTTAAAATGGGTGTTTTAGGGCAGGACCATTATGCTTTTGAAGATTTTACTTTAAGTGATGCTGTGCTTTATGGAAATAGAAAACTTTATGATGCACAAAAAGAGAAAGAAGAACTCTACATGACAGGTGACTTTGAAGATGACAAAGTAAACGAGCGTCTTGGAGAGTTAGAGATGATTTGTGCTGATGAAGACCCGACTTATGAATCTGATGTGAAGATAGAAAAACTTCTTGAAGCACTTGGTTTTGAGTCAAGTGTACATGGAGATTTTATGTCTTCGCTTACAGGTGGTGACAAAGTTAAGATTCTTCTTGCACAGGTACTGTTTTTAAAACCAGATATTTTACTGCTGGATGAGCCTACCAACTCACTGGACATTGAGACCATCGCTTGGTTGGAGCGTGAACTAAAGCGTCATGAAGGTGTAATGGTGGTCATTTCTCACGACAGACACTTTTTGAACAACGTTGTGACACATATTTTAGACCTTGACTTCGCAAATATACGTGAGTTTACTGGTAATTATGATGATTGGTACATCGCTGCAAACCTTATTGCCAAACAAGCAGAGACAGACCATGCTAAGGGGATGAAAGAGAAAGAAGAGCTTGAAAAGTTTATTACACGTTTCTCGGCAAATGCTTCAAAAGCCAAACAGGCAACATCTCGTCAGAAACAACTTGATAAGTTAGATGTTCAAGAGATTAAACTTTCATCAAGAAGAGACCCTTCTATTGCATTTAAACCTCATAGAGACTTGGGTAATGAAATTCTTGAAGTTAAAAATCTTGGAAAATCTTATGGCTCTTTGGAAGTTTTTACAGATATCTCTTTTAAGGTTGAAGGCAATGATAAAATTGCTATCATTGGTGGTAATGGCGTGGGGAAATCAACGCTTTTAGCGATTATTATGGAAAAACTTAAAGCTGATAACGGTTCATTTAATTGGGGTCAAACGGTAACTACAAGTTACTTTCCTCAAAACTCAACAGACTTGGTTGTAGGGTCTGAAAAACTTTATGAGTGGATTCAAGGTTATGATGCTAAGTGGCACATTGATGAGATTCGTCAATGTCTTGGACGTATGTTGTTTTCAGGTGAAGAGCAAGGTAAAGAGGTTGGAGCATGTTCAGGTGGAGAAAAACATCGTGTTATGCTTTCTAAAATGATGATGGATGATGCAAACTTCTTGGTACTAGATGAGCCAAACAACCACTTAGACCTAGAAGCGATTATTGCTCTTGGTGAAGCACTCAATAACTACAAAGGTGGAGTTATTTGTGTCTCTCACGATAGAGAACTTATAGATGCTTTTGCAAATAGAATTATTAAGATAAATAGTGATGGTAGTATTATTGATTTTGAAGGTGATTTTGAAGCATTTATGGATGTTCACGGAGCGTAATGAAAATTTGGTGGGATAAAACCCACCATGATTATTTACTTCTTTTTTTGTAAAATTCTGCTTTAAACTCTTTAAATGTACCCGTTAAGATTGCCTCTCTCATCTTTTTCATTAAGTTTAAATAGTAATAGAGGTTATGAATCGTTCCTAGTCTGTAGTAGGTGATTTCTTTGGCTCTAAAGAGGTGGCATAGATAGGCTCTTGAGTAGTTTTGACAAACCATACAGCCACACTCTGGGTCTAGTGGAAGTGGGTCTTCTTTAAACCTTGCAGCCCTTATGCTTACTTTTCCATAAGAGGTGAAGAGGGTTCCGTTTCTTGCGTTTCGTGTTGGCATGACACAGTCGAACATGTCTACTCCACGTGATACATTTTCCACCAAGTCTTCTGGTGTTCCTACACCCATGAGATAGCGTGGTTTATCTTCTGGCATAAATTGGGTTGTCCACTCTACCGTGTCGTACATATCTTGGTTGGCTTCTCCTACTGAAAGTCCACCAATAGCAAAACCGTCATAGTCTAAAGCACATAACTCTTTGGCTGATTTTTCTCTAAAGGTTTTGTCGGTTCCACCTTGGATAATGGCAAAGATGTTTTGCTCTAACGATTTCCCTTGGGCTTGGTTTTCTCTGTGGTATTCTATAGACTCTTTTGCCCATTGTGTGGTTCTTTCAATACTGGCTTTGATTCTTTCTTGGGTCGCTGGTAGGGCGACCAAGTCATCGAGTATCATCATGATATCTGAGCCTAAATTGTTTTGAATGTCTATAACTTTTTTAGGAGTAAAGTAGTGAGAACTTCCATCGATGTGGCTTCTGAATGTAATACCACCTTCATCTATTTTGACATTGTCCGAGAGAGAGAAGGCTTGAAATCCACCACTATCAGTTAAGAAGCTTTTAGGATATTTGGTAAAACCATGGAGTTTTCCCATTTTTTTAACAACCTCATCACTTGGACGTAAATAAAGATGGTAAGTGTTCCCCAGAATAATTTGAGGGTTTAAAAAAGTTTCTAAATCTGTTGCATCGAGTGCTTTTACAGCACCAACAGTTCCAACAGGCATAAAGACGGGGGTTTGTATGGTTGAGTGTGCAGTTTTTATGGTACAAGCTCGGGCTTTACCATCAGTTTTATCTATCTGAAAATCCATTGTGTTATAATATCCTTAATAAAAATGCAATTATACCCATAAGATTTAAAATGAAAAGAGTTAAATGAAAAATATATTGATATTGGCAAATGGTGAGATGGCCAAACACTTTGTTCGGTGGGTTGGTAAAAGTCGTATAGATGACAACCATTATTATATAACCTGTTCTGAACACCATACCGATACGTTATCTGCCTCTATGGGAAATATTAACTTTATTAATATAGATCCAACCTCTTTGATGCGACTTAAAAATATTATGGAGGATCAAGAGTTCTCTACTGTTTTTATTGTTATGAATGAAAAAGATGAATCTCTTTATGCTTTAAAAAACATACGGACTATTAACCCTAAAATATTTGTGGTCTTTGTTAGTAAATGGGATGATTTACTCTTAGATGATGAAAACTTGACACTTTTAAATGTTAATGAACTCTTGTCTGTTAATCTCTATGAAAAACTTCCTAATGTTCCTATGATTGCTAAAAATATTGGTTTAGGAAAAGGTGAAATTATGGAGATACTGATTCCTTTTGGAAGCAGTTTTGCCTATAGACATATTGGCTCTATCTCTCATAGAAAGTGGAGGGTTGTTGCCATATATAGAAAAGAGAAGCAGATTTTTCCCAACAGTGCAACGATGTTGCTTCCCAATGACAGATTGGTTGTGATTGGAAACCCTATTGTTTTAGAAGAGGTTTATAAACGCATTAACAGACGACAAGGTGTTTTTCCTGAACCTTTTGGTAAAAATTTATATCTGATTATAGAGATGCAACAGTCGCATGAAGAGATACAAATAGAGATAGATGAAGCCATTTTTTTAAAAAATCAGTTACCCAACACAAAACTTTATATTCGTCTTATCCATATACGAAGCTTAACGGATCTCCATCAGTACCGTAGTCTAGAGAATGATACGATCTCTGTATTGATTAATTACAACGATAGTGAAATCTTTACCGACATAGACTATGATGTTAGTCAGCTAGATATAGGTGTTTTTCTTTTAAGTAATGGACTCTTTTTTCAAAGAAATTATAAAAAACATCTCTATGGATTGATGCGACCGATTTATGTTTTTGGTGATAACTTACTCTACAACATAAAAGAGGCCGTTGTTCTAATGGGTGAAGGGGCAGAGCTGGAGTCCCTCTCTACCTCTGTTTTTGACTTTTCAGAAAGTTTGGGATTAAAGTTGAATCTCTGTGACTATAACCCTGAAGGTGATTTTGAAGAGAGTGATAAAATTATCGAGCATTATGAGTCTTTATCTAAGATTTATAACTTTAAAATCAATATTGAAAAAAAGAAAGTGAATCCTATTAGGGAACTTTTAAAACATGATGAAATATTACATATCGCTCCTTTTAACAAAAGTATGAAAAATTTATCGTTTATTAACTTTTTTTCGACACAGTTGAGTCACTATTTTATATCCATTAAAAAGCATCCACAACTTTTAATACCTGTTGATAATTAAGAGAGATTAAGTCCTTTAAATAGGAATTTAAGATAGAATAAGAGCCATTTTATCTCAAATATAGGCTTAGAAGACCATGATAGTACCCATTCATTTAGAGAACCAAACAGCTGTAAAATATGATGTAGTTATTGACTCCCTTCCCAAATTGACGTTTAATCGTAAAGTTTCCATTGTAACAAACACAACGGTTTCAGCGTTACATTTAGAAACATTAATATCCCATATAGAGTGTGCTGAACTGCATGTGGTGACCATTGCTGATGGAGAAGAGTTCAAAACTTTGGCAACGGTAGAGAGTATACTCAATGAGCTTTTTAGCCATAAACTCGATAGAAAATCTCTGCTTATTGCTTTAGGTGGTGGAGTTATTGGTGATATGACAGGTTTTACAGCCTCTCTCTATCAGCGAGGTATAGGGTTTGTTCAAGTTCCTACCACATTACTCTCTCAAGTTGATGCCAGTGTTGGTGGAAAAACAGGAGTTAACAACAAGTATGGTAAAAATCTTATAGGTGCATTTTATCAACCAGAGGCTGTCTATATTGATACCACTTTTCTAAAAACATTACCAAAACGTGAGTTTTCAGCAGGTGTGGCAGAAGTTGTTAAGATGGCTGTGATGTTTGACAAAGAGTACTTTGACTTTTTAGCCAAAGCAGACTTGAGTGACAAGTTGAGTTTAGAGAAGGTGATTCAACGTTCTGTAGAGCTTAAAGCTGAAGTGGTCAATCTTGATGAAAAAGAGTCTGGTATACGTGCTGTTTTAAACTATGGTCATACCTTTGGTCATGTGGTTGAAAATGAGACAAAATATACCAAATACCTACATGGTGAAGCTGTTTCCATAGGAATGATGATGGCAAATGCTTTATCTGTTGAGTTGGGATTGATGCGTAAAGAGGAGATGAAGCAAGTTGAAAATTTGCTTCTAAAACATAATTTACCTGTTAAATATAAAATTGAAGATGTAAGTAGTTTTTACGATAAGTTCTTCTTAGACAAAAAGTCTGCAAACAATAAAATAAAGTTTATTTTGTCTCAGGGTATAGGAGAACATGTAGTTCGTGATGATATTGACAGTGCTGTTTTGAAAAAAGTATTAAAAACTTTTAGTGATGAGTCAAATTAGATGAAAGCGATACTTCTCTCATATTTATTCTGTATACAGATAGTTTTTGCAGATTCTAACCTAACAGAGCAGGTCAGAACATCTCTTATGGAGTTTATATCTTCTAAAGATGAGATAAACAGTACAAATGAAACAGAAGTAAAGATTAAAGATGAAAATATTAGTCGTCAAAAAGAGGCATTAGCATTAGAAAAAGAGAAAATAAAAAAAAAGAAAATAGAAAACGATAAAGTAAAAGCACTACTCGCCCGTATTAATGTTTTAATTGCTGAAAAAAAAGAGATAGATGAAGTTTTAATCAAAGACAACCTTTGGACAAGCGTCTATTTTAATCATGAGACCTATCAACTTCTTGACCGACAGCTTCAAGTTGTTAATGATCAGCTTAAACTCTATAAAAGTAAATCGGAATTAACGAAAGAAGAGAAAAAGGAGTTTGAGAAAAAGTTAGAAGAGTATCAGGTGATAGAGGGCAAACTTTCTCAACTTAAAGAGTATAAAAGAGATCCCTTCATTGCTTTGGTGACTTCACCAGATATTAGTGAGGAACCTACCATTACCAACCCTGTAGATATTATTACAGCCATGTCTTTTCAAAAGCAGATAAAGACTGTACAAGAGGAGTATCTGAAGCGTTATGAAACACTTGAAGATGCTGTGCATAAATTGAAAGCAAAGAGTAAGATTTTACAAGAGTTGGTGGTAAAAACACGAGGTGATATGTATGCAGAGTTTGTTGATGAGTTAAGAGCAACAGAGCATAAAATAGTAGATTTTGAGAGGACCTTAGAGATTTTTAAAACATCTGCAAGCGCATTTGAACAAAAAGTTTCTCAGATTAATTTAAATATTAATGAGGGTATCGATGCTGAGATAGAAAAATCTATTATTACTGGTTCGATAATACTCTTTATCTTACTTTTCTTTTTCTTTATTAAGTACTTGGTTAAAAAGTATATGTCAGACAATGAACTTTTTTATGGAACCAATAAGGTTATTAACTTTTTGTTTATCGCTTTGGTCTTTACCATTTTACTCTTTACTTATTTGGAAAATGTGGGTCACTTGGTAACGGTTCTCTCTTTTGCTTCAGCTGGTATTGCTATTGCCTTAAAAGATTGGTTTATGAGTTTGATGGGATGGGTTGTTATTCTTGTTTCAGGTTCTATTCACGTGGGTGATAGGGTGAAGTTTTATAAAGATGGTGTTGAGTATGTTGGAGATGTTGTCGATATCTCTGTATTGCGTATGACCGTTCATGAAGATGTAACTTTAACCACTGTAACAACCAATCGACGTGCTGGTAGAATTATATTTATTCCAAATAACTACATATTTACCGATATGATTGCCAACTACTCTCACTCTGGATTAAAAACAGTTTGGGATGGTATAGATTTTTTAATCACCTTTGACTCAAATGTAGCCAAAGCACAGCACATCGCCAAAGATGTAACAAGAAAGTACTCAAAAGGGTACACCGATATGACCAGAAAGCAGTTGAACCGACTTAGAAGCAAATACAGTATGAGAAATACAGCTGTTGAACCTAGAATTTTTGGTTTTTTAGATACTTATGGCGTACGAATATCTACTTGGTATTTAACCAATGCTTATGCAACGTTAACACTAAGAAGTACCATATCTATGGAGATTCTCTCCAGGTTAAATGAAGAAGATGATATCTTTATCGCCTTCCCAAGTCAATCGCTCTATATGGATAAACCAGCACCCAAGTCAGTACTTGAAGAGGGTGAAGAGCCAACAAAAGAGCATCGAGTAGAACCTGTAAAACCAATAACTGAAAACCGTAAAGCAAATGGCTGGGGAGCCTATTAATAATGAACAGACAAAAAGTATATTTTAAAACCTTTGGATGTCGAACCAATCAGTTCGATACCCAAGTTATGATGTCAAAACTAAAAGATTTTGACCTAACACTCAATGAGGATGAAGCTGATGTTATTATGGTGAACTCCTGTACAGTGACCAATGGGGCAGACGTTTCTGTTCGTGCCTATATTAATGGTTCACATCGCAAAAACCCTCATGCAAAAGTTATCTTGGCAGGTTGTGGTTCTCACTCTAAAGGTGAATCCCTCTTTGAAGATAAAAAAGTGTTTGGTGTGATGGGACACTCTGAAAAAGAGAAAATTAATGAGATTTTAAAGATAGAGAAGCCTTTTTACCAAATAGGTGACCTCAAACATGTAGACTCAACCATTGTAGAAGAGTTTGTAGGTAAAAGTAGGGCGTTTATTAAAATCCAAGAGGGATGTGACTTTAGATGCTCTTACTGTATTATCCCCTCTGTTCGTGGAGATGCTAGAAGTCATAAAGAAGAGGACATTTTGCTGCAGATAGAAAAACTGGCAGCCAATGGTTTTGGAGAGTTTATCTTAACAGGCACCAATGTCGGTAGTTATGGAAGAGATCAAAACTCATCTATGGCGAAACTGCTTAAACGAATGAGCATGATTCGTGGTGTGCGTCGTATTCGCATAGGAAGCATAGAGCCCATACAGATAGATGATGAGTTTAAAGAGCTGTTGCGTGAGCCATGGATGGCGAGACATCTACACATAGCCCTACAACACACTTCAGATAAGATGTTACAGTTGATGAACAGACGTAATGACTTTAAAAGTGATAGGGTTCTTCTTGAAGAGTTGGCATCACAGGGTTATGCTTTGGGTACAGACTACATTGTCGGACACCCTGGAGAAGATGAGAAAGAGTGGAGTGAGGCGATAGAGCGTGTTAAACTTTTACCCTTAACGCACATACATGCATTTTCCTACTCTAAACGTGACAATACAGCTTCGGCTGTTATGAAACCAGAGATTAAAGGGAACATTGCTAAAGAGAGACATAGAGAGTTAACAGCGATTGTTAAAGAGAAAAACCTAGAGTTTAGAAAAGATCATGCTGATAACTTAGAAGTGCTTATAGAGCAAGAGCATAAAGGCATCTATAACGGTTATGACCAATACTTTAACAAGATAGAAGTAAGTTCAGAAGAAGATTTAACAGGTAATTGGATTACTGTTAATAATACAACCGTAAAGGGTGATAACAATGTGGCAATCTACCAGTAAAAATATAAAGATAATTATTGCTTCTTTGTTTTTATTGGTGGCTATTTTAGTTCTTTCAAGTTGGAAAAAAACTCCTGAACTTATTAGCAAAGAAGATGCTGTTAAACTTATTGGTACAGATAAACTTGAACGTGTTATGGTCAAAGAGCCTTACGTTTACCTCTACACCAAAGAAGATAACTATAAAATAGCAGAAGATGCACTAGAGAAAGAGAAACTCTTTGCATCGCATCTGGTAGAGTATTATGAAGAGTCTACTGAAACCATGGACATGATTTTGTTTATTGTTCTTTTGGGGCTTATGTTCTATATTTTATACGTGATGAGAGAGAGTCGTCAAACGCAAGAGGAGCTTGTAAAGAAACAGCACGTAAAAGTTCCCGAGCAAACTGTAGGAAAACTCACTATAGTCGCCCAACGTTCAAATATAAACTTTTCAGATGTTGCAGGTATAGAAGATGTTAAAGAGGAGCTTGAAGAGGTGATAGACTTTTTACGTCATCCTGCTAAGTACCGAGAGTTTGATATTCGTCTACCCAAAGGTGTGCTTCTGATTGGTCCTCCTGGTGTGGGGAAAACACTGGTAGCCAAAGCTGTGGCAGGAGAGGCTGATGTTCCATTCTTTTATCAAAGTGCAGCCTCATTTGTGCAGATATATGTAGGCATGGGAGCCAAGAGGGTCTCTGAACTTTTTAGCAAAGCCAAAGAGATGGCTCCAAGTATTATTTTTATAGATGAGATAGACGCTGTGGGTAAAAGCCGTGGTGGACAGAACAATGAAGAACGAGAAGGCACACTTAATCAGCTCTTAACCGAAATGGATGGATTTGAAGAGAGTTCAGGGGTAATGGTTATTGCAGCCACCAACAAAATAGAGGTTTTAGATGAAGCCTTACTTAGAGCAGGTCGTTTTGACCGACGTGTACACATAGGTCTACCTGACTTTAACGAACGTGTCAGTACGCTAAACCTTTACTTAAGAGAGAAACAACACTCTGTAGATGTAGATGTGATAGCAAACATGACCATAGGGTTCAACTCTGCAGCCTTGGCAACATTGGTCAACGAAGCAGCACTCTATGCCTTACGTTTAAATAAAGAGCAGATAGAGAACAGTGACATAGAAGCTGTAAAAGAGAAAGTACTACTAGGAAAACATAAAATAAAAACTTATAATGAAGCTGAACGAAAAATCCAAGCTCTTTACCAAGCTGCAAAAGCTGTAACAGCCTCATGGTTAGAAGTGGAGTATGAAAAAATAGGCATCATCTCTTCAACCTTCATACCCCATCATAATGAGATACTTTCTAAAACAATTTTAGCAAATGAGTTAAAAGTTCTTTTAGCTGGTCGAATTGCGACTCAAAAAGTTTATAAAGAACTCTTCTCTAATGCAAAAGAAGATATAAAGTTGGCGAAGATCTTAACTCATAAAATCATAGAAGAGTTTGCCATGACAGAAGAGTATTTTGGTTCACCACATCAGGCTCAAAAACTTTTAGAAGAGGCAAATGATGAGGTGACAACTCTACTCTCTAAACTTGCATTGGTTGTAGAAAATGTTTCAGCGTATCTACTTGAAAATGAGTCGATAACCCCCGTAGAAACAAAGAAAATTATCAATGATTTACTTTAACGGTTTTGCTCTAAAAGGAGAAGAGAAATTCTTTGAAGAGCAACTAATTAACAGCAACTTTTGCGTCGCTGGGTTCTCTTATGGAGCTCAAAAAGCCTTTGAATACGCCTACAATTCCACCGAACGCATAGACCGACTCATCTTACTTTCACCTGCATTCTTCCAAAATCATAAAAACTCCTTCATACGCACTCAACTCCGATATTACAAGGCTGACGAAGCATCTTATAGCGAGGAGTTTCTAAAAAACGTTGCTTATCCTTCTGATATTAATTTATATGAACATATTAATATTGGTAAATATGAAGATTTAGAGACCCTGCTATCTTACAGATGGGACAAAGAGAAAATCTTAGAACTCATAGATAGGGGAGTCACAATAGAAGTGTTCATCGGTGAAGAGGATAAAATAGTAAATGCTGAAAAAAGTTACGAATTTTTTTCTGAGTTGACGACGGTTTATTTTGTTAAGGGTGTGGGGCATTTGTTGAGGTGATAGTTTTATAGATATAAGAAAATTTTATTAGGATAAAGTAATGGAACAACTAACCGATTTAAAAGCGATTCTTCACTCTAAGAGAGCTAATATTTATTATTTGGAACTTTGTCGCGTTTTACAAAAAGATGGAAGAGTTCTCTATCTTTCTGAAAAAGGCAAAGAGTATCAGTATTGGAACATTCCCATAGCCAATACCACTTGTTTACTTCTTGGAACAGGAACTTCCATCACACAACCAGCCATGCGTATGTTAGCCCAAGCAGGGGTTTTAGTTGGCTTTGTAGGAGGGGGTGGTACACCTTTACTTATGGCAAATGAAGTAGAGTGGTTTACTCCTCAAAATGAATACAGACCAACAGAATATGTGCAAGGTTGGGTGAGCTTTTGGTTTGACGATATGAAGAGGTTGGAAACGGCTAAACGGTTTCAAATCGCACGAATAGGGTTTATTCAAAAAGCTTGGACGAAAGACAAAGAGTTAAAGCTAGAGGGGTTTCGTGTAGAAGCGTTAGAAAAAGACTTTTTAAAAGCATTGGAAAATATAGAAAAAGCTCATAGTGTAGGTAAGCTTCTACAACTTGAAGCAGACTTAACCAAAAAACTTTACAAATACGCAGCGAAAAAGACCAATCAAATAGGCTTTGTACGAGAACATGCAAAAGCAGAAAATGCCAAT
>Ga0256840_1001648_pt1 | contig 20623 bp, 22 predicted proteins | sample 355202metaG_FD_185969 | JGI IMG/M metagenome (GOLD analysis project Ga0256840, IMG submission 185969) | Hydrothermal vent microbial communities from Mid Atlantic Ridge, Atlantic Ocean - 355-202 | ecosystem: Environmental > Aquatic > Marine > Hydrothermal vents | place: Atlantic Ocean: Mid...
AATAAGGTAAAATTATGTTAATACTATCAAGGAAGATAGGCGAAGCAGTCATTTTGGATGAAAAGATAACAGTCAGAGTTATTGAAATATCAAAAGGCGTAGTACGCATTGGTTTTGAAGCACCAAACGATATGCTTATACTCAGGGAAGAGTTAGAAGAAGAAGTAAAACAAGCCAATATAGAGGCGAAAAGTAGTCTAAAAGATATGGATGCCCTAAAAGGGTTGAGTAAGAAGTTTAAGAAAAAATGACACACAAAGCCTATGCAAAAGTTAATATTTTTCTAAAGATAGTTGGTAAGCGAGGAGATTATCATGAGCTTCTTTCTCGTTTTGTTTTAGTAAAAAATCTATATGATGAGATAGAATTTTGTGAAAAACAGACAAACGAAGAGTTTGAACTTCATGGCGAGTTTGGATGCTCACTAGAATCAAATACCATATATAAAGCATACCTATCTATACGCAAAGCAGGCTACAAAAAAGAGCTAAAAAAACTCTTTACATGTAAAGCCCTACATGCAAAGAAAAACATCCCATCTTTTGCAGGCTTAGGTGGTGGGAGTAGTGACGCAGCTACATTTTTGCATATGATAAATAAAGAGGCAAGTCTAGGCTTAAGCCTAGAAAATTTGGCAAAGATAGGTTTGGAAGTTGGAGCTGATGTTCCATTTTTTATATACGGATATAACAGTGCCAATGTAAGTGGCATAGGAGAAATAGTAAAAGAGTTTGTGGAAGCTCCTCTACATGTAAAGACTTTTACGCCAGATATAAAGTGCGATACAGGAGCAGTATATAAAGCTTTTAGAGATAATTATAAAGTAGATATAGATTTGGCAGAAAAAATGTCAAAGGTGAATTCTATAGAATTGTTGAAGCGTTATAACGATGTAACACTAAATGACCTTTTTGGAGCGTCTTTGAGTGTTTATAAAGAGTTAGAAGAATATAGAAAAAAAGATTGGTATTTTAGTGGAAGTGGAAGCAGTTTTTTTAAAATAGAGAAAGAGTAGATATGGGTGAAACAGTAGCAAGAAACAAAAAAGCGTATCATGATTATGAGATATTAGATAGTTATGAGGCAGGTATGGTTTTAAGAGGTAGCGAAGTCAAAGCGATAAGGATGGGAAGAGTCAATCTAAAAGACTCTTTTGTGAAGATTATAAAGGGTGAGGCATTTTTGCTCAATGCTCATATATCCAATCTTGAAACCACACACTCTCACTTTAGACCAGAGGAGAGAAGAGATAGAAAGCTTCTTTTGCATAACAAAGAGATAGCAAAATTGTTTGAAAAAACTACTAAAGATGGGCTAAGTATTATTCCAACTAGTATGTATTTCAATCACAAAAACTTTGTGAAAATAAGGATAGCTTTAGCTCGTGGTAAAAAACTTCACGATAAAAGAGAAGATTTAAAAAGAAGAACAGCAAATCGAGAAGCACAAACAGCAATGAAGAATCATTTTTATAAATAATATATTTACTATTTATAGATAAAATTAGAAAATAGTAACAAAAAAGGAAGTTTTATGAATAATTGGAAAATTTTAGTTGGTTTATTGTTGATTTTAGTTTTTGTAGGATGTAGTGAGAAAGAAGAGAGTCATATTAAGCCTACATATAAAGACGGAGATAAGATAGAGCTACAAAGCGTTGTTGGAAGCAAGGTTACTTTACTCAGAAAAAATGGTGGTTTTGTCCTTCAAGGCGATGAAGACAAAATACTTATACTTGATATTTTTGGAACTTTTTGTCGTCCTTGCCAAAAAGAAGCACCAAAGTTGATGGATTTTCAACTCAAAAATGATAAAGATGTTTTACTTATAGGGTTTACTTATCTTGAAACAGTTAGTGATAAATATGTAGTAGAAAATTTTTCTTCAAAGTATAATGCATACTATTTTATAGTTAATTCACCACAAAATAACAAAATGGTAGATACAATTACAAAAGATATAGGATATAATCAAGCAGTACAAGTACCTTTTAAAGTTGTATTGAAAAGCGGAAAGTATCAAGAAGTAACCGATCCTTATGATGAAAGCCCAGATAATAACTTTTATATAGGTGCAATTGATACAGAAATAATAAAAAAAGATGTTGAAAAGATAAAAGCACAATGATAGAAAATGAGATACAAAGCGAAATAAGTGAAGAAATTGAGATAAAAAAACCAAAGATGTACAAGGTTTTACTTCTTAATGATGACTATACAAGTATGGATTTTGTTATCAATACTTTGACGGGGATATTCCACAAAAATGATGAAGATGCATATAATATTATGTTACGAATTCACAACAGTGGAAGTGGGCTTTGTGGAGTATATACGCATGATATAGCAGAAACAAAAGTTGCTCAAGTGCTAAATTCTGCAAAAAAAAGCAAGTTTCCACTAAGAGCAGTTATGGAGGTTGAATAATGGTAAGTCAAGAGCTGAATTCAATATTTAGTGATGCAATTAGTTTTGCAAAAGAAAACAGGCACGAATATATTACGGTAGAGCATATATTTTTGGCTCTTATTTATAACAAAAATATTCTAGATATTCTTAGCGAGTGTGGTGTTGATGTTAACGCACTGCAGCAAAACCTACAAGTGTATCTAAACCAAAATATAGCAAAAATTCCTCAAACAGATGGGTTTGAACCATTTGAGACAGTTTCACTTACAAGAGTCATAGAAAATATGATGATGCATGTTAGAGGAGCAGGTAAACGAGAGGCTCATTTGACTGATATGCTTGTATCTTTGTTCGATGAGAAAAACTCGTATAGCGTGCAACTTTTGAAGCAATATGGAGTTGAGAAACTAGATATACTTGAAATCATAACAAATTATGAAGACCCATCTATAAAAGATGAGGTTGGTGGCGAAGATAAAAAAAGTGCATTGGAAATGTACACAGTAAACTTGGTAGAACTAGCTAAAAAAGGCAAGATTGACCCACTCATAGGTAGAGTTGATGAGGTTCAAAGAGTTATGCAGATATTGTGTCGTCGCAAAAAAAATAATCCAATATTGGTAGGTGAAGCAGGAGTAGGAAAGACCGCCATAGTCGAAGGACTTGCACTTCAAATTACCAAAGGTAAAACGCCAAAGATACTTAAAGATGCAAAACTATATGCACTAGATATTGGCTCACTTTTAAGTGGCGCTAAGTATAGAGGAGATTTTGAAAAAAGACTAAAAGATGTTCTAAATGAACTCAAAGCAAAACCAAACGCTATACTTTTTATAGATGAGATTCATACCATAGTTGGGGCAGGTGCAACAAGTGGTGGCTCTATGGATTTGTCAAACTTGCTAAAACCATCTTTATCGACTGGCGAAATCAAGTGTATAGGTGCAACAACCTATAGCGAGTTTAGAAACTTTTTTGACAAAGACAGAGCTTTAAGTAGGCGTTTTTCAAAACTAGACATAAGTGAACCAAGTATGGACGATGCGTATGAAATTTTGCTTGGGCTTAAGAGCAATTATGAAGACCATCATGATGTCAAATACCCTCAAAAAGTTTTAAGAAGTTCAGTAGAACTAGCAAAAAAGTATATAAATGATAAGTTTTTACCAGACTCTGCCATTGACCTCATAGATGAAGTTGGTGCATCTTTTCATCTTCAAAAAAGAAAAAGAAAAGTCGTTACAATTCACGATATTGAAAGCATATTGGCGAGAGTAGCAAACATACCAAGCAGAAGTGTTAATAGTGATGAAACAGAGCTTATGAGAGACTTGGAGCCAAAATTAAAAGCAAAAGTTTTTGGACAAGATGAAGCTATTGCAAACTTAGTGACTGCTATAAAAAGAAGTAGAGCAGGACTTTCAAACCCCGAAAGCCCCGTTGGTTCATTTTTATTTTCTGGTCCTACAGGAGTTGGAAAAACAGAAGTTGCAAAACAGCTGGCGGAGCAACTTGGTATCCATTTTGAGAGATTTGACATGAGTGAATATATGGAAAAACATACTGTAAGCAGACTCATTGGAGCACCTCCAGGCTATGTGGGCTATGAAGAGGGCGGACAGCTTACAGAGACTATCAAAAAACACCCTTATAGCGTACTTTTGCTTGATGAGATAGAGAAAGCTCACCCAGATTTGCTAAACATCTTACTTCAAGTATTTGATAGTGCAACTTTGACTGATAACAATGGAAATAAAACAGACTTTAGAAATGTCATCATCATTATGACTTCAAATCTTGGAACAAAAGAGGCAGCACAAGTTGGTTTCAAAAAAACTGAAGCTCACCAAAGTAGTAATGCTATAAAAGACTTTTTTGCACCAGAATTTAGAAACCGCCTTGATGCTATAGTCCATTTTAGTGCCTTAAAAATTGAAGTTATGGTTTTTGTTGTTGAAAAATTATTGTTAGAGCTTGAAAAGCAGCTTAAAGAAAAAGGTATAAAGATAGAAGCCTCAACAAAGGCAAAAAAATATCTTGCCGAAAAAGGCTATTCTAAAGAGCTTGGGGCAAGAGTTATGCAAAGAGTTATAAGCGATGAGATAAAAACACCACTTAGTGATGAGATACTTTTTGGTAAGCTGAAAAATGGTGGCATCGTTGTGATTGATTATAAGAAAAAAGCGTTAGTGTTTGAATACAGAAACTCAGATTCCTAAACTCTTAGACGACGAGTACGAATTCCCTGATCCGTATAGCGCAACCGATGGCGGACTGTTGGCTTGGGGAGGAGATTTGTCTGAAGATAGGCTTTTAAAAGCGTACAGAAGTGGCATATTTCCTTGGTACAATGAAAATGATCCAATTCTTTGGTGGTCGCCAAATCCACGGCTTTTGCTATTTCCACAAGAGTTTAAAATCTCCAAATCCTTAAAAAAATCAAGAAAAAAGTTTAGCATAAAATACAACACAAACTTTGAAAAAGTTATCTCTACATGTAAAGAGCTAAGAGAAGATACATGGATAAGTGAAGAGATGAAAGAGGCCTATATATCTTTACATGTAAAGGGTTATGCAAAGTCTATTGAGTGTTACCAAGAAGACAAACTTGTAGGCGGATTGTATGGCGTACAAATTGGTTCTATTTTTTGTGGTGAATCAATGTTTAGCACAGTTAGTGATGCTTCAAAAGTAGCTCTTTGGGAGTTGTGTGATATCATGCAGAACAACGGTGGCGATTTTATTGATTGCCAGATGTCAACTGACCATCTCATCGGCCTAGGTGCACAAGTGGCAAATAGAGAAGACTTTTTAAATATGCTCTCTACATGTAAGGAAAAAAAGGTGGAATTGTTTTGAAATTACAGAAGTGGCAACTTCATGCTTCAGTCGCAAGGAATTTTTCTTGGGCTTTGCTCAAGTAAAAGGGGATAGTAAAATGATAGAACAGATAATGCCTGTGTTTATATTTGTGGCACTTGGATATGGTTTCAAGGTATTTAAGCATGATATCTCAGAGTCGCTCATAGAGTTTGTTATCTACTTTTCACTTCCTGCTTTGGCACTTGTAAAGATACGAGAATTAGTATTTGATGAAGTTGTTTTAAACATCATTTTTATAGCTTATTTGACTATGTTTATCGCAACTATAATTTCTTATTTTGTAGGAAAAGCTTTAAAGTTAGAGAGAAATATACTAGCAACTTTTATGGTAGTTTCTATCTTTGGTAATACCTCCTTTGTAGGATTTTCTTATGTAGAGTCTCTGTTTTCTGCAAAAGAGCTAGTTTATCCTTTAGTTTATGACCAGATAGGAAGTTTTGTTGCGCTTCTTACTATTGGTATGGTACTCATCACTTGGGGAAGTGGTAGAGTTGAAAAAAGGACAATAAAACAAAAGTTTAAGATGATAATGACCCCACCTTTGATGGCTATCATCGCTGCCGTATGGCTTCATGGTGTTAGTTTTCCAGATTTTTTTGAAGGGATTTTGGTAAAACTAGAATACACACTTATACCACTTGTAACTATGATTGTCGGCATGAAGCTAGAGATAAAGGCATTTAAAAACTTTTTTAAAGAGAGTATGATTGCCCTTGGAATAAAGATGATTTTAGTACCTCTTGTTATGCTTTTTATTCTTTCACCATTTTTTGATTTTTCAGCCACTTGGATGAGAGTTACTTTTTTAGAGATTGCTATGCCACCTATGACTATGGGTACGGTTTTAGCCATAAGAGGAGGACTAAATAAAGATTTAGCAATCAATACTTTGGGCTTAGGGATATTGGCTTCTTTTGTAGTAATTCCTTTATGGAATGTTCTTATAAGTTAAAAAGGAGTAAAATGGTCTCTTATGAATAGCGGTGAGCTTTTTTAGGCTCTGGTTCAAACTTTTAATTTTATTTTTAACTTTCAATTATTATTGGAAAACAAAGATGGACAACAAAAGAATGGAAAACAATTGAAGATTTATCTTCATGGAAAACAAAGAAATGGAAAACAAAAATGGAAAACAAAACACAATACCTCTTTACTAGCGAAGTAGTAAGTGCAGGTCATCCCGACAAATGTGCTGATATCATCTCAGACTCTATAGTTGACACTCTTTTAATAAGCGATAAAAATTCACGAGTAGCAAGTGAAGTTTTTGTAGCAGGAAAGCATGTGATAGTTGGTGGAGAAGTAGCAACTTTAAATCATCCAGATTATGTAGAGATAGTAAAACAAGCTCTAATCAAGATAGGATATGATGGAAAATCATCTTTCACAAGAGAACAATGCCTATACCCAGAAGATGTTCAAGTTCAAGTTCTTTTAAACAAACAATCTCCAGATATCAATCAAGGTGTTGATCAGACAAGTGGCGAGATAGGTGCAGGTGACCAAGGAATTATGTTTGGTTTTGCTTCATCAGAGACTGCTGACTTGATGCCAGCAGCTATAACTTACGCAAGAATGCTTAGCGACAAAGTATATAATTTTGCTCTAAATCACAATCATAAACTTGGAGTAGATATCAAGACTCAAGTGACTATTGATTATGGTACAAAAGAGAACTTTGAAAACTGTAAACCACAAAAAATACATACTATTGTTGTTTCTGCTCCATCAGTTGAAACTATGGATATAGTAGAAGTAAGAGAACTTATAAAAGGTCTTATAGATGACACAGGACTTCCTCCAGAGCTTTACAACCCAGAAGATACTATCATACACATCAATCCAACAGGAAGATATGTAAATCATAGCTCGCTTCACGACTCAGGTCTTACGGGTCGAAAACTTATAGTAGATAGTTTTGGTGGATACTCTCCTATAGGTGGTGGAGCTCAGAGTTCTAAAGATTATACGAAAGTCGATAGAAGTGGACTTTATGCGGGACGATGGATTGCCAAACATATAGTTGCGGCTGGATTAGCAAAAAAATGTTCAGTTCAACTCTCTTACGCTATTGGTGTTGCTAAACCAGTATCTATAAGCGTAGATACTTTTGGAACATTTAGTGGCATCAATGATGATGTGCTTTCTAAGTTTGTCTTAGATACATTTAGCCTAACTCCAAAATGGATTACCCAAAAATTTGGACTAGATAAGCCAAGTGCAGATACTTTTCTTTATGCTGATGTAGCAGCTCGTGGACAAGTAGGACAGAGCGATTATCCTTGGGAAAAACTAGATTCATTAGAGATTTTTGAGGCACTTAAAAAATAGATGTCTTTTAACGGTTTTAGTAGAAAAGGCATAGAGTTTTTAAAACAGCTCGAAGTTAATAATACTAAAGATTGGTTTGAAAACAACCGAACAACTTGGGAGAACGAAATACTTCTCCCAAACAAACACTTTATCCAAGAGATGGGTGAAACATTACAAATACTCGTACCAACTATCCACTTCAAACCAAAAGTTTCGGGATCACTTTTTAGAATCTACCGCGATATTAGATTTAGTAAAGACAAAACCCCCATGAAAAGCAAGATAGGACTTCTCTTTTGGCAAGGACAAGCTCACCGTATGCAAAGCAGCAGTTTCTATATGCACTACGACAAACAAAGCTACTTTATAGCGAGTGGCATAAGAGCATTTAAACCACCGCTACTGAAAACTTACAGAAAGTACATCAAGCATAAAAATCATAGAGCTTCTTTGCATGTAATTCTTGAAGAGTTAAAATCCAAGGGCTACAAAACAGAAGAAGCAAAATACAAAAGAGTACCAGCTGAGTTTGACAAAGATGAAGAACATACCTACCTAACTAAACAAGGTTCAATGTTTGCATATGCAGAATTTAAAATAGACGATATATTTTTTACTCAAGAGATAATCGACAAAGTGTTTAAAGTATATCAAGATATGGAAAAGCTACAACAATGGGTTTACGAGATGAGTATTGGTTAGAATTTTCTTTACATGTAAAGATATTTCTGATATAATTTAAACATAAAAATTTTATACATAAAATAAAAGGAGTTTTATATGAATACGCTAAAAGTCCGTAAAAACTTTGTTTTTGACAAGGGTATGATTGAAAAAACAAAAGTGATACTTAAGAAGCAAAAAAAGAGTTTTACAGAAGCAATAAACCTCTATTTCCAAGCTATCATAAAAGAGCCATCTTTGCTCGAAGAGATAGAAAAAAAAGCAAACAAAAGAACAGGTAGTTTTATAGGTATGCTCGATGGAAAGATAGGAAATCAAAACTTTAAAGAGATGAAGATGGAGTATCATGAAAGTATTTCTTGATGCAAATATATGTTTAGATTTGTTGGATACAAAACGACCTACTTCTAAAAACTCCGTAGATTGGTATATGTCGCATAAAGATAAAATGAGTTATGAATTCTTTTTTTCATCAGATTTTATCACTACTTTTTACTATATCTTAACCCAAAAAAGAAAGTATCCTCAAAAAGAGACTATATTGGCTATAGATGCACTTTGCATTGAGGTAATGCCTTGGTATATAAATCATGACGATTTTACATCTGCAAAGAGTGATTTTTTTGATAATATTTTAGATGATTTTGAAGATTTGATAGTCTTAAATAGTGCATCAAGATTAGACTGCAATATATTTATCACAAACGATAAGGAACTGTTAAAACTTAAGACTTTTAAAGATACTGTCATTACTAAACCCATTTAATTCCTATTAGTATGGCGTTATTATGTCACTTATTCCTGCATTTGCACTATGGTAGATGATAGTGTTATATTTTCTTGCATAAAGTTTTAGTAAAAGCCTCTGTAGTGTTGGCTCAATAGATGGTGAAAACCAAGCATTGTTACTCATGGCAACCATGTATTTTGGGTTATTTTTATATATGGTATCGGTTGTTGCTTCATAGCAGATTGCATTTCTAAAACTATAATTTTTTATCTTAAAATCTGTAACATTTTTAGCGCTTTCGTAATCATCTGCACCATCAAAGAAAATGTTGTTGATTATATCTCTTGCCCACTTTGGAAGTGGAATCTTCTCTCCAAAAGGAACCAAAACTACCTTATCTGCTATCTCAAACTCTCCATTTTGAAACATATATGAGGAGTTATAAACAAGATTTTTCTTTACATGTAAGCCTCCAGTTACTATGACAATACTATAAGAGAGTTTTTTCAATCTATCCAATATATTGGGTTCAAGATTAAGATAAACTGGAAAAGCACTTTCGTGCAATATAATCAAATCTTTTTTTTCTTTTATAGCTTTTTTTATAAGAGAAAAGTTGTTTTCAACTATCTCGTTTCTATACTCTTTTTTCCATTTTATTGCTTGGTCTAGATTTGTAATAGGAATTGCAATATCAAGTTGTGGTAAGTCAGTCTGAATAGGCTTGTTGAAAAATGTCAATATTATTAAAAGTAGAACTCCGATAAGTTTCCACCAGTTTTTTAGTCTAACACTTATTATTAATGCCAACAAAAAAAGTCCATAAAGATAAATATCCGTAGAAAAGTAGGAGTTTATAAAGATAAGTTCAGGCTTGAACCAGTTAAAACCAAAAGGCGAAAAAAATACAAATCCAAACAAAAACATAGCTCTTATCTCTAGAGTTACACTAAGTTTTGATACAATCCAAAAGAAAAATCCATAGATAAGTCCAAAACCGATAACTACAAGAGGAATAAGATAAGTTAAATTGTAATACCCAAATCCAAACCCAATCCAGTAAAACCAAAAAATACCTATAAAAAAACCTACCCAAGTAAATGTTTTTTTATCACACACTAGAAGACCATAAAAGCCAATAACAGCAAAAAATGTATCTAAAATCTTTACATGTAAGCCAAAATATTCAAAATATATGAATAAACTTAGACAAATAGCTAAAAAAAAGCCTTTTATTATAAAAAAAGTGCTAAAATAATTCCTTGAAAATTTTTTATCAAAGGATTCGTATGCAAGGTGGCTCAGATATATTTGCTTCTTTACTTCCATTAGTTGTTCTTTTCGCTATTTTTTACTTTTTGGTTATTAGACCTCAACAAAAACAGGCTAAGACACACAAAGAGATGATTGGCGCTCTTAAAAAAGGCGACAAGGTTATCACTAACGGTGGTCTGATTTGTGAGGTTATTAAGCCTGAAGTTGATTTTATCAAAGTAAAGCTTAATGATGACACAGTTGTCAAAATCTCAAGAGAATATGTAGCTAAGATGTTTGAAAAGAGTGCTGATGAGTAAAGGTGGATTAAATTACCGATTGGTGATTTTTTTCCTTGCGGTTGTTTTTGGAGTAGGATTGTCTATGCCGACATTTTTACAAACTGAAAAAGGCGCAAAGATTTCCTTGGGGCTTGATCTCCAAGGTGGTCTTTATATGCTTTTAGGTGTTAAAACAAACGAAGCGATAAAATCAAAAATAAAATCAATTGCCTCAAGTGTTAAATTTTTTACAGATGATAATGATATTGTAATTGATAGTTTGAAAATAAAAGGTGAGAGCGTAACTCTAACCCTAGTTGATCCTGATGAAGAAAAAAATCTAGATGCAATGATAAACAAAATCCCTGGTATAATTCTTAAAAAAGATAAGTTAGATTATACGCTTTCTTTAAATGAGCTTGAAAAAGAGGCTACAAAAAAGTATGCAATCAATCAAGCAGTAGAAACTATCAGAAACAGACTTGACCAGTTTGGTTTAGCTGAACCAAATGTAGCGAAACAGGGTATAGATAAAATTTTAGTTGAACTTCCTGGTATCAAAACTGGTGCAGATGAACAAAGAGCAAGAGAGCTTATAGCAAAAGCTGCACATCTTCAGATGATGACAGTAGATGAGCTAAGAAGTGATAGAGCATATGATATGAGTGATGAGGAAGCATCAGAGTATGGCGATGTTATACTTCAAGATGCAAGAAATCCTAAACAAAAACATGTGCTAAAAGAAGTTCCTATCCTTGATGGTAGTATGCTTACAGATGCAAAAGTTGGATTTGATCAGATGAATCAACCTGTTATTAACTTTTCACTTAACTCTGAAGGCTCAAAAATCTTTGGTGATTTTACGGGTAAAAATGTAGGTGCTCACTTAGCAATAGTCCTTGATAACAAAGTCTATTCTGCTCCAGTCATTCGTGAAAGAATTGGTGGAGGAAGTGGACAGATAAGCGGTGGATTTAGCATTCAAGAGGCAAGCGATGTTGCTATTGCCCTTAGAAGTGGTGCACTTTTAGCTCCTGTCAAGTTGCTAGAAAAAAGAAGTGTAGGACCAAGTCTTGGAGCAGATAGTATAAAAGCTAGTATGCTTGCACTCGCTTTAGGTTTTATTTTAGTTGTTGTTTTTATGGTTGTTTATTATGGACTTGCTGGAGTTATTGCAAATGCAGCTTTGATTGCAAACTTATTTATAGTTTTAGCAGTTATGGCTCTTTTTGGTGCAACTCTTACGCTACCAGGCATGGCAGGAATTGTGCTTACCGTCGGTATGGCCGTTGATGCCAATGTTATCATCAACGAGAGGATTAGAGAGCTATTTCGTCAAGGAAGCTCCATATCTCGTGCCATTGAAAAAGGCTATGATAATGCGATGAGTGCAATACTTGATGCGAACATAACTACGCTTTTGGCAGCAGTTGTACTTTATGCTTATGGAACAGGTCCCATAAAAGGATTTGCAATCACTATGAGTATAGGAATACTTGCCTCAATGTTAACAGCTATATTAGGAACGCACGGTATATATCAGTATTTTATGCCTCGTATTGAAAAAAGCAAAAACTTAGCCTTGTGGTTTGGTATAAAAGGGAGCGTAAAATAATGCAAATATTTTCTAAAGATAAAGTGTATAACTTTATGTCAAAAAGCATACCTTTTATAATACTTTCAATCATAATGATGCTCGCATCTTATGTATTGTTAGGTTCAAAAGGTTTAAACTATGGCATAGATTTTGCCGGTGGAACTATTGTGCAAGTTAAGTACGAAGGTAAAGCCCCAATCAAAAAAATGAGAGAGCAAATATCTGTTGATAAGATGTTTGAAAAAGCGAGTATTACAGAGTTTGGTAGTCCAAGTGAAGTTATTATTAGATTTATGAGTAGTAGTGATTCTGTCAAGGAAGACTTAGGAGATATAATCACAAAACTACTGCAAGGTACTGGTAAGTTTGAGGTAAGAAGAGTAGATATTGTTGGACCAAAAGTCGGTGGTGAGCTTAGAGAAAAAGGCATTATGGCTATGGTTGTATCTATACTTATCATTTTGATATATATTACCATTAGATTTCAATGGAGGTTTGCGGTAGCATCTATCTTGGCTTTAATTCACGATATATCTATCACTCTAGGTGCAATTGTTTTCTTTAATGTTGATGTAAACCTAGATATACTAGCTGCACTTTTAACACTACTTGGATATTCCCTTAATGATACAATTATTGTTTTCGATAGAATTAGAGAAGAGATTAAAAACTCTAAAAGTTTTGATCTTTTTGAGATTATTAACTTTTCAATTTCAAAAACTCTAACTCGTACGTTGCTAACGTCTTTAACTACATTTTTTGTTGTTTTAACACTTTGGATGTTCGGTGGAGAGATTATTCATGCATTTGGCTTGACTCTACTTGTAGGTATTATAGTTGGAACATATAGTTCCATCTTTGTAGCATCTCCAATGCTAAAATGGTTAAAATTTAGTGTTGAAGACTACAAATCAAAAGAGGCTATGAAAGAGAAAAACAAAATAGAAAAAGACAAAATGAGAGCACAATACGAACAAGGTATAGTGTAAATCTTGCAAAAAGGGGAACAGCAAAATGACTAATTCTAAAGTAAATAACAGAAACTTCTGTTTCGTGCTTCAGTCGCGAGGAATTTTTGCTGGACTTCGTTCAGTAGAAAGGGGACAGCAAAATGAGTAACAGAAACTTCTGTTTCGTGCTTCAGTCGCGAGGAATTTTTGCTGGACTTCGTTCAGTAGAAAGGGGACAGCAAAATGAGTAACAGAAACTTCTGTTTCGTGCTTCAGTCGCGAGGAATTTTTGCTGGACTTCGTTCAGTAGAAAGGGGACAGTAAAATGGATTGGGGGAAAGTAATATATATCTTCTTTGCTTTGATGAGTTTGACTACAACAGTAGGATTTCTTTATGAGCAAAACGAAGTTGCACTTTTTGTTGCAGGCAGTATTAACCTGATTTCTACACTACTTAAAATTGGTGTAAAAAACATACTATCAGCGGAACTTTTTGCAAGTTCTTTGGTAGCAGATTTACATTTGATTCCTGCATTTTTATTTATGCAACTTTCAAACAACATAACTATGGCAATTTCACTAGCGATTGGTGCAGTTGTAGCCAATATGTTTTCATTGGCATTGGTGCTCATAGAGGCACTAAAAACACAAGAAGAATTTTAATTTATAGGATGAGTGAAAATGGACTATAATCCAACAAATATAGAAAAAAAATGGCAAGAGTATTGGAATACAAATAGTTCGTTTGAACCATCAAATGACTTTTCAAAAAAGAAAAAATACATACTAAGTATGTTCCCATACCCAAGTGGGCGGATACACATGGGTCATGTAAGAAACTATACTATTGGCGATGCCATCGCTCGTAACTTTAGAAAACAGGATTTTAATGTACTTCATCCTATTGGATGGGATAGTTTTGGTATGCCTGCTGAAAATGCAGCTATAAAGAACGGAACACATCCAAAAAAATGGACTTATGAAAATATAGACTATATGAAAAAAGAGCTAAATGCTCTTGGGCTATCTTTTTCAAAAACAAGAGAGTTTGCTACTAGCGATGAGCTGTATACTAAACACGAACAACATATTTTTATAGAGATGTATAAAAAAGGTCTTGTTTATCAAAAAAGTTCAACTCTAAATTGGTGTGAAACATGTCATACAGTTTTAGCAAATGAACAAGTAGAAGAGGGATGTTGCTGGAGATGTGAAAACCCTGTTGAACAGCGTGAAATGCCAGGATATTATCTAAAGATAACTGATTATGCACAAGAGCTTTTAGATGATGCTAAAACTTTAGAAAAAGGTTGGCCAAAACAAGTTCTTGCTATGCAGGAGAATTGGATAGGCAGAAGCGAAGGTCTGGAGTTTGATTTTACTTTAAGCGATGAATCAAAAGAAAAATTAGACAACAACTTCGACAAATACACTGTTTTTACAACTCGTCCAGATACTATATACGGTGTAACATACACCGCACTTGCACCTGAACATGCAATAGTGAAGTATCTTTGTGATAACAAACTAATAAGTAGCGAAAAAATAGCAAAAATCAAAAAAATGCAAGCAGTTGGTTCAAGAGAACGTGCTCAAAATGAAAAAGAGGGAATTAGCTTAGAGATAGATGTAATCCATCCTTTAACAGAAAAAAAAGTTCCTATTTGGGTAGCCAATTTTGTCTTGATTGAGTATGGTGGTGGTGCAGTTATGGCTGTTCCTGCTCATGATGAGAGAGATTTTGAGTTTGCTACTAAGTATGATTTGCCTATTATCCAAAGCATTGAAAATGACAAAAATAGTTTTGATGGAACTAAAGCAACAACAGAACATGGCAAGCTTGTAAATTCAGATAAATATACAGGAATGACTACCAAAAAAGCACAAAAAGCAATAATATACGATTTTGAACAAAATGGACTTGGTAAAAAAGTTATAAATTACAAACTAAGGGACTGGGGAATAAGCCGTCAAAGATACTGGGGTGCTCCTATCCCTATGATTCATTGTCCTAAATGTGGACTTGTTCACGAAGCTATAGGAAATCTTCCTGTAGCACTTCCAGAAGATGTGGAAATCAACGGAGAAGGAAATCCTCTTGATACTCATCCAACGTGGAAGTATGTAAAATGTCCTACATGTAAAGGTGATGCAGTTCGTGAAACGGACACTATGGATACTTTTTTTCAATCTAGCTGGTACTTTATGAGATATACAACCGACAAGTCTATGTGGGAAGAGAAGATATTTGATAAAAAAAGCAGTGATTATTGGATGAATGTAGATCAGTATGTAGGTGGAATTGAACATGCTATTTTACATCTTCTTTATTCTAGATTTTTTACAAAAGTTTTAAGAGATATGGGTTACAGTTCAGCTGATGAGCCTTTTAAAAACCTGCTCACTCAAGGCATGGTTTTAAAAGATGGCTCTAAGATGAGCAAATCAAAAGGTAACACAGTAGACCCAGACGCTATCATACAAAAGTATGGAGCAGATACTGCAAGATTATTTATACTTTTTGCAGCTCCTCCTCAAAAAGAACTCGAGTGGAATGATAGCGCTGTTGAGGGTGCTTATAAGTTTATAAAAAAGTTTAACGATAGAAGCGTAAATGCAAATAGTGTAAAAGAACTACCAAAAATAGAGCATACAAAACTATCAAAAGAGTCTCAGTTTGCAAGAAAAAAGGTATATGAAGCACTTAAAAAATCAAACGATGTATTTGCTGAGGGATATGCTTTCAATACGTTGATAGCAGCTTGCATGGAAGCTTTAAATGCATTAAGCAATCAAAATGATGCAGATGTATGGACTGAGGGTTATTTTGTTTTAACAAATCTCCTAGAGCCAATCATTCCTCATGCTTGTTGGGAATTGAGTGAAAATCTTTTTGGACTTAACAATTTTAAAAAAATTGAACTCTTAGAAGAGGTTTTTGAAAGTTCCACTATGACTCTACCAGTTACTATAAATGGAAAAAGAAGATGTGAGATAGAGGTAGCAAAAGAGACTTCAAAAAAAGATATTTTGATACTTGCTAAAAAGAAGTCAAGTAAATGGCTAGAAGAAAAGAGTATAATAAAAGAGATTTATGTTCCAAATAAACTAGTAAACTTGGTGGTGAAATAGATGAAATATATTGGGTCTTTACTTATTGTAGTTTTTTTAACTGCTTGTGGGTACAAACCGACAGCGCAATATGCTAGAGAAGTTTTGGGTGAGCGTATACATGTAGATGTAACTATAAGTAGAAAAGATCCAAAAAATAGTGTCTTAATAAAAGATGCTGTCAATGAAGCAGTGATTACAAGGCTTGGAGGAAAGCTAACTTCAAAACAGAGTGCAGATAGTGAACTTTTAGTGAAAATTGGCTCAACAACTTTTTCTGCAATACTTTACAACAAAAGTGGTTATGTAACTTCATATAAAGCAAAAGTATCATTGAGTATAAAATACATAACTAAAAATGGAAAAAGTGAGAGCTTTTCAACAACTGGTGAGTACGACTTTCCTATAGTAGAAAATGCAGATGGAACAACAAATAGTGTTATCTCTGATAGCAATAGATTTGAAGCAATCAAAGAAGCATCGCTTGACGCTTTAAATGAGTTTGTATCACAAATCTCTATTAGAGGAATGAAGTAAGTATCTAAAAATAAGGCATAAAATATGGCAAGTACTATAAATGAAATAATTAAAGAGAGTTTTGAAAAACTAAGATCAGAGCATTTGACATTTACTCCAGACAACTATCAAAATATTTTTTGTCAAATTGCAAAGAAAAAAGGTGTAGTTGTTGAAGATTGTCAAAAGATTACAAAATACATAAAAAAATTAGACAATAAACTCTCGACAGAAGCCAATAAGTTAAATGTTTCTACGATAGATCAACTATTAGCATTTTTTGTTGCAAGATTAAACAGAAGTAATTCAGAGCAGAGTGAGCAACTCATAACTTCGCTTGTATTACTCTCAAAGCGAACACTCCAAGCACTTTCACTACTTCACAATAAAAAAGCGGCTACATTAGCAAATGCTTCCTTGGACAGAATGGATATGAAACAAGATTTAAAATCAATAGAAACTATAAAAGATAAGTGGTTTGATTTCATATCTAGTTATGATGATTCTTTTTTGAAAAAACTAGATAAGTATGGAAAGATTAGTAAAGAAGATGTAGAAAAAATGGTTATCGATATAACAAAAATATTGGACAAAGATGATGATAGTGAGATATATAAGATAGTCGCCCCTCTTATAGTGGCAACACTGACTCCATCTATAGCATCTAGCATAAACGATGAATTAGCCACTATCAGTTATGAGCTTAGAAATTCACCTGAATCGATCTCTTCAACTGCCATGCAAGAGGAGATTAAGCACTTTATTAAAAAGAGAATAGAGCTCGATAAAGAAGAAGTAAAAAATAAAATTTCATCTTTAGATAAAATACTAAATGATATCAATAAAAGGATATTTAATCTTATAAATACAAGTAATATAAGTGGAGAGCAAGTAAGAGTAATAAAAAAAGATTTAACAGATATCAATTTTAAAGAAGATAGTTTTGAAGCTGTGCATGAAAAACTTATCCACATAGCAACATCTTTGGAATCAGAAACAATAGGCTTGAGTCAAAAGATGGAGGAAAATCAAAAAACTATCACTCAACTGCATACTAGAGTTAAAAAACTTGAAAATGCTTTAGTTGTTGCTAAAAAAGAGAGCAAAGAGGACTTTTTAACAAATGTAGCAACAAAAAGAGCTCTTGACAATGAGATAAAAAGAGTAGAAGAAGCATATAAAAGATACAAGATAGACTACACCTTGTGTTTTATTGATATTGACCATTTTAAAGTAGTAAACGATACATTTGGACATGAAGCAGGAGATGTAATACTTTCAGCTCTTGGAAAGATTTTAAAAAGATATCTAAGAGAAGTAGATTTTGTTGGTAGATACGGTGGAGAAGAGTTTTTAGTTATACTCCCAAGTACTAATTTAGCCCAAGGTGTACTTTTTTCTGAAAAAATTAGAAAAATTATTGAAAAATATAAATTTATCTACAAAAATGAGCGTATAGATGTCAAGATAAGTTGTGGTGTTGCTCAACGCTCAAAAACTACTTCTGAAACACAAACAATCTCTAATTCAGATAAAATGCTTTACAAAGCAAAAGAAAATGGTAGAAATCAGGTAATGCCAAAAATTAAATGACATTAGAGAGTTTTTTAGATAAAAAACCTCTTTTTTATGAAATTATTGACTATGATAGATTTCCAAATATATACGAAAAAATAGAACATCATTTTGAACTTCCCAAAATAGTTCATATAGTAGGAACAAATGCAAAAGGTTCAACAGGACGAGCCTTAGCTCATCTTTTACATGTAAAGGGTTTACATGTAGGGCATTATAGCTCTCCACATATAATGAAATTTAATGAACGAATTTGGATTGATGGAGATGATATAGATGATGAATTTTTAGAATCAACACATAAGCAACTCCAAAGCATACTTTCAAAAAAAGATATTGAAGCTCTTTCGTATTTTGAATATACAACTCTGCTTGCCATGTTAGTTTTTTGTGAAAAATGTGATTATATCATTTTAGAAGCTGGGCTTGGTGGGGAATTTGATGCAACTAATGTGTTTAAAAAAGAATTAAGTATAGTAACACCAATAGGCTATGACCATCAGTCTTTTTTAGGTTCAACCATAGATGATATTGCAAGCACAAAGCTACGAAGTGTAACAGGGAAGTTACTTTTAGCAAAGCAGTACGAACAAGAAGTATATGAGTTGGCTAGTGAAAGAGTTAAAGTAGTTCGTGGTGATTTGTATTTGGCTGAGAGTTTTATGGATGATGAATTTTATATCGATTTAAAAAAGTGGACAAAAGAGAAAGATTATCCACTTTTTTTCAATGATAATTTTTCTACAGCATTTTGTGCATACGAATTTCTAGGATTTAAAGCTGATTTGAATCTACTCAATAATTTAAAATTATTTGGTAGATGCCAAAAAATATCTACCAATATAACTATCGATGTTGGTCACAATCCTATGGCGGCTTTTGCGCTACTAGAGTATTTTAGAGAAAAAAAAGTTATTTTAGTCTATAATAGTTACAATGATAAAGAGTATAGTAAAATTTTAGAAATTCTAAAGCCAATTATAAAAGAGGTTCAGATTTTTAAGATAGAGAATGAGAGAGAAGTTTTAAGAAAAAACTTGGAAGAAGTTTTAAATTCTTTAGACATAAAATACTCACTATTTAAAAAAATAAAAAAAGATGAAGAGTACTTAGTTTTTGGCTCCTTTTCTGTTGTAGAGAGGTTTTTGTGTCAGTAAGAAATAAATTTACTATAACAATATCAGATGTAAATGGCTCAAAACATTATTTATTGCACCAAATTATAAAACGATTTGTTTTGTATTTTACGCTGTTCATTGTTTTTCTTATAGTTACAGGCTCGTATCTAATTTCATTTTTGATAGATGAAGTGACAGGGCTAGAAGATAAAAAAACAAATATGATAGAGCAACAAAAGACACTAAAACTAAGCAATGATAAGCTCATAAAAGATTTGAAATTTAATAATGATAAACTTATAAAAAAATTAAGCGAAAAAACTAAAATACTTACTCGCAAGATACAGCTCAAAAGCGAAGAGCTTAATTCGATAAAAGATAAAGTAACTGACATAGAGGCTTTAATAGGAATTATTCCATCATTGGAAAAAGAAATTGATGTAAGGTTAAAAAACATTAAATTTACTTCGGAGCAACAAAAAATCTTTTTTCAAAACATACCAAATGGATATGTAGTACCATACAAAGGATATAGTGGAAAATTTGGATGGAGGAAACATCCTATTTTAAAGAAAAAAGAATTTCATAAAGGGCTAGATTTACGAGCAAAGCTAATGACACCTGTTAAGGCACCTGCCGATGGAGTAGTTGAGTTTGCTGGGTACCATAAAAGTAGTGGTTTTGGTAATTTGGTTATAATAGACCATAATTATGGTTTTAAAACAACTTATGGACACCTAAGTAGAAAAATGGTGGTAAAGGCTGGTGATTTTGTAAAAAAAGGTGATATTATAGCCTATACAGGTAATAGTGGACTTTCAACAGGACCTCATCTTCATTATGAAGTAAGATTTGTTTCTAGACCGCTTAATCCAATTAATTTTGTAAAATGGAATAGTTCCAATTTTGAGAAAATATTTAAAAAGGAGAAAAGAGTTTCATGGCAATCTTTGATAAATCTAATGCAGTCACACCTGTATCTAGCGAAACAACAATAATAGCAAGTGGTGCCAAAATAGATGGAGTTTTTAACTGTGCATCTAGGTTACATGTAGATGGTGAAATTACAGGCGAAATCCATTCCAAAAGCATTGTTACTATAGGAAAAGGTGGAAAGATTAAGGGCGATGTTACTTCTAGTAAGCTCATAGTCAATGGTCTTTTTGAAGGAAATGCCGAGTGCGATAGTGTAGAAGTTCTTG
>Ga0256840_1001649_pt1 | contig 20621 bp, 23 predicted proteins | sample 355202metaG_FD_185969 | JGI IMG/M metagenome (GOLD analysis project Ga0256840, IMG submission 185969) | Hydrothermal vent microbial communities from Mid Atlantic Ridge, Atlantic Ocean - 355-202 | ecosystem: Environmental > Aquatic > Marine > Hydrothermal vents | place: Atlantic Ocean: Mid...
ATTCGCCATATCGCTGGATAGCTTTTGCTCTAAGTGATTAAAATTTTGCTCCAGATGAGTAAATTTTTGCTCCAATGCAAAAACACTACCAACAACTTCATTCAGTTTTGTATCTAAGTGATTGATATGATTGTATTGTGATTTTAACAAGAGGGTATTAATATCATCTTGCGTTAAGGCACCTCCACCTGAGAATTTTTCTTCTATTTCCTTAAGCTTGGGGGCGATCATTTCGATCAACATATCATCAACTTTGGTTTTATTCATCTCTGATCCTTGTCATAGCATTATAATGTCATTGTATCAAGAAACAGACACATCAAACTAAATAGTAAAACAAGAAATTAAACAGGATGAGAGCTGAAGAAAAACCAGCTCTTACTCGGTTTATGTTTTTATTTATGGTGAGTTATTGCTTTCTCATTAAGCAAATTGTAAAGTTTAGATCGCGCTTCTGTTACATTAAGAATTGTCATCTATTCACCCCAACAACAAAGGCACGTTATGACGTACGTAGGGCCAATATGTATTTGTAAATCATAAACCTCTATTTACTAGCAAATCCTAGGTAATTGCTCGCCACTCAATAAATCTAAAACTCGACTGATGCCAAATTCCGTTTTTAAAGTGAGCATGCCCTGCTCTGCTGTTTGCTTAACTGTTCCAATCCTGTTTGCTTGCTGACCTAAGGGATGATTGCGCATAATCTGTAGCGCTTGCTCTACGTTATCCTCTGGTACGATTAAAGCAAAGCAACCTTCATTGGCAATATAGAGGGGATCAAAACCGAGAATTTCACATAAACTTTGCACGTCATCGTGTATGGGCAGGTCTATATGAGCAATTTCCATATGCACTTGCACACTTGTTGCTAGTTCAATCAATGTACTCGCTAGTCCACCCCGCGTTAAATCACGCAGACAATGTATGGCAATATTTGCTTGTAGCAAATCATTGACTAAGCCAGAAACATCAGCGCAATCACTTTGAATATTGCTTTTAAAATCAAACCCATCACGCTCCAGCATAACGGCTAAGCCGTGCCGCCCTAAATCACTATTAATGAGAATAACATCATCAGGGCGAATGGCTTGGGGATTAAACGCCCGCCGCCGCCATGCACCATAGGATGCGCTCATAATGCAATGGCACGGGGCAATTTAATTTTATTTCAGTCATTTTGATAACGTCGGTAACAATAATAATAGGCGCGCCATCCTACCTCATGAAATATTTGGGACTCCTGTCGCCAAATATTCATTCACATACGGAACGAATTGGGTAAGCCCCAGCACACCCTGCGTCCGCTTCACAACGCACAAAAGTCGCTACGTTAAAGCTACCTAAAAGGCTTGGAGCTGCCGGGAAACTACCAACCTCCCTCGCGCACTGCTATCGCAGTGCACTTCGGATTGGCGACAACCCGGTCACCTACTGCGGACTAAAAATCATCACTTCGCTATCGCTCTGTTTCCCTGGTTTTCAGCGTTCGAAAACTAAATTTCATTACCAGCCCCAAAGGACTGACAGGGCTTTGGGATCTTATTGAATTCCCCCCTAAAGATATGATCTTTTTCTACGATAGCTAAGCTATTATTTAATTGATTCAGCAATATGGTTAAATGCTTCAACTTTATCTTTACCGACTTTAATAAGATCCATACCCGTTTCTGTCACCATCGCGATTAAGCCAGGTGTTTGATAGACTATCTTGCCTAAAAAACCAACGATAGGAAGCCCGATTAATGCTCCAATAAACGTATTTAAGCCAAATGCGCCCAATAACTTAGTAATCATTACCAGTGCATCTAATGGGATTAATACCATTGCACCAAAATACGCAATCACCATGAAGGTGAAAATAACAAACACGACAAACTGAATAAGTCTAACTAAAGCGACATTAATTTTTTTCATTTGAATTCAACTTCCTAATAATAACTTTAAAGTAGACTATGCAATCCACTCGTTGAGTTTTTTATAATAATTTTAGCCGTGAATTATACCTTAAAGGAATTTATTCAGGATAATCTTTTCTAAGAAAGAAGCGAAATAAAACAATACCAGCGACAAATCCCCCTAAATGTGCCCATAATGCAACATCTGTTGCACCACCATAGAACAAAGCTGCCGTACTTGCATTTTTCATTTGAAAGATAACCCAAACACCTATAAAAGCAATAGCAGGAATTTCAATAAAGATGGGTAACAATAAAATTGGCACCCAAAGTACAATTTTTGCATAAGGATAAAGAAAAAAATAGGCTGCTAAAACGCCAGCTATTGCTCCCGAAGCCCCGACAACAGGATTGACAACCTCTGGTGTATATTGCCATTGCACAAAAGTAGCAAAAAGTCCGCACAACAAATAAAAAACAATAAACCGGCCATGCCCCATTCTATCTTCCACATTATCGGCAAAAATCCAGATAAACCACATATTCATTATTAAGTGTACCCAGCCTCCATGTAAAAATAAATTTGTCAAAAAAGACAAGTAATAGTCGCTAGGATAGCCCATAGCCACAGCCCACTCAGGGTTAGTATAGCGCGCGGGAACCATGCCATAAATATAAATAACATAGCGATGATAGCGCTCTGGCGATACTTCCAGCAACACAAATAGACTACTACAAATAAAAATTAGCGCCCAACTAACATAGGGATTGGAATAACATGGCGCAGTATCTCTAATGGGTATCATAAGCAGGATAATTCAGTTTATTTAAATGCACTGTACATGGGCGACAGGTAAAGTAACAACATCTTATTTATTAAGACAATTATACCGTCTACCCAGCCTTTCAACACTTGCTATAAAACGAGGCGACGCGTAATATAAGCGCAAATATAATTTACTTTTTATAGGACTTTACGTGTTTTTTTCCAATAAACAACCTTTACTTGATGCTGAACAAAAAATTGCTCAACTAGAAACTGAAAATCAATCCTTAAGCATAGAAATTAATGATTTACGTACTGAAAAGTCGCGCCTGCTACAAGATATTGAGAATACACACGGGATTGAAAATTTCCATCATGGCCTGTTCGCCTTGTTGCAGGAATTTGGCTCATCAATGCTGATGATGCAAACGTCTTTAGCTTCGCTTTCAACAGTCATGCTATCCGAGCGGGATAACGCCCAAAAGACATCAGTCGTATTAACGTCTACTCACTCCGTAGTCAATAAAATCTCTAACTCACTTGCCAATATGGCAACTGAAACACAACAAACAGCCAATACTGTCGATGGATTAAATCGTAGTGCCATGGATATTGAAGGCATTATTAACCTGATTAAGAATATTTCCGATCAAACTAATTTACTCGCACTTAATGCTGCTATCGAAGCAGCGCGTGCGGGTGAGCATGGCCGAGGATTTGCTGTAGTAGCTGACGAAGTCAGAACATTAGCAAAGCGCACTAATGACGCAACGACGGATATAGAAACCTTGGTAAGCACGATTCTTAATGAAACAGATGCAGCCAAAAACCAAATGAGTAAAGTAGCAACAGACTCGGCACAATTTGGCGAAACTGGAACCGAGGCTAGCAGAAAAATGCAGGAACTAGTCACTTTATCCGAGGGCATGCAAACGACTATTACAGGCAGTGCACTACGCAGCTTTGTTGAGGTCGTAAAGCTAGATCATTTAATTTATAAAATGGAAATCTACAAAGTCATTATGGGTGTTTCTCAAAAAACAACGACTGACTTCGCTAGCCACCTTAATTGTCGCTTAGGAAAGTGGTATTACCAAGGGGAAGGTAAAAGCTATTTCTCTCACTCATCCAATTTTAGGGATTTAGAAATACCGCATGAAGGGGTTCATAAAAACGGTATAGCTGCCATTGATGCATTGCATAAAGGCGATAGAACTACGTCTTTAAACGCACTCGAAAAAATGGAGGCTGCCAGTGTTATCGTGCTAAATAAATTAGAAGCCATTGCACTTGAAGCAGAGCAGTAATTCATCTTCCTCGATAGCTTCTCATTATTAAGAAACAATGAAGTATTTTAAGACTTCAGGTTTTCAGGACCCCTATTAAGTTTATAAGTACTTTTTTATAATTTCTTTGTAAGATCACAAGGCCTTTGACGACTAAATATTTAAAATCGAGCCTACTTTATGATTATTGCCCTGCTATTGCTGCTATCAATCTGCCCTACACTTCAAGCTCAAGACAAAACCATTCCCATCAGTCATTTTTCAAGCTTGCAATTAAACGACTGGCAACACAAGTCATTTAAAGGGGAAACCCAATATCAAATAATTCTGCTTGATAAACAAGCCGTACTACAAGCTAAAAGCAGAGCAAGCGCATCTAGTTTATATAAGGAAATACATATAGATTCACATGAAACACCTTATTTAAACTGATCATGGCGCATTGATAAAAAACTTGCTATCAACAACGAACAAAGCAAACAAGGCGATGACTTTGCTGCCCGAATTTATCTTATTAGCGAAAATAAGTGGTTTTTTTGGCAAAGTAAGGCAATTAACTATGTATGGACGAATAACTCGGCTAAAAAAACAATATGGCCGAATCCCTTTGCTGGTAAAAATGTCATGATGCTTGCCATTCGCTCAGGCAATGACTCAATAAACCATTGGTACACAGAAAAACGCAATGTACTCAAGGATTTAAACAGAATTTTTGGTAAAGATATACGCTATATCGATGCTGTTGCCATTATGAGTGACACTGATAATTCATCAGGAAGAGCAGACAGTTATTATGCTAATCTTTATTTTAGTGAACAATAACTAAACGCTAGACAAAAAAATGCCCCGGTAAACCGAGGCATTTTTCCATACAGTTACGAAGTATAAATTATACTTTGTTAGCTGCAAAAGGATGTTGTGCAGTAGATTTTTGAGCAACAACTTCAGCAGCAGTTGGTGTTCCAGCTACAGCATTTTTAATAGATGCTTTAACAGCATCGTAGTTGTTTTTCTCAATAGCAGCATCATCTTCTGCTAACCAGTGAATGAAAACACCAACAGAGATGAATAAATCATCAGCTTCATCAGCTGGGATAGTTCCATCTTCAACACAATCAGCAACAGCCATTGCAACACCACGTTGTGCAGGGCCGAACATTTGTACTGCTTGCTTAGAACCTTTGATTGTTACTTTGTTAAACATAACAGTTGCAGGCTTAACCATAAGGTTAGGAGCAACAACAGCTAGAAGGCTAGAAAAACCATCTTTGTTGTTTGTTAAGCAGTTTGCGAAAGCAGACTCAGCAGCTGAACCACGAGGTCCCATCATTAAGTCAATGTGAGCAACTTCGTTTCCGTCGCCGTTTAAAGATTCACCTACGCGTAAGTTGTTGATTTTAGCCATGCTACTTTTATCCTCAGAAAAAAATGAAAAAACTTTATCTAAAATTGACATTAAAAATGTCCTCAAATACTACTATTTATTGGATGACAATAACCCATAAACCAAACAAACAGTTCTCTTTAAGCTAGTAATTGTTGCAACTGCACAGTTAAAACCGTTACTACCGTTAGATCCGCTGTTGTCCCTGGATTAATTCCGGCTAACTTGAACTTAGTATCTATTATTTTCAAATAGCCTACTAATTGCTCAGGTTTTCCAGCTTCAGATAATTTATCATTAACCAAAGCCATCGTATCCATCACCATCCTAGTGTGGATATTGCCGTACTTTCGCTCAATATGACTATCAGGATATTTAGCCAACATTGCACTAAATACCGCCGCAGCAGACCAACCTGCATCACCCCATCGATTGAAGACTGAATTATACCTTAAAACTAAAAAATCAAAAACATCTTTATAATTTGTTGTGAACTGTAACGCTATTCTATCTTTTTCACTGGCTATTTTCATTGCTTGAGTTAGTGTTACATCAGGCTTTTCCGCTACGTCCTGCTGCTTTGACCCTCCTAATCCTCCAGGCGCTGCCAAAGCGATAGCACGAAAAACCCATTCCGCATCAGCCACTGTTGTATTCGCTAAAATTTCTGCAAGCTGGACTCTTAATTCATTGGCAGTGCGCGCCTTTTGCGCAGCAATTAATAAAGGCGCACTTAATAAAATAATACCTAAATTAGTATTACAACCAACCGCATCGCGCGTTGCTTTAACCGCATAATAAATACGCTCGCCTAAGCTATAGTCAATATTACTAATAGATGTGGCACTTTGCTCAGCACTAACGCGAAAATCCTCAACTGTCATATCATGACCATCAGCATAAACACTGACATTCCCAGGTTTAAATGCTTGCAGTTCAACTTCACATGCATATTGGTAAGCGGCACTTAATTGCTTTTGACTCAACATACCGCCTCAGCTCCTTGCCCTTCCAGTTGACAGTAATTAAGCAAATCATCGACTAAAACTTCAGCCACATTGACGTCACAAACGCTCTCCAAACCTCTCCATGCGGGAATACTATTAACCTCAATAATTTTATAACCGCCCTCACGAGTACAAATAATATCCACACCGGCATAATTCATCTGCAATGCCGCTGTTGCTTTTATTGAGAGCTCAGCCATGACATTATCTAATGGCAAAGCTTCACAAGATGCGCCACGCGCAACATTATTTAACCAATGAATGCCACACCGACGCATCGCAGCAATAGCTCTACCATTAACAACAAAAACACGCCAGTCAGAATAACCTTCACCCGCACACGGTACAAAACGTTGTAAATAATAAACACCTTCACTGTGCGCCAACCAAAATAAATCAGTCATTTTCTCAAGGCGGCGTATACCCTCACCTTGCGAACCAAAAACAGGCTTACTAATGAGCTGGTATCCCTGACTTAATTCTCGCTCAGCGATCTCTAGTGCCTGCCCCCTATCCCTTAGCACCCAAGTCCGCGGCGTAGGTAACTTATGTTGTTGCAATAAAAAACTGGTCATGCCTTTATCGACACTACGCTCTATCGCATGCCCATCATTATAAACAGGGATACCCATAATTTTCAGTGCATGCAAAATATCCAAATAAAGCACAACCTCGGTCAAAGAGCCTCCCGGGACACCACGCACAAAGACTGCATCTGGTAAAGCCGACTCAAAACCCGGAATATAAAGCGGCAAAGCCCCCTCTTCGACAATAATGCGACACTCAGTCAATGACACATACTCGGCCAGATAACCACGAGCAGCAAAGGCTAGTTTTAATTGTTTACCGTGCCAGCCTGGGTCATCGGTAAATATCGCTATTCGTCCCACTTTATAGTTAAAACCTGTAAAATAGTAAATTGAACATTATACCGCTAATCAAAATTCGTCTCTTATAAGAATTTACGATTCTTATTATAATGGTATATCTTAACCAGCAAGGGTATTGTTGAATTCTCGCGCCTAATAACCTAGTATTCTAGTATACTATAGCCAAAACCAATTCGGTTCTAATATCATGACAGCATCTGAAAACGTACATTTACACGAAATCAATAAATTTGGCTCACAAGCAGAACGCTGGTGGGATAAAAATGGAGAGTTTAAAACTCTACATGACGTTAACCCACTGCGCATAAATTTTATCCAAAAATTTATCAATCCGCAAAATATGCGTATTGTTGATGTCGGCTGTGGCGGCGGCATATTAACTGAAGGCTTAGCTAAAAAAGGCGCTAATATGCTAGGCATTGATTTAAGTGAAGACTTAATTGATATTGCAGATTTGCATGGCTTAGAGTCAGGCGTAAAAACGCATTACCAAAAAATCAGCGCTGAAGCACTAGCAGAAGCAGAACCTGCCAGTTTTGATCATGTAGTCTGCATGGAAATGCTAGAACATGTACCAGAACCTGGCTCCATTGTTGCAGCATGTGCAAAAATGGTTAAGCCAGGTGGCTATGTTTTTTTCTCGACTTTAAACCGCAAGCCTAAAGCTTATTTATTAGCGATTGTTGCAGCTGAACATATTCTAAAAATGCTCCCTGCTGGCACGCACGACTATAAAACTTTCATCAAGCCCTCTGAACTCAGTCAATCAGCACGCGATGCAGGTTTAGAACTACAAGGCATGACTGGCATTCAATACAACCCTTTAACTAAGAGTTTTAGCCTAAGTGATAATATTGACATTAATTATATAGCAGCTTTTAAACGCCCCGAATAACTCTATGAATCACTCGTTTAGTTTATCTTGCGTACTGTTTGATCTGGATGGCACCTTACTTAATACAGCACCTGACTTAACTGCCGCTCTCAACAAAGCACTAGAGAACTTCCAGCTTCCTAGCGTCTCTGCAGCTGCTATTACACCATATATTTCTTATGGTGCCGCAGTTATGATCGAACAGTCATTAGAACAAGCCTGCTCTGACAGCCTAAAAGCAGAAATTTTAGAGTGGCTACTAGACTATTACGAAGATCATATTGCAGATCACACTTATCTATACCCTGGTATCCCTGAGTTACTAGCTAACCTTGAAGAAAGAAACATCCCTTGGGGAGTCGTAACTAATAAGCGCGAACGCATGACTCACCCATTAATGAACACATTAAACCTAACCCAGCGTGCTGCCTCCATTATTTGTGGCGATACAACTGCACATAGCAAGCCACACCCCGAACCCATGCTAACAGCTTGCCAACAAATACAAGTCACTCCTGAAGAGTGCCTATATATTGGTGATGCCGCACACGATATCAGCGCTGGCAAAGCTGCGAATATGAAAACGCTGGCAGCAACCTACGGTTATTTAAGACCTGATGATCAACCGCAAGACTGGGGGGCTGATGCTTTAGTACATCACCCTGATGACATTTCACACTGGATAAAAAATTACACCTATGCCTTTAACTAAGCAAACCATCCTTATTACAGGTGCAGGCGGTGGCTTAGGTAGCACCGCTGCACTTGCGCTTGCTCAACAAGGTGCAACGATTATTTTATTAGACAAAAGCATTCCTAAACTGGAAAAAGTTTATGATGCTATCATTGCTACAAATGCACCTACACCCATCATATATCCCTTTGATTTAGCCGGTGCTTCGGAAGTGCAATATCATGAGCTAGCCGCTACCATTGAAAATAAATATGGTCAGTTAGATGGCGTATTACATTCTGCTGCCGAATTAAACGCTTTTACCCCTCTGTCTATTCATGACACTTTCGCTTGGGGGCATACCATCAATGTTAATTTAAATGCGCCATTTTTATTAACGCAAGTGCTATTACCCCTACTACAAAAAGCTGAACACGCTTCCATTGTTTTCACTGGTGACTCCTTTACTCGTGAACCTAAGGCTTATTTAGGAGCCTACGGGGTTTCTAAAATCGCCCTAGATGGCTTTGCAAAGATTTTAGCGGAAGAGCTCGAAGATGCCGGAAAAATTAGAGTAAACACTTTAATTCCTGGCCCCGTTGATTCGCCCTTACGCAAAAAATCCTTCCCTGCTGAAGACAAACATAAACTGCCCACTATGACTGAAATAATGCCTGCATATCTGTATTTGTTTAGTCATAGAAGTATCGGCACAACCGGGCAAACTATTGATGCTCGAACCTTTAAACTATAGAAAATACGACCATGTCTGAAAGAGAAACTATTACCTTAACGCGTGATGTAAACGTTGTACTTATTCCTGACGGAAACCATGGCACACTAAGCAAAGGCAAAGAAGTAACCATTCACCAAGCATTAGGTAATAACTATACCGTTGTTACTGAACACGGTCATATGGTCAGAATTGCCAGTACCGATGCTGATGCCTTGGGTAAAGAAGTTCATGAACTACATACTTTAGTCTCTGAAAATAGTGCTGAAGCAGTAGAAAAAAACTGCTGGGAAGTCATGAAAACTGTTTATGACCCTGAAATACCCGTCAATATCGTTGATTTAGGACTGGTCTATAATTGCCAGGTCGAAAGTGTCGCTGAAGGTGAAAATGATGTCCATATTATGATGACTCTAACCGCGCCAGGCTGCGGCATGGGCCCTATTATTCAAGGTGACGTAGAAAAAGCAATACGCGCATTACCCGGTGTTAAATCAGTGAATGTCGAAATTGTACTAGATCCACCTTGGTCACGCGAAATGATGTCCGAAACTGCACAAGTTCAATTAGGTCTTTTTTAACGCATAATAAAACTGTAGGGTGAGGCTTCAGCCCGCCTTTAACATTGCAGCTGAATATTGGTGGGCTGAAGCCTCGCCCTACAGGTTAAACTAGCATACAAGTTCCTTAGTTACTTACACTCATATTTCATACAGGAGCATCACTCATGAAACATCAGAAAAAAATACTATTAGCACTTAGCCTATTCTTATCTAGTACAGCCGTTAACATTGCCTACAGCGCTGATTTAACACGCCAGCAAGTTGAACAATTATTAAACCAAGCTAGCCAAGATAAACCTGCAGATTTAAGGCGCAAAGATTTAAAAGGCATTGATTTATCCAATATGGATTTGCGCAAAGCTGATTTATGGGGCGCAGATTTACGCGGTGCCAACTTAAGCAAAAGTAATTTATCAGGCTTAGTTTTAGATTTAACCGTAATGACCGGCATCAATTTATCCGGCGCGGACTTAACAAAAGTCAGTATTTTTGGCGTGAGCATGATGCGCTCAGATTTAAGTAATACTAACTTTAGCGATAGCCGAGTTATCGCTAACTTAGATAATTCTAATATGACCAATGCCAACCTATCTAATGTTAGGTGGGGGGCTGATATGAAAAACCAACCTATGGGTCTAATGCGCGTTAATCTAAATAAAGTTAATTTAACTAATGCCAACTTACAAAACGCGGACCTAGGCCGTGCCAGCATGCGCTTTGCCAATTTAACAAATGCCAATTTAACAAATGCTAGTCTATTGTCAGCAGAATTAACGTCAGCGAACTTCACCAAAGCCAATCTTAGCAAAGTCGATTTCACTTCTGCTAAATTACGTGAAGCAATCTTTACCAATGCCATACTGAACGGCGCTATATTCAAAGCAGTACAAGGTCAAGAGAGCGCCCGCGACTTAAAAAACAACAAAACTAAAAGCGCAGCTAAGTTTGATTAAGCTCTAACTTATAGATAAACCACAATATCTCCTCCTGCCCTTCGATCAGTGACTTTTCTAACCCTAGCAACTCTTGGCAACAGAAAAATTATTGAATTTTAGCTTATTTAAAACAGCCATAAGCGATAGATTACCTTACCACTACTTTCCCCCACAAAAGTTTTAGATATAAAAGCTATGTCTAAACACTGCTATAATTGGCCAAAAAATGATAATAAGGCAATAAAATGAAGCAATACTTTGGTTTTAGGTATTTCAGTAGCGATAAGACAACGGCAGGTAAGCCACACAAGCAATCTGGCAATGTATCCATTGCCGGCGAGTGTATCGTTTTCAATAGCAAACAACAACTTGAAGAATGGCTAAACCAAGAAAACCTCAGCATCCCTAGCGACTCAGGTGGCGGTAAACGGATAAAATCATCCAGAGCCGATTTACGTAATAAATGCTTAGGTTTAACCATGGCTAATTTTAACAGAATGCTACTACGTAACACCGTAACTGAAGATACGGAGCAACCATCAACAGCAGCAACCAATAAACCCGTTTAAGTCGGTCTTACCATAGCTGACCAAGGAAATTAAAACTCAATAACCTCTAAAAGCCCTGCTAGCCCTTTAAGGACTAATAGGGCTTTATCATAAAGCTTCAGAGAGGGCGAAAATTTGTTCCGTGTTAAATGTATAGCCTGATATCCCCTTAAGTCAACCAAGCCAAACCCCATGACAAAAAAAATATCACTGACTAATAAAATTCTCATTGCTATGGCGACCGGCCTGCTATTAGGTAGCCTAATTAATTACTTTGCAGCAGATCAAGCCATTATTCAAAACTATTTTGTTAATGGCATCTTTCACGTTATTGGTTCTGCATTTATTAATGCATTAAAAATGCTGGTTGTCCCGCTAGTCACCTTTTCACTCATTTGTGGTGTCTGCGGCATAGGTGATATTAAGGCACTGGGCCGTGTAGGATTAAAGTCTTTTCTTTTATATCTACTAACAACAGGGCTAGCTATTACTCTCGCTTTAGTTGTAGCCATCACTTTGGCTCCAGGTAAAGATTTTATTCAGCAACAAACATCCAGCGAATTTATCACAAAACCTGCTCCACCTTTAACCGATATTTTTATTAATCTAATCCCTAGCAATCCAGTAGCAGCCTTTGCTCAAGGTAATATGCTACAAATTATCTTCTTTGTTATTCTGTTTTCTATTGCCATGTTAATGACAGGCGAAATAGGCCGTCAACTTGCTGACACTGCAGAAAAACTAAATGAAGTGATGATGAAAGTAGTGACTTTGGTGATGGATTTTGCTCCAATTGGGGTGTTCTGCCTGATGGCAAAAACTTTTTCAGAACAAGGACTCGCACTTATTGTGCCAATGATAGGCTATTTTTCAGTTGTCATTCTCTGCTTGTTATTGCATGCGCTAGGCACCTTCTCGGTACTTTTAGCCTTTTTTGCTAAGCTGAACCCGCTCATTTTTTTCACAAAAATGCGCCCTGCTCATATTTTTGCTTTTAGCACAGCAAGCTCCAATGCAACCATTCCTGTCACTTTATACGCACTTGAAAAAAGAATAGGCATCAACAATACGACTGCTGCTTTTACCGTCCCCTTAGGTGCAACCATTAATATGGATGGCACAGCCATTATGCAAGGCGTAGCTACTGTATTTATTGCCAATGTCTATCAAATCGACCTTGATATCAGTCAATATCTCACTATTGTCGGTATGTCTATCCTAGCTTCTATAGGAACTGCTGGTGTTCCTGGGGTTGGTCTAATTATGCTAGCCATGGTTTTCAATCAAGTTGGCCTACCCGTTGAAGGCATTGGGCTAATCTTAGGCGTAGATCGCTTATTAGATATGATGCGCACCGTGGTTAATATTACTGGCGATGCAATGGTAACCTGTATCGTCGCACGCGGTGAAAATACGATTGATGATATTCTTTTTAATGACCCAGAAGCAGGCTCACTACTTGATATTCATTTGCCACACAAAACGCCAGAATAACGGCACAAAATTGCCACAACCCAAAAACCGTATCAACACCTTATATTACCCCCCTATCGAAAATATATGTAATAACTTGATTTAATTATAGTTTATTATTCTGGCACATTAATCGCTTCATACTTAGTAACATAAAGGCTCAAGGCATGAGGAAAGATGATGACAGCAAAAATAGATAGTTTAGCCATTATTAACAACAATACTTTTGAAGCAACAAAAGCGTCTAACTTAAATCACTACGACATCAGCAGTGCGCTACAAACAACACTAGAATTCCATGAATTAGTGCATATTTTCAGCAATAAAATTCAAGAATTAGTACCTCATAATGGTTTTATCTATACCAATACTGAATTTGACCTCAATATCCAAAAAGGCATTCAAACAAAAAATATATGCAGTTACGCACTAAAAGTTGAAGACCAAGACTTAGGCGAACTGACACTCATGCGTCATACTCGCTTTAGCAAACATGAAATTGATTTATTAGAAACCTTACTTTGCTGTTTAATTTATCCCTTAAGAAATGCAACTTTATTTAATGGTGCATTAAAAATGGCATTTACTGATGCATTAACTCAAACGAATAATAGAGCAGCATTTAATGACACACTGATACGAGAAATGTCCTTAGCTGAGCGTCATGCCAACCACCTCTCTCTTATTTTTGTGGATCTTGACCACTTTAAAGCCATTAATGATACATACGGACATCACTGCGGTGACCAAGTCTTAAAATCAGCAGCGCGGTGCATTAAAGATAGTATTCGCGGCTGTGATATAGCCTACCGTTATGGCGGTGAAGAATTTGTCGTATTGCTTAGTGATACTGATCTAGAAGGGGCTAAATTACTAGCTGAACGAATTCGTAAAAAAATAGCTAACCACACACTAGCTTATGGAATGGAGGTGATCAAATTAACTGCTAGCTTAGGCATTAGTAGCCTGCATGGTAATGATACGGTTGATAGCTTTATACAAAGAGCTGACGATGCCATGTATCAAGCTAAAGGAGCAGGTAGAAATAAAGTACAAGCTGCTGCATAAAAGAAAGCCGGCTCTATGTAAAATACAGAGGGTAATGCCAGCAATTCTCAGTTTAGGAGCATTAATATAACTCAATTAGTTACAGTTATTTTATGTTTCAATCTTGAATTATTGTTCAGCATTCAATGCCTTTTTTATGAAAAAAAGGTCTTTTTTCAATTTTAATTCCAGTTCATGTAATTTTTATCGAAATCACTTAATAATGTAAAATTTTATTCAGCCAAGCCTTAGGGCTATAATCGCCTTGGAAAGTGGAAGAAACCTGTTTTTCAAGTGCCCCCTATGTCAGCCCAAAGCGAACTGCATACTGCATATTTACCTTGGTTTTGAATCGAGTGAGCAGTTTGTAGATGGCTCGGGGGCACTGTGTCCAGTTCATAATACTGTGGATAGAAAGTAGCAGCGTTTGAATTTCTTTGAGCATTCTTGCCTTTTACATTATGCTGTTCCACGCATCAAAACGACCAATGGTAAGGTGCGTACAGTGGAAGTCCCTTGGGCTCGTCCTGGTAGTGGGTTTACCTTATTATTTGAAGCAATGATAGAAGGAGATAGGCGCGCCATCCTACCTCATGAAATACTTAGGACTCCCGTCGCCAAATATTCATTCACATACGGAGCGAATTGGATAAGCCCCAGTACGTCCTGCGCCCGCTTCACAACGCACAAAAGTCGCTACGTTAAAGCTACCTCAAATGACTTGATGGCTGTCGGGAAACTACTAGCCTCCCTCCCTCGCGCACTGCTATCGCAGTGCACTTCGGATTGGCGACAACCCTGTCGCCTACTGCGGACTAAAAATCATCACTTCGCTATCGCTCCGTTCCCCTGATTTTCAGCGGAAGATGCGTTAGCTGGAATGATTGAGCTATACCCTACATTAAGGTAGGCATATCGTTCAAAGGAGTTGTTTAACGATTTATAGTCTATGCCTGATAAGGTGTCGGCCGAAGTCTTTCTAAAGTAATGGTGTACAGGGCCAGACAATGCTAGAATTTCAACATTTATGAAGTTCGCTAAGACCGTTCGAAGTCACTGGGCTGGCATTATTCACTTTGTTGAAACGAAGATCACAAATGGAATTCTTGAGGGAATTAACAGCAAAATCAAGATTCAGCTCGCCAAACGACGCGCAAGAGGTTATCGTAATATTGATAATGTCATTCATATGATCTACTTTTTATGCGGCAAGCTAAAATTAAATTCCCCACTGTATTTCACATAGAGCCAAGGGTTTCAATATTTTAAAAACAGGGAAACTTTAATTTTGAGACGAATAAATGCTACATGGCCTAAAATTTCGAACTTTATAGGCTATTTATTTCTCTATCAATATTTAACAAAATTACAAACCCAACATCAAACTCGCACCATGCTGTTTCAGCCAAGTTCGGTGCTGCTGATAATTCGGACAATGTTCAGCCACTAAAAGCCAAAAAGCAGCCGAATGATTACGTTCTTGAATATGGCATAACTCATGCACGACGACATATTCCAGCACTTCAGAAGGAGCCAAAATCAACAACCAATTCAAATGAATATCATTATGAATACCACAGCTTCCCCAGCGACTCTTTTGCTCTTTAATAGTTATTGAACGCGGGCATAACTGATATAGTGCTGCATACTTATCCATATACAGAGCACTATGCTTAACCGCCATCTGCACCATCCAATGTATAAATGCTTTGCGAATAGAACCACTCAACTCTTCCGAACTTAATTTAGCCAAAAAACTCTCCGGTACATGGGCAATAAAATTCTGCTCAAAAGTAATCTTTATTTGTTGATTCTGACTAGATTTAATTACCAATGCATAGCGTTCACCCTGATAAGGCACCCTCGCACCTTCTTTATATTCCACGGGTGAAAAACGCACAATGCTGTCTATATGCCTTTGTACTCTATTTTTCGCCGACTCTAACCACGTTTGTTTAGCTGCAACAAACTGGTGAATTTGTTTTTCCGACATACACAAAGGTGCAACGACTTCTATTTTTTCAGCAGTAACAATAATTCTTGCTCGCTTAGCACGAGTACTACGACGAATAGAGTAATTTTCTTTTTGACTCATCACTATGCAAGATAAATCTAAATAATATTTTTAGGGGAAAATGCCCGGGAAATTAATATATACTTTGCCATAACTTACCGCAAAGTTATATCCAGTTTATGAATAAAAAAATCTACCCTCTACTTATCGCTCAATTTTTATCTGCTTTTGCAGATAATGCAATTTTATTCACCGTTATTGCTATGGTCATGCAATCGACTACTTTAGCGACTTGGTATATCCCCGCATTACAAAGTATGTTTTTAATTGCCTTTGTTATTTTCGCCCCTTGGGTTGGCGGCTTTGCTGACCAGCATGCAAAATCTCATGTCTTAATTGTGGCTAATATTATTAAAGCACTCGGCGCAGGCTTATTGCTTTTGCATATCGAACCTTTACTAGCCTACGCCTTAGTGGGTACAGGTGCAGCACTTTATAGTCCAGCAAAATATGGCATATTACCTGAACTTGCCGAGCATCATTTATTAGTTAAAGCTAATAGCTGGATCGAGGGCTCAACAATTCTTGCCATCCTATTAGGTATGATAGTCGGCGCCCAATTAGCAGATTATTCCATCGACATGGCTTTAAGCGCTATTATTGTTATTTTCATCCTTTCTGCAATCATTACTTTACTTTTACCTACTCATGCCAAAAAATCCGCAGAACCAGGCTGGAAAATTGTATTATTTGTCAGCCATTTAAAAAAATTCCTTATAACACCACGCGCACGCTTTGCGATTTTAGGTGCCTCCATGTTCTGGTTAGCTGCTGCAACCTTACGCGTCATCTTAATTGCCTGGGCTCCACTGATTTTATTAAGCAAGACCGCTAGTGAAATTGCCGAATTAACCCTATTTCTAGCTATCGGCATTATTATCGGCTCAGCCCTTGTGCCACGCATAATCTCATTAGAAAATATACGTCGCGCGCGCTTCCCTGCTGCTATTATGGCGATCTTTATTATCCTACTAAGCTCAACCGATACACTTTGGGGAGCACGAACCATGCTCCTTGCCATTGGCTGCGCAGGTGGAATGTTTATCGTGCCGATTAATGCTGCATTACAAGCATTAGGCCAACAAAGTATTGGTAGCGGATCTGCTGTTGCACTACAAAACTTCTTCCAGAATGTCGCCATGTTAATAGGTGTAGGCTGCTATACCTATGCAAGTTCAACCAATATTAACCCAACTCTTTCCATGGTCAGTTTAGGTATTTTCACCTTAAGTATAACTATCATTATTACTTGCTACCTTCCGAAACAAACTCAACGATAAAAATGATTTCTATCTCTCACAGGACCGAACCAACCAGAAGTGTAGAGGCCTAATAAAGAAAGACACCTCTAAAGGCTGATTTATAATGTCATTAGAGGTGAATATGAGTAACAAAAACAAACAGATAAAACCTAAGTACACACTTGAATTTAAACAGGATGCGACCAAATTAGTCATTGAGCATCGATGGAGGATACACACAACAACAAACTTGGGAACAAGACAAACAAATCTGGGCAAATGAAATGAAGCAACGTCTTGGAAACTACAATATAGAGCGTTACTGGACAAGGCGGAAATTGAATGCCGCCACCCGACAAGCCAGACAAAGCCAAGCGAGGGCGCACTAAACGCAGTAAGGCAAGAAACTTACTGGAAAGACTGATTGGTTTTGAAGAGGGTGTGCTGCGCTTCATGACAAATGCGTGTGTGCCGTTTACCAATAATGCAGCAGAAAATGCCATTCGGATAACTAAAGTCCATCAGGCAATATCGAGGTGTTTTCGCAGTACCGAAGGTGCTGAAATATTTTGTCGTGTCAAAGATTATTTATCAACATGTCGTAAACAGGGGATGAGTGCAACTCAGGCAATGACACTTGTGTTTGAGGGAAAATTACCTGAGTTTGCTTTATAATTTGAGCCAACTTTCAAGCACGCTAAGTAGTTACCTCACCTTTGACTAAAAACAAGCAAAATATTATCGCAAACCATTAAAACTAAAAGGAAAACAACAAAATTTTAGCAACCCCCTAAATTGTCTCCTAACTCCATATTTTCAGGCACCCTGCCTTGAATCCGTAGCCATTTTTGTACACTGCCTGCTCAAGCTTATATTAAGGGCTATCAAGACATCTATTAAACATGTAAAATTGAAATATTTATTTTTCTAATTTGTAGGTAGGTCAAGTGGATTTTAGAGGTACAACAATTCTTTCTGTACGGCGCGGCGATAAAGTCGTTATCGGTGGTGATGGTCAAGTTACTTTGGGTAATACGGTAATGAAAGGTAATGCGCGCAAAGTGCGTCGCTTATATCATGATAAAGTCATTGCTGGCTTTGCGGGCGCGACAGCGGATGCATTTACACTCTTTGAACATTTCGAAGGAAAGCTAGAAAAGCACCACGGCAACCTGACTCGCGCCGCCGTTGAAATGGCGAAAGATTGGCGTACTGAGCGTTCTTTACGCAAACTAGAGGCGCTTCTTTCTATTGCAGACAATAAATCTTCCTTAATCATTTCCGGTAATGGTGATGTTATTGAGCCAGAATTTAATTTAATCGCCATTGGCTCAGGCGGCCCTTTTGCACAATCCGCAGCTCGTGCTTTACTAGAAAGCACCGACCTAAGCGCACGCGAAATTGTGGAAAGATCACTTAATATTGCAGCTGATATTTGTATTTATACTAACCACAATTTACGTATTGAAGAGCTAGACGCAGAACCAAAGGATTAAGAACACACATGACACAAATGACACCTAAAGAAATTGCCCACGAACTAGACAAGCATATTATTGGTCAGATGAGCGCCAAGCGCTCAGTCGCCATCGCTTTACGTAATCGCTGGAGACGCTCGCAAGTAGATATTGCTATACGCGATGAAATCACGCCTAAAAATATCCTTATGATTGGCCCAACCGGTGTAGGTAAAACTGAAATTGCACGCCGCTTAGCCCGCTTAGCGAATGCGCCATTTATTAAAATAGAAGCGACTAAATTCACCGAGGTTGGCTATGTCGGTCGTGATGTAGAATCTATCATCCGTGATTTAGTTGAAACAGCGATGAAAATGACGCGCGAAACGGCCACAGAAAAAGTACAAAATCGTGCGGCTGATGATGCTGAAGAAGCCGTACTCGATATTTTATTGCCACGTGCTGAAGGTGGAATGCTATCAGATACGGAAGCAGCGACACGCCAAAAAATGCGCAAAAAGTTACGTGAAGGTGATTTTGATAGTAAAGAAATTGAAATAGAAATTCAAACGTCACGTATTGGTGTTGAAATCATGGCTCCTCCCGGCATGGAAGAGATGACTAGCCAGTTACAAGGCATGTTCCAAAACCTAAATAACGACAAAACCAAAACACAGAAACTCGCCGTAAAAGATGCGCTTAAGCTGTTAACTGAAGAACATGCCGCTAAACTTGTTAATGAAGACGAAATAAAATTAACGGCTGTAGAATCCGTTGAGCAACATGGTATTGTCTTTTTAGATGAAATCGACAAAGTATGCAAACGCTCTGATAGCGGCGGTGGCGATGTATCTCGTGAAGGTGTGCAAAGAGATTTATTACCTTTAGTTGAAGGTAGCACCGTCAGCACTAAATATGGCATGATTAAAACAGATCATATTTTATTTATTGCTTCAGGCGCTTTCCACCTAACCAAGCCTTCTGATTTAATCCCCGAATTACAAGGTCGTTTTCCTATTCGCGTCGAATTAGAGGCTTTAAGTAGTGCTGACTTTATACGTATTTTAACGGAGCCTGACGCATCTTTAACCGAACAGTACCAAGCCCTACTCGCGACAGAAGGCTTGAGTCTTAGCTTTAGTGAAGATGGAATTAAACGTATTGCTGAGCTTGCTTGGGAGGTCAATGAAAAAACTGAAAACATTGGTGCTCGCCGTTTACATACGATTTTGGAACGTTTATTAGAATCTGTTTCTTTTGATGCGCCTGATTTAGTTGATAAAGAGATTATAATCACCGAGGCTTACGTCAATGATAATCTATCTGAATTTGTCCAAGATGAAGATTTAAGTCGATATATTTTATAATTATGCGTATTAAAGCCGAACCAATTAACACTTTCCCCACAGATATAAAGCTACATAAAGTATCACGCATACTTGAAGTCAGTTTTGATAATGGTCAAACCTTTCAGCTACCCTGTGAATACCTGCGTGTCTGCACACCATCAGCCGAAGCCATGGGGCATGCTCCAGGCCAAGAAACTTTGCAAATTGGCAAAGAAAACGTGACTATAAATACCATTAGAGCTATTGGCAATTATGGTATTTCTCCTGATTTTAGTGATGGCCATAGTACTGGTATTTATACCTGGGAATTACTCTATAAACTCGGTAATGAATACGATGTTATATGGGCTAACTACTTAGAAGAACTAAACGCAGCAAACCATACACGCATAGAACCCGCACAAAATTAAACTAATTGCTAGC
>Ga0256840_1001650_pt1 | contig 20615 bp, 14 predicted proteins | sample 355202metaG_FD_185969 | JGI IMG/M metagenome (GOLD analysis project Ga0256840, IMG submission 185969) | Hydrothermal vent microbial communities from Mid Atlantic Ridge, Atlantic Ocean - 355-202 | ecosystem: Environmental > Aquatic > Marine > Hydrothermal vents | place: Atlantic Ocean: Mid...
CAACCCAGCCTTCGCGTTCTGGTTTCGTAATGGGTAGGTTTTTTGCACAAAGTGGGCGTAGTAGCAAATCATCAGCACCAGAGTCACTTGCAATAATCGGCATGGTTTCTTTGCGTTGAGACATAGGGCGTTGACCCACAACTTCACCTGTCACAATAAAGTCGAAATCATGTTCTGCAATCCATTCATGTGCTTTTTTGACCATGAATATTTTACAATCAAGGCAGGGGTTTAGATTTGCACCATAGCCATGTTTGGGGTTGAGCACGACATCTTTATATTCTTCGACAATATCCACAATATGTAGTTTGATACCAAGTTGTTCGGCAACCCAAAGTGAATTATTGCGTTTAGGCTTAGTTGCTTTTTTCTTGCGGATAGCGTGGGTATGGCCTTCAACACAAAACCCTGTAAAGAAATTAATACCTTCTACGTGAATGCCTTGCTCTAACATGGCTTTAGTGGCAAGTAGTGAATCAAGCCCTCCAGAAATTAAAGAGACGGCTTTGCGTTGTATAGTCATAATATCTAAAAAACTGAGAAAAACGGGATATTACAGGCTTATTGCAGTTTGTTATACCCATCCCCCCTGTTTTTTGCATATTTATGCATTAGATTGCACTGAATAGTATTAATATAAATTTTAGGGGAGGATGTATAAGTCTGATCAATCTATATAACAATAATAATGATGTAGGCTTCTAATTGATTTTCATAAATATCTACTAGACTGAATATAAGGGTTGGCAATATCCTCAAAGAGGTAGCTACCCTTATAGTAGGCCACAATAATCAATTAAGAGAGGTGAAACATGTTTAGCAAGATTCTAATCCCGATTGACCTTAGTAATGATGACCATGCAGTGGAACTAATTGAAAAATCAAGTAAATTAGGGAATATTAGTGAGATAACATTGTTGCATGTTCTTGAGAAAATACCAGAACAAGTACAAGATGAGTTTTCCGATGAGTTTACTGATGATGAGATAGATAAGGCAAAACAAGCACTTAATTTGATTTTAAGTCGAGCCAATGTAGTAAATGACCTTGTTAAAATAGATGTGCGTGAGGGTAATTCATGTGAAATGATTATTGAAGCGAGTCAAGATTATGAAGTTGATTTGATACTACTGGATTCTAGCCGACAAGGTCTGGAAAAATATATATTAGGTTCTACTGCAACCAAAGTGGTTAAGCTTGCAAAATGTTCTGTATTAGTCAGGCGGTAATTTGCAATAATTAGCTTACCAAATATAGCGAGGCTGTCCGAGTTCTCAGACAGCCTCCTAGGAGACTGTCTGAGAATAGAGAGTCTACTGCGGAAAAGCTGAATTTGGCTATATTTCCCCCCAATTTTCGGTGAATAGAACAACTATTCCCCTCAAATTGGTGAAAAATCTAGCTCAAATCAGCTTTCCCTCGCTACGACTCCTATTCTCAGACAGTCTCCTAGCATCAGTTAATTAATATGTCTTAGGCTATTTGTTTATCTGTTGTGTTATCAAGCTCAAAAGGGTCTTCTGGGCGAAGTGTTTTCTGTTGAGTAACTTTTTTGCTTTGGCTGGCTTTGATTCTATTTTGTAGGCGACGATATAAAAACCAGTCAACACTAAAAAAGCGACCAGCACCCATAAAGAATAAGGTTAAAAGCATTAGAAAATAAATGATAGCCTTACCAAATGATGTGGTGCTCATATCGGTATAGCCATGCGTCATGAGTAGTTCTTTTAACGTTGCAAATATATCCTGGCCATTGAGTGCGACTATTGCGGTGAGTGCAATTAGGGCAAGTAATGGTAAAGAAATCCAGCGTACTGCAAAGCCTATAAATAATAGAAAAGCACCAACAACCTCTAAGCCACCAATGGCATAAGGCAATATGCTTGAAAAAGAACCGATTAAGGGCAATCCACTCATTGTCTCTGCTGTTGTTTTTACAATTTCAGGGTTTGCCCAAGTGAGAGGGTTGTACCAGTCAAAATCTGCTGTAAACAAGCCTAGCTTTTGGCTACCAGAAATCCAGAATAGGGGGGCTAAAAACAAGCGTAGTAAAAGTGGTGGCAGAAAATCAAAGCCTCTGAGCCATCCAAAACTAAAAAAGCCAAGTAAAAACTTAGTCATAGTTCCAATCTCCTTATGGGGTTTTCTCTATTTGACTGCTTTCTAGCTAATTTTGCAAGCAAAAAATAATTGAACTTGGTCAGGGTTTCCTTTACTAGCACTTCATCAATATTGGTTTATGGGTAAAAAACAGGCTTATAGATACCCATCCCCCCCTTTTTTTACATTTTTTATAGCATAGAGAATCACAAAGAAATTGCAGAGAACCACAGAGTTTCTAATTGTTCCTAAGCTTGAGAAAGGTTATTTTTTCATTATCTCCAAAATGGTTTGGCAATTTCTTTTTGTACTTCAGTATGGGAATATCCAATATCTTCTAACATGTGGTCATCAAGTTCGGCGAGTTCTCTTCTCTGTTTGGAACGCTCCATCCAGAATGCTACTTTTTTAATTGTATTTTTAATAAGAACGCGCAAGCTACTAAAAACGCGTAAGTAACTATAGCGTGATGTTGTCTCAAAGACAGGAATACACTCGTTTAAATTATTGTGTATTTTATTTTCAATGTAAGCTGACATAATATGCCCCCTATTTAAAGTGAGGTGGAGACCCCATGAGGAGAGGTCTCCGATATGATTTACCCCCTACAGGTATACCATAAGCATATTTGACTCTTATTCCTCAAAACTATCCAATCGTTTAAATAGAGGTCAGCTATCAGGATTCCCGATTGTTCATTATCAGGAATAATGAGATCATGATGAGATGGAACTTTATCAATTACGTACATTTGTAACCGTTGCCGATACAGGCAATTTGACTAAGGCTGCTGAACGTCTTTTTACTAGCCAACCAGCAGTGAGCGCGCATGTTAAAGCACTTGAAGAGGAGCTTGAAACCAAACTTTTTGATCGAACTCCTAAGGGGATGAGGTTGACAGAAAATGGTTCGGTGCTACGAGAAAAGGCACAGTTGGTATTAAATGCAGGTAATGACCTAAAATTAAAAGCAAAAACTTTACAGGGTATTCTTACAGGTCAAGCCAAAATCGGCTTAAATGCTGATGCTGAATATTTATTGTTAGCGAAATGGCATAATTCATTGGTGTCAAAATATCCTCAGTTAAAAATACAATTAACGCAAGGAACATCGATAGAACTTGTCAAAAAACTCAGTATCAGTAGTCTTGATGTGAGCTTTTTCTCTGGTGATACAGACTATGACGAACTTGAATTTATTACCCTGTGTACTACTCAAGCGGTTATTGCGGCGGCACCTAAATGGGCAGATCAACTCAAAGATGCTGATACTAATGATTTAGCCAATTTGCCTTGGATATATCCAGAACCATTATGTATTTATCACAAACTAATACGCAATATATTTGCAAATACAGAAAATAAGCCTTCAATGATAACCTCTAGTGCTGCCGAAGATTCAACCAATGCTTTATTGCGGGCGGGCGCAGGGCTTGCTTTTATTCGGGATGATGAAGCTGATACCATGCTAAAAAAAGGTGAAATTGTTGTTTGGTCAGGTGATGCGTTTTCACTGCCGTTACGTTTTGCTTACTTAAAATCAAGAAAAAATGATCCAATTGTAAAAGCCTTGATTGAAACTATTGTCGGTACATTTACAGAGTCTTATTCTTCACAACTCAATTTTGGAGTTTAGCGTGCAACAACAAAAAATCACATTTATTGGTCTGGGTGCAATGGGTTATCCAATGGCGGGGCATCTTGCCAGAAAAGGTTATGCAGTCACTGTTTATAATCGAACCCCTGCTACTGCTGAAAAATGGCTTGAAGAATATTCAGGTGAAAAACAAGACACGATTGAAGCAGCGGTTAAACATGCAGATGTCATTTTAACCTGTGTTGGCAATGATAATGATGTCTGGAGTGTCTATCAAAAAATATTTAATGCCGCCAAGCAAGCGGCTATTTTAGTTGATCATACAACCACATCAGCCAAATTAGCGCGTAAGCTGGATGAAAAAGCCAAAGCACATAATATGAGCTTTATAGATGCACCCGTTTCAGGCGGGCAGGCTGGTGCAGAGCAGGGCATCCTCACCGTTATGGCAGGTGGTGATCAGAAAACCTTTGATCAAGTCTTTGCTATTCTTGAAGTCTATGCAAAAGCAGTCACGTTGATCGGTCCTGCGGGGCAGGGTCAAGTACTCAAAATGATCAATCAGATTTGTTTTATCGGTGTGTTGCAAGGTTTATCAGAGGCTTTAACGCTAGCAAAAGCCTCTGGTATTGATGGTAAAACCATTGTTGATGTTCTACAACATGGAGCAGCAGGCTCATGGCAAATGGTGAATCGTACTGAAACCATGATGAACAATGAGTTTGACTTTGGTTTTGCAGTTGACTGGGTGCGCAAAGACCTATCTATCTGCATGGAAGAAGCCGAAAAGTTAGGTGTTGATTTACCTATGACAAAACAGATTGATGAAAAATATAAACAATTACAAGAGCGTGGTTATGCTCGTGCCGATACCTCTGTTTTGATTAAACAATTTGATAATGATGAGGTGAATTCATAACTCATTCATGGCTTAAGTCCATAGCTTATTTAATTTTAAAGCCCTATTTATTAATACCCATCCCCCCCTCTTTTTTTACATTTCTTATAACGGGGCATCATAAAGCCTATCAGACAGGTAATACTAAAAAATGCAAAAAAAGGGGGGGATGGGTATAAACAGTAAAAAGACTGCAAATACACTCTCTAAGGTTTGATAGATATAAAAAAATAGTGAAACTTTATTGCATACCGACCGGTATGTATGCAAGAATAATGCTATGTGTAAATCATCCTTCTTCAAGTCTAAATCCAAACACTGGTGGCAAATATGGTCATGTGGTCATTGTCAAACTAATGCTTCGGTTGCTTCAGATAAAAGCGCGGAAACACGGGCTAAAATTTTAATGGCTGCATTTGAAGAGATTTATCAATGTGGTTTTCAGGCTGCGAGCCTAAATAATATTCTTAAAAATACCAATATTACCAAAGGAGCACTCTACCACCACTTTAAAAATAAAATGGAGTTGGGTTATGCGGTTGTTGATGAGGTTATTTTTACGACATTGAAAGCAAACTGGATTGATCCTTTAACTGAAACTGATGATCCTATAAGCACCATTCAACAAATTCTTGCAGAGTTAGGTGCCCAGATGACAGCCGAAGATGTTCGATTGGGTTGTCCGCTGAATAATCTATCGCAAGAGATGTCACCAATAGATGAAGGCTTTAGAGAGCGAATCACCGCTGTTTATAGCGAGTGGCAAATGGCTGTTGAAGGTGCTTGTGAACGTGGAAAAGTTGCTGGAAATCTTCGAGAAGAGGCTGATTCTAAACAATTAGCTGTATTGTTTGTGGCAACATTAGAAGGTTGTTTAGGTTTAGCTAAAACAACACAAAGCCTTGAAACTTTAAAGCAGTGTGGTGGCGGGCTGATTGAACAGCTTGAATTACTTCGCCCTGTTAAGGAAGCTCTGATTAAGTCGATTAGAAAATAGCGGCAGATTTGGCAAGCTAAAAATAATTGGGCTTGATCAGGGTTTCCTTAAGGAAACCTGCATACTTGAACCTCATGGGTTCGGATAAAAACTTAGGATAATCAAAATATGATAAAGCAATACGCTAATATTGTTGTTAAATATCGCTGGATATTTTTAGTCTTAATGCTCGCGGCTGTTATGTTATCGGGCATGGGAGCTAAGAACCTATTCTTTAATAATGATTACCGTATCTTCTTTTCACCTGATGATCCTCGACTAAAGGCATTTGAAAACCTTCAAAATACCTATACTAAAAATGACAATGCCTTAATGGTTTTAGCACCGAAAGATGGCAATGTATTTACTAAAAAAACCTTAGCGGCAATTGAAGACATCACTGAAAGAGCATGGAAAACACCGTATTCAATACGTGTGGACTCTCTTGCAAATTACCAACACAGTGCATCTATAGAGGATGATATGTCGGTAGGTAATTTATATGAAGATGCCAATAGCCTAAGTGATGATGATTTAAGCAGGATCAAGAAAATTGCTGTTAATGAACCGCTGCTAATACATCGAATAATTTCTGAGAAAGCGCATGTTACCGCCGTTAATGTGACTGTAGAGCTTCCTAAAATGATACCTGATGGTAAGGGGGGGCAGATGGCAGCTGACCCAACTAAACAGGTCACTGAAATAGTTGCTTCAGTGCGTGAACTAAAAGAATATATCAACAAAACTTACCCTGATATTAAAGTTTACCTTTCGGGTATCGTGATGATGAATAATGCCTTTGGTGAGGCAACAATTTACGATATGTCGCACCTTTTACCCTTGGCATTATTGCTTATTTTAATTACGGTATTTTTCTTACTAAGAAGTGTCTCAGCAACCATTACGACTATGCTTGTAATCATTTTTTCGGTCACAACCGCCTTTGGTTTGGCAGGCTGGTTAGGGATTGAGTTATCATCCCCTGTTATGTCTGCGCCTATAATTATTATGACTTTGGCTGTGGCAGACTGTGTTCATATTTTATCAACATGGATTACAGAAATGCGTGCGGGTAAAGATAAGAAATCAGCAATGAGTGATAGTTTACGGGTGAATTTTGCGCCTGTTTTCTTAACATCAATAACAACCGCCATTGGCTTTTTATCTTTGAACACCAGCGATGCTCCACCTTTTAGAGATTTGGGTAATGTGGCTGCTATTGGTGTTGTTGCTGCTTTTCTCTTTTCAATATTTTTGTTGCCCGCTTTAGCAACTATTCTGCCTGTTAAAGTCAAACAGCGTGAAACCCGAACGCTGAAGTTTATGGCTACTTTTGCAGAGTGGGTCATCAAATATCAGAAAGCATTATTAATTAGTCTGAGTATTATCGCTATCGCTTTGGTTTCATTGGTACCTCGAAATGAATTGAATGATGTTTTTGTAAAGTATTTTGATGAGCGCATTGAGTTTAGAACAGATAGTGATTTTATCGTCGAAAACTTAACAGGGATTTATTTTGTAGATTATTCAATTGATACTAAAAAATCAGGTGATATTTCAGCCCCTGAAACATTGGTGAAAATCAAGAAATTTACAGATTGGCTACGCACTCAGCCAGAAGTGATTCATGTAAATACAGTAACAGATACCTTCATGCGTCTAAATAAAAATATGCACGGTGATGATCCTAGTTGGTATAAATTACCAAATTCTCGTGAATTAGCAGCGCAATATCTTTTGTTATATGAAATGTCACTACCCTTCGGCTTGGATTTGAATAACCAGATTGATATTGACAAAAGAAGTACAAGAATCAGTACTACTTTGAAAACACTTTCTACACAAGAGGTACTAGCCTTTGAGAAACGGGTTGATAAATGGATGTCAGATAATATTCCTACTCTCAAGACGACAGGTGCAAGCCCCACTATTATGTTTGCCCATATTGGTATGAAAAATATTATTAGTATGTTAAGTGGAACAACGATTGCCTTGGTTTTAATTTCATTAATTCTTTTTGTTGCTTTGCGCTCATGGCGTTATGGTTTGTTAAGCCTAATACCCAACCTGATTCCAGCAGGAATGGCATTTGGCGTTTGGGCTATTATTGATGGTGAAATAGGCCTAGCACTTTCAGTGGTAACGGCAATGACACTAGGGATAGTTGTAGATGACACCATACATTTTTTAAGCAAATATTTACGCGCTAGAAGAGAGCAAGGCCTAAATGCCGAAGATGCAGTTCGCTATGCTTTTTCAACAGTCGGTATCGCCTTGTGGGTGACATCAGTAGCACTCGTTGCAGGCTTTTTAGTCTTGGCAACATCATCCTTTAAATTAAATTCAGGAATGGGATTATTAACAGCAATAGTGATAGCAATTGCCCTAATTATAGATTTTCTGCTATTACCACCACTATTAATCAAACTTGATAAATGGTTAAGCAAAGGAGTATCAGAACAAAAACTGATTAGCTAATAAACGGTGATGAGTACATACCCATCCCCCCCCTTTTTTTACATATTTTATAAACGGTAGGACTGTTCCTTGAACTGATTTAATCGTTATATGTCTTAGAGTTAACTGGAAAACAACTTAGAGAACAACTTGGAGAACATCATGTTAATTAAAAAAACTTTATTAATTTCAATGCTAACAGCAATCACACTGTTATCCACAAATGTTATGGCAGAAAGCCCACAGCAAAAAGGCTTGCGAATCTCAAAATTAGCTGATGCCAAAGATAATGGCTTTAGTGATTTTACTGCGAATATGGTTATGACCTTAAAAAATAGAGCAGGTAAAACTAGCCGCCGAATTATTCGTATTAAGACTCTTGAAGGTAAGGGCGATGGTGATAAGTCATTATCATTATTTGACCAGCCACAAGATGTAAAAGGCACAGCAATGTTAACCTTTTCTCATGGCTTGAAAGCAGATGACCAATGGCTTTACTTACCCGCCTTAAAGCGGGTTAAGCGCATTAATTCACGTAATAAATCAGGCCCATTTATGGGTAGTGAATTTGCATTTGAAGATTTAGGTTCGCAAGAAGTAGAGAAGTTTAAATATAAGTTTTTACGCACAGAAAAATGTGCAAATGGGTGGACTTGTAATGTTATCGAACGCACCCCTGCCTATAAGTATTCAGGCTATAGCAAACAGCAGGTCTGGCTTGATACTAAAGAGTATCGCCCTGTGAAAGTGATGTTTTATGATCGTAAAAACTCATTAATGAAAACTCTACAATCAACAGGGTTTAAACAGTATCTTGGTCGCTACTGGCGACCCACAACCATGAGTATGGTTAATCATCAAACAGGTAAAAGCACTATTTTACAATGGACGAACTATAAGTTTAAAACAGGTTTGACAGCGCGTGATTTTAATAAGAAAGCATTGGCACGATAGAAAATAATGAAACTACTTATCCCACCTCCTGTATATGCCTTGATGATTGGCTTTTTAATGTGGCTTTTAAACCATAATTTCCCAATTTATCATTTAATAGATGCGCCTTGGAATAAAATAGGCATTGCGATTATACTAATTGCAGCCTCTTCTGATGCTTGGTCAATATTTTTATTTTTAAAAAAGCATACAACTGCCAATCCAATGAAACCTGAAAACACCACAGATTTAGTGACCAAAGGGCTGTATAAATTCACTCGCAACCCTATGTATGTTGGTTTGCTTACGATGTTAACAGGCTATGCGATTTGGCTAGGTAGTTTCTCGCCATTCTTGGTTTTACCACTTTTTTATTTTTTAATTACAGAAATGCAAATTAAACCTGAAGAACAAATTCTCGAAAAGAAATTTGGACAGGAATATTTGAATTATAAAAACAGCGTAAGGAGATGGCTGTGAAGACCAATATTTTTTTATTGACATCCGTATCGACACTTTTTATTTCAACTCTTGGTGTTTCCACAGGGGTAAGTGCAGGTGAGCTTTCAGGCAATATTTCATTAGAAGGTCGTTATTTTAATAGTGATGGAGCCTTTCCTGATCAACAAAAAAATGGTGGAATATCGCTAAGTTTGCAACCTGAATATAAGCATAAATGGGATAATGATCACTCACAATTCACTTTTAGCCCATTTTATCGCTGGGATAATCAAGATAAAGAACGTACCCATGCTGATATTCGTCAACTCGATATTGTAAGCAGTAAAGGTGACTGGGAGTTTCAAGCGGGTATAGGCAAGGTTTATTGGGGTGTGACAGAATCACAACACCTTGTCGATATTATCAATCAAACAGATGCAATCGAAGGTGCAGATGGCGAAGACAAACTTGGACAACCCCTGTTTCGCGTAAGTCATTTAAGTGAAAATGGCTCATTAGATCTTTTTGTCTTACCCTATTTTCGTGAACGTACTTTTGCAGGAAGCAAGGGGCGTTTTCGCACGCCTTTAGTAATCGACACAGACAAGCCCACTTTTGAATCATCTAAAAAAGAAAAGCATATTGACTACGCTGTACGTTGGTCAGAAACAGTAGATGAGTTGGATATTGGGGTTCATTACTTTAACGGAACGTCACGCGCACCCATTTTTAATCCAATTATAAAAAATGGCATAGCCGTAGGTTTACAGCCCCACTATCCTTTAATAGATCAAATAGGGATAGATTTACAATATACAGGCGAAGAAACCATCTGGAAATTTGAAGGTATTAGTCGAAACTACACACGCCAAAGTGGTTTAAAAGATTACACTGCCTCGGTGGTCGGTTTTGAACACAGCTTGCCACTTTTATCTGACTCTGGTTTAGAAATGACCTTATTAGGTGAATATCACCATGATTCACGAGGTGAAGTTGCCAGCGCACCCTTTCAAAATGATGTCTTCGTGGGATCACGTCTAAGCTTTAATGATACTGAAAGTACTGAATTATTGGCGGGCGCGTTTGTTGACCTTGATAATAGTAGTAAAAGCCTGCGTGTTGAAGCGAGTCGTCGTATTGGCAAGGGTCTAAAGCTCAATATAGAAGCTCAAGTATTTATGGATATTGATAAAACAGACCCATTAAAAATCTTTGAAAAAGATGATTACTTACAGCTAGAATTGCAAAAGTATTTTTAGAGGGTAGCTACCAATAAGCTGGCTTATGAGTATAAGCCAGCATTAGAATTATTAGCTTAGGTTGGTAGCCGTATACACTTTTTATTTTGCTTGCTCCATATTCATGCCAGCAGCGTTGGCTCTAGCTGTATAATCACTATAGGCAGGGATTGCTATAGCACTTACAATACCCATTAAAATAAACATTGCCACTGGCAAAATAATTGCACCTGCAATGACAGCTTTTGAGTTGGCTCGTGGCTCTGGGCCAAACTGATTAGCACCCTTAGTACCAGGAGCAAACCAGAAATAAAATATGGCAAAAGGTACCAGCGATAGAAGACTCCACCAAGCTGATTTATTTAAATCATGGCATCTTTGAATGATGAGAAAAAACCCCCAAACGATCATAGCAATATAAATTACAGCTATAAGAATTCCACCAATTGTTGGACTAACATTTAAAAGCATCATGGCAAGTACGATAGCAACCATGCCTAGTAAACCTGTTAACATTGAATAATAAAAATAACGAACACGACCAAGGCGACCTTTGGCACTAAAAATATTAATCTCGCCTGTTCCCTCGTTTGCAAATACATCACCGACGGGTGCATTAGGTGTTGCGTATGGATTAGTTTGTTGCATGTTTTCTCCTGATTTCAATTAGTATTGGGAGGCTGAATTATAATAGTTAATAAATTAAGTATTGTTTTTTTTAAGATAAACGGCTGGAAGGTTATACTAGCCCTTCATCAAATCAATGTTGATGGAGTGCTATGAGGCTATTAAGGAAAACCTGATCAAGTCCAATTATTTTTAGCTTGCCAAATCTGCCGATATTTTACATGAAGATCGATGCAATAGAATGACTATTACGGCTCACTTCATGAAAAATAGCGACAGATTTTTCTACGCTAAATTCTAATCAACTTTAAAGAAGAAAGGGTAGTAATGATTGACGAATTAAAGCTAATTAACCTAGAATAAAATTCTGCCTAATAATGTCTTTTAGTAGTTTCATCTCCCTTATTAGTCTTTAAATTTTACCTGAATTTATCTATATGCAACTATCTGATCCACTCTCTTTTATTATTCTTACTGTTGTTGGTGCTATTGCTGGCTTTTTAAATGTATTGGCTGGCGGTGGTTCGGCATTAACGATTCCGCTAATGATCTTTTTAGGCTATGACGCGACTGTTGCTAATGGTTCTAATCGTATCGCAATACAAGTAGAAACAATTTCAGCTGTTGCTGCTTTTAAAAAGCAACAATATGCTGATTTTGGCTTGAGTCTCAAACTTTCTTTAATGACGCTGCCAGGTGGTATTTTAGGTGCTTTTTATGCAGTCAAGATTGATGATAAACTGTTCACCAAAATACTGGGAGTGGTAATGGTTTTAATTATTATCACTCTGATGTTTCCCAAATCGGAACTGATTGAACATGCTAAACAGCATAAATGGAAAAAGTGGCTAGCTTGGCCCGTTATGTTTGCAGTGGGTTTTTATGGTGGGTTTATTCAAGCAGGTGTTGGTTTTGTGATTATGTCTGTGTTGTTACATTTATATGGAATGAGTCTGTTAAAAATTAATATGCACAAAGTTTTTATTGTTATGATTTTTACAATCCCTGCGGTTATTGTTTTTATTGTAACCGATAATATTGACTGGTTCGCTGCTATAGCACTGTCTATCGGTATGATGTTAGGTACTTTGATTGCGGTAAAGATGTCACTTAAAAAAGGAGAAAAACTGATGCGTATCGTACTGGGTATTTCTTTATTGATAATTGCGGGTAAACTTTTTCTTCTTTAGTTTTTAAAAATATGTAAAAAAAGGGGGGGATGGGTTTTATACAAATTAAATATTGTAGATTATTTCACTCTGAGTACAAGAACTAGTCCTCCATCAATATTGAATTGATGAAGCACCTAGGAGGCTGTCCGAGAACTAAGAATTGACTGCAAATCCCATAAACATCATAATCTGAGCTTATCAAATTCGTTAAATAGAACAACTATTCGCCTCTTTTGATAAGCCCACCTTATAATATTTCTGGCATTTTCGTTTCAATCCGAGAACTAAGAATTGACTGCAAATCCCACAAACATCATAATCTGAGATTATCAAATTCGTTAAATAGAGCAACTATTCGCCTCTTTTGATAAACCTACCTTATAACATTTCTGACATTTTCGTTTCAACCCTAGTTCTCAGACAGCCTCCTAGCTTGCTTCGCCTTAAACCCTACTTATAAACCTCTAATTTATGTATCTTGGCGATTGATATAGGCATTATTACCGTGCCTTTGCTGGTGTATCTGGATATAACGGCATCATTTCCATCCACTCTTTTAAGTGCGCCAGTAATCATATTGCCATTTTTTCTATAAATACGGATACGATGACCCACTGCTGAACGAATATTACCGAGGCTAACCACTCTGAATTTTGGCTCAATATAAACCTTCTTCTCTTTTCTCTTAATGTCTCGCACAGTTCCTGCGGGTAAAAAATCTAACTCTGTAATCACTGAATCTTCATTTTCAGACGTTTCATCTTCTGTATTTTTAAGCCCCTCGATAGTACTAGCATCAGCAGTACCTGTTTCCATTGGGCTCACTATGGAAGTATTCTTTTTGGCAGAAATATTGATTTTCTCGAAGGTTTCATTGATTGATTCACCATTAATTACTATTGCTGTTACAAGCGTCAGTATTCCAATAGCCATACTTGCAACATTAAGTGTGAATGCACCACTCCAATTTAAATTATTGATATATTTATAAGCAGCACTTGATACAACAAAAGCACTAACAAGAGTAATAGCTAACATTATCTTAGGGTCTTGTACCTGTAAGAATATACCCAGAGCGATAATAATCGCTGTAGCCAAAATACCACTGAGCAATAAAGCAAAAAAGACCCAGCTTACATCAGAGCGTTTAGCATTTAACATTCTTGCTATTTTGCTAACAGAAAAAAGAGTGATTACAAATGCGACAAAAAGAGAAGCAACGAAATACATGACAGTACCTTAATATTATAATTATTTTATGCCGTTATGCTTTATTAAAAATAAATAACAACGGTTCTATAGGTTTCATATACATAATTTCCTGAATCCGTAGACTGTGCCGTGCACACCCTACAAATGAAAGTTCAATATATGAATTAGGAGTAATATTAGTCCTAGGCAATATTACAGAGCAAGAATTACCCGATAAACGCGGACTAAACTCGCTTAATCTACACAAAATTGATATGCAAAAAATATTCAAAAACAAGGGGGGATGGGTATGTACAGATGTATCGACAAGTTTACTCTAAACTCATCAGTAAAAGCCTCCCTATTCTCTATTTGGTAGCAGGTTAACCTGTGATTAAATACATAGAAGAGTTAGTGTTGCCTCTTCGTACTTTGTCGGATTACGCTATCGCTAATCCGACCTACAAAAAGACATATTTAATCCCCCCTATTTAATCAACAAGCGTTTGCCACTTGAATAGGCATTAAACTCTGGTGCATAAATGCTCTGTACACTTGCAGGTGCGACTCTAAACTCACCTGCTGTGGTTGCTCTTAAACGATATTTAAAGCTATATTCACCTGCTGGCAGACGTTCAAAGAAGTAGTTTGCACCACTGTCACGGATTTCTTCATAGTAGCCGATGCCTGTATCCCAACGATAGCCTGATGTTTGCTCGATAGGTTCAAAGCCTGCCCCGCGTGGTGCGCGTAGATGAACAAATTCTGCCGCATGTTTGGCGCGCAGTGATAGTTGTATTTCGAGCTGATCTCCCACTTGTATTTGCGCGCCTTCTTGGAGTGGTTGTAGCTCCCATTGCTGACCTTTTTGCACTCGTTTAAAGAAACGACGACTCACATTAAAGAAATCACCCTGTGCGCTTTTAGGGAGTCTATCAGTAGAAAAGTGCCAAGTTGCTGAGGCAAACATTAATGATTTGCTTTGATTAGTGACGCTAATATTCGCCATTGCTGGCTTGATCTTGTCACCTTCTACCACTAACTGAGCTTTGCCTGTGTATTCATTAGGCTTGAATACCACGGTTTTATTGAGCAAATTACCGATATTAATCGTTGCACGTTCCTTTAGTCCGAGTTGATTTTCTTTTTTAAGATAATGTACTAGCGAATAAATACTTTCAGCCGTTGCACGGGTTGATTTCCAGTGGTTTAATTTTTTATTGAGCATTAACCATTGCACTAATCCATGACGACGTTCATCTGCTGGATTTAACTCCATCATGGTGCGAAGCATAAAGGCATGTGTATCTACTCGGTCGTTATACCAAAGCCATGAGCGATCTTCTGGCATCCAGTATGTGCCAAGGTCTTGATCCGTTTTTGCAGAATCCATAAGGGCGTCAAAAATAAGTTGAGCATCCTGTGTGCGTCCTGCACGTTTTAAGGTGAGTGCGGCATAGGCTTTTAACAATGCAGGTAGTTTTCGCCAGTTGTTAAAAGATATATCCAGCATGGTTTTACGGTCTTGTGCATTAAATGCACCACCTGCCCAGCTCACATCAGGGTAACTGGATAAAACATAGTTAATTAGGGTCACTTCATAAAGATTAGCATTTAACTTTTTGTGATCTTTATAATATTTATCATAATGCTTACCCAGAAATCTCCATGCTTTTTGCACCATCTCTTTGGGTATATCAACTTTAAACTCTAAAGCGCGTGAAAAACCATGCAATAGATAAGCCGTCATATAAACAGATTCCCTGCCACCTTCCCACCAAGGGAAGCCACCTGATGCCGTTTGAGCTTTGCGTAATTTGAGCAGTGATTTTTGGCTTTGTTGTTTAGCAATTTTTGGATCAAGTATGCGAATTAATTCATCCATACTTTGCTTACCGCCCTGCGCATCATTCAGCCAAGGCGTTTCTTCAAGTAGCATTTTGCGATTAGGGTCTTTGTCGATTTGATCCCATTTAGCTAGTTGTGTATCACGTTTAGCCAGTTTAGTCGCCATTGATGCAATGGCAGGATGTCTTTTAAACACTGAATTTACAATTGAAGTGGATAAAAAACGGTTCATCGTCTGCTCCGTACACTCATACGGATACTTAACCAGATAAGGCAAAGCATTGAGTGTAGAATAAAATAGCTGCCCATCAACCGTCACCACTAACTTGTCATTAATGCGTGTTGGGTCATTATTTTGAGCTAATTGTTTAAATTGCAAATCTCTGCTCATATTACCCTGCAAGGCAGCAAAACGACTTTGCGTGAGATGAATACGACTTGGTAAAATCGGCATGGGTCGTTGTTCACCATCCCCTAACGAGTTCGCACTTGCTCTGGCACGAATCGCAACCATGCCTAGCTCTTTGGGTGCAATTATCGAAAAGCGTAGTTTGCTACTTTTACCTGCTGCCACCGTAAAGTCACGTTTATTATTCGTTAGCTTAAAATCAGTCGCAATAGTTTTCAGCGTCATGGCATCAAGCACATCAAAATCAAGCTTTCCAGTTAATGTCTTGCTACTTGCATTATTTATCAAAACATCAATATAAGCATGATCTCCTGCACGTAAAAAACGTGGCAAATAGGGGCGCACCATCAACTCTTTACTGGTTCTGGCAAACTTGGTGATTGAACCGCCACGCAGGTCACGACTAATGGCAGATACCCAAACTTTCCACTGAGTTAATGATTCGGGTACTTCAAACTCAAAAGCTACCGAACCATCATCATCAAGCACAAGATGTGGATAGAAAAAGGCAGTTTCATTAAAGTTGCTACGAGTTTTAATAGAATCTAAAGAATCATAACTGGCCTGCTGAATTTTATTTTCAGCATTAGAGTCATTCTCTGATTTATGTTTTTCCGATAATGCCCTTACATCAACTGATGCTTGTACTCGAGGAGCTGAGTAACGTGCTGTACGACGCATCTGAGGTGCGCGACGCATTGGTGATGGCAGGGCAGTAGTTGGAGCCATACCCGCATATTCTGCCATTGCAAATTGCCCAGAAATACCACCAAGTAGTTTCAACTGCGCTGGCTGATATGATTTTGCTCTGCTTTTAATATAGGAAGTCTTATTATAAAGTTGCTCACCTATTCCTAGATTATTGCGCCAATCCAAACTTAGAGAGCTTTGAGCATAAAGAGAGGCAATATTTACAGGCGAATGACTCGCAAATAAATCCAGAGTGCGGTCATACATAGAGGCAAGCACCTCAACTGCACCTTTTTCGACAGGCTGTCCTTTTGAGTTTTTAACCGTCACCCGCCACTTTTCTTTTTGCCCTGGCTGTAATTTATTGCGGAAAGTAGAAAAAGCAACATTGAGATTTTTATTGCTCCAAGGGATATTCACAAAATGTCTTTGGCGAATAAGCTGGTAGTCTTTAACAATGGTGGAGACAAAGGTTAAGCCACCACGATGCTCAGCATTCACAGGAAAATCTAGCTGTTTGATACCACCCCGTTGAATCGTGCGTTTCAGCAAATCATTACCATGATAAATTTCTAATAGAACGGGAGTTTGTTTAAAGCCTGAACCAACCAGATAACTCACTTTATCGCCAACTTCTACGCTAGAATCCTGTACTTTTAACAATAAAGGCACACGAACTGTGGTTTTATCCTGAAATGCGATAATAAATGAGGAATCTGTTTTATAAACCTGCCCCCAATGATCTTTTGTGGTGTAACGTAAACGGTATAAACCTGCACCCAAGCCTTTCAAATCAATCTTAGCATTGCCTAAATCATCATGTCTGAGCGTGCCTTGTTGTATTTTTCGTGCAACTTTCCAGTCACTAATAAAATTTTCAACATCTGCGCTGGATGAATAGCTAGAACTCCAACGTGGCTTGAGAAAATCACCCTTGCTAGCAAAACGTGATTTAGGTTTTTGAGCTTCTGAGAGTGGTTGATCCGCAGGCATTTGAGCTTGCCCTGGCTGAGCAACCTGAAAAAGCTCCCAAAAGGCACTTCCTGTTCGCGGTGCGCCATTCGCATCATGTCTTCTGACCTCTATTTTATAGGGCTTCCCTGCAATACCAAATGCCTGTTGCTTTGTTATGCTAGCAGCCACACCCACTGTTCCAATACTAAAATTGCGTGTTGCTGTGCGTGTTTCTCCGCCACTGTCCGTAAAATCTGCTGTCACAGTAAAATGATATTGTGTCGGTGATTTTTTAAGACCTTGTAACTGTTTGAGCTTTGCTGACTTAGGTACAAAATTAATACTAAAGTTACCTGATGCATCAACTTTGCTTTTTCCCGAAGCGATTATCCTAGCTTTAAGATAACCATGCCCACCATAACCCCAGAGTGGTATTTGCTGGCGTTTAACGCGCCATTTTACTATGCCATCAGTAATTGCCTGACCAAAATAATATTTAGCTCGACCATCAATTTTGGCTGGCTTATTTATCGCTAGCTCTTGTTTGCTACCTGTAATTTTTACGCTAAAAGTAGGGCGCTTGTATTCTTCAACCTTAATTGATTTACCACCACCCCATGAAGTAGCGATCCTCCAATTACCCAGCAAAAGCCCTGCTTTAGCAACAAACTCACCCGATGCTGAACCATAACGATTGGTTCTTACAGTGACTTGACGCACAACTTTACCATTAGCATCAAGAAGTTTTACCCAGCCAGGATTATTTACAAAAACATTAAATTTCCCTGTTTTATGATTGCCCTGATAGGCCACCACTTTCCATTTAATCGTTTGACTAGGACGGTAAATAGCCCTATCAGTAAAAATCAGAGAGCTTTTTGGTGTAACTGAATTATATTCACGCGGATAAGCATAAACATTATCAACAACAGTAAAGTCATTATTATATTTTAATAGCAGTCGATAACTATTTTGCTGTTTGACTTTAAAGCTTGCCTTGCCCTGTGGTGAAGTGATAGCACGGCTAATCAAACGAGAAGGATGAGCATTATAGCCCTCTGTCCATAGCTCAACCGCTACCTTGTTGGCAACATGACCTGTTTCGCCGTTATAAACATTGATATTAATGGTATTTCCAGCCTTTAAGCTTCCCCCTGTTTGAATATCAGCGACAAAACGACTCAAATTTAGCGCACTGGTAACAATGTTAGTCGTTTTATTTTTAACGGAGAAACCCGCATCATTAGAGGCGGCAATATACCAATAACCATATTGATGCAATGGTGGTACAACAAAAGTCTTATGTAGCTTATAGTCTTTTTTATCAACAACATTAGAACTCCATACAGCATCTGGCTTACGGCTATTTTTAGCAATCAAAGAATCCATTAACTGACGAGGATCATTCTTTAACAACTGAGGCAAGGCAATACGCCACGCTCTAAAATAAACCTGATTAATATTCTTATGATTAATCAATAGAGAGCGTTTTTTCAAGCCATCTGTTTTCATTGTTGTCAGTTGAAGAGCAGGCTTGCTAATCTCATCAAACTGAACCTGACAAAAAGCCGTTGCATCATGCTTCTGGTGCTGTGCCAAACACTGCTTTAACACGGCAACACTTTTAATATTGGCATCATCAGAATCAACACGCCGAATCAGGCTTGCCAACTGGCTTCTTAGCATATTAATCCACGGCAAGGCTGGGTTAGTTTTATTGATGCGTTGCTTTAAGAGATTAATCAATTGCTGCGTATCATCAGAGCCACTTTTTAATTGAGACAACTTCTCAATTTTGACACGAAAAGCCTCCAAAGCGGCTTCTGGTTTATTACTCCTATTTTGATACAACTCCAAATCACTCAATAACCACAACATTTTTTTAATTGGATGTACTGTGCTTGATGCGCCCGATAACACACCAAAATTATTCCGATAAGAAATAGCCAATAATTCTTTTAGGCTAAAGCCATTCGCCTTGGTGGATTGTTGTGCCGTCCAGATACTACTATCTTGCAAAAAATCTACCCACAAATAAGTAATGGTATCGCGTATATTGCCGCGAATATTCACAGGATAATTAGGCTTTACAAAGTAATTTTTAAAACTTGGCAGAGGCAAAGTGTATCTATCAAGGGAATAATTGAGTGTGCTTGCAAGCGTATACGCCTTAGCAAAAGACTGTGTTGCCACACGCACCAGTTGCGGCATAGTTTGCTTTTTAAGAGGCACGGCTTTTCTACTAGAAATCTTTTCCCGATTTTGAATTTCCCAACGATAATTTTGAATATAAGAGGTATAAAGATAGGCACGATGCAAGTTAATTAGCATCTGAGATTCATTATCCTTAGGCCAAGCCTGATTGAGATATTTAACACCTTCCGCAAACTGCCCACGTTTGCTACGCATCACAGCACCAAGAATCAAAGCATGTCGCCAATTAAGATTATCTTTTGCTTGCCGACTACTTTTAAGAACATAGTCAATCTGTGTAGAAGCCTGTGTAATCTTCTGATCTTTAATAAGTTTTTCAATACCCGTCCAATTAGGTGCAGCAAAGAGGCTTGAAGTAAAGAAGCTTGTAATAAAGCAGAGAATCAACAAATATAGCGTTTTTTTCATGACTGGTGCTCTTCTTTTGATTGTTGTTAGTAGATATTAGTACATAGATATTAGTACATGGATAAAGGTATAGAGGTATTAGACAAGAATGAATAGAAAAAAGTCCTAAAAATTATGCATAGATCAAAAATCTATCAAAAAGGAGGGGGATGGGTATCTACAGTCCATAGGGATGGGTTGTACTAATGCAGTAGATTGGATAAGCGATAGCGCTATCCGATATGACTATGTCTGTTAATAATTAATTATTAATGGCGTAAACTTATTCAAACTACTGCGTTTGTATGTTAATGAACAGGACAACAATCAATGGTAGAGACGTAATGCATTGCGTCTCTAGGAGGCTGTCTGAGAACTAAGAATTGACTGCAAATACCATAAACATCATAATCTGAGCTTATCAAATTCGTTAAATAGAGCAACTATTCGCCTCTTTTGATAAGTTCACCTTATAATATTTTTG
>Ga0256840_1001651_pt1 | contig 20614 bp, 14 predicted proteins | sample 355202metaG_FD_185969 | JGI IMG/M metagenome (GOLD analysis project Ga0256840, IMG submission 185969) | Hydrothermal vent microbial communities from Mid Atlantic Ridge, Atlantic Ocean - 355-202 | ecosystem: Environmental > Aquatic > Marine > Hydrothermal vents | place: Atlantic Ocean: Mid...
CCGGTTTGTGGAGCCGTTTGCGGTCCTCCTCTCAATTTGGACAATTCGCGATGGTGGCAACAGTTTTAATTGCTGGCGCCTTTGTCTTCAAATTTGTTAATCTGGAGGAATCAAAAGTTGTCGACGAGGCCGCCGTTTTTAGTCCAAATTTTGGCAGCGACCCAGAAAAAGGTGTTCCCATCGCCGCGGCAGACAAGAAGGGCGTTGACGGATTGGATGCAATCGCCGCTCCCAAAAGCGCCCTTACCAACTTACCCGCTAAAAAAGCGGAGTTTGCTCAAGACCTTCAAAAAGAACCCAGCGTTGGTCAAGCTCCAATCAACACCGGAAAGAAAGACATGAAGGTTGAGAGCAAGAAAAGGGTTCGAAGCAAAACGAAGAAAGGCGCCGTAAAATCCGCAAAAAGTAGAAGGTCAACGCGCGTACAAACGACGAAAAACGCGATTCCCTCAGGATCTGCCCAAAACAAAGCCTACTTCGACACACTTGCCGACGATGAAAACGATTTGAAAAAAAGCGGGGCTTCGGGCTCCATCAATGAGCGCATACAAAACGCCGAAGAGCTGAAACTTGTTCCCTCTAAAACCATCGATTCGGTGAGTTCCAAATATGGCGCTCGTGATTATAGGGGAACCATCCAAGCCGCCGATGAGTTCGTCGGACTAAAGTCTGGAACGAGGGGCCAAAGAGCAAGAGCCCTCCAACTTAAAGCCCAATCGCTGGCCAATCTTGGACGCTATCAAGAAGCTATTCGAGTTTACGATTCGATTCTGAAAAATTATAAGACCTACCAATCCAGTTCTATTTCTTCAGCGCGAGCGGAAATTTCTAGAAAATTGGAAGAGCGGCGACCCGCTAAAAAATCGCGGAAAAAAGCGAAAAAGGAATCCAAAGAAACCAACTATGATTTTGATGAAGCGAACACCTATTAACCTACTTGTTAAGTGACCAAGTCTAAACTAGTGTTTCGAATCGCAGAAAATACTTTGAAAAAGATATTCTAAATATCAAAAAAAAACGTTGAATTAAATCTCCAATCTTAGTAGCGTCGATTTACAAATTGATTGTACCCCAATATTCTGAGGACCTATGAAAAATGTTGCTTTGTTGCTTTGAGTTCGTGTGTTGAAGAACACGTTGACCAACGTACAACGCAGTATAGTATAACCCTATCTTCTGCGCCCCTTCCGGACCATCGCATTAAAGCTGAACAGAATGCGGTCGTTTTAGACCCTGGAGAGCTCGTCTATGAACATCGTGTCGAACGAGATTCTAGAGGAAAATTATCGAAGACCGTCGAAAATGGCGCATTAAGCGCCGAAGACATCCGGCTTGTAGCGCGGCCTTATGGGAAGCAAGCACTCCAAAAAGGCGTGCTCTACCACGAGGGTTCATTTTTGCGTACCGATGAAACTGGCGCAATCACAGAACATTATGAAGTACGAAAAGAAACGACACAACCGGTGGATCCAACCCCAAGTGGTCCCGCCAAAATCACTGATAGGTTGAATGCAAAGCTAGTAGCCTCGCCAAGCGACGAGATTGAAGTTGTGATTGCGGTAAAAGGGTTTCAGGATTGGGACATTGATATGTTGCCACCTAGAAACTTTGTGGCGATCCAAGATTGGACTGAGGCAAAGCGATCTCGGGATGCACAGATTGCCGCACGGGTTCAAGTTTTCAAGGATGCTCGCGACAAGGTCGTTTCCATTCTAAAAACACATGATGCTGACCTTATATCCGAATCGATTGATACCGGACTTTTGGTAGCACGTGTCAAACCAGACGTTGTCGACCACTTGAAGACCCAAGACGTGTCGATGATTGATCTGCATACTTTTGCGACCCAGAATGCTTGCAATGGCTCTACTTCTTGTACGCTCAATCCGACAAGTGCTTGGAGAGTCGGGCAAGGACGGTCAGCAGATCGTCTTTTCGTTGAACCTTTTCACCAGGCGGGTTACGACGGAGGACAACTTAATTTTTCTCGCCAGGGTTCTGGCGGGATTGTTGTGGGCGTTATTGATCACGCTTCTACAACCGGCTGGGAAGATGAGTTCTTAGGATTCAGAACGAGTTCAAGTTCTAATCCAGCCTATAATAGAATTTGGAGACGTTATAATTGTGTGGGTGGGTCTTGTGCCGCTACTTCAAACTACAGCGATTCAGGGGCTTCTGGAACTCATGCGATGCAATCACTTGGAATTATTGCTGGGAACTTCCAAAATTCCCAAGCGTTTGCTCACATTTATAACGATGGATGTTACCTTCCACCCACGTCCAGCAATGGGTGGAACGCCCAGCATTGCGCAGCTTGGGATCGTGCAGCATCGGGGATGGCACCTTGGGCACGTGTAGCGATGTATGCATCCGCTGGCGCTGGGAGCGCGAATAACGTGGCTGCACTTAATCGCGCAATGGTTGACAATGTAGATATTGTCAACATGTCGATATCCAACAAGGCGGTGCCGCCTGGAACGGGGACAGATTGCAACTTTGTGTCCCCTACGCTTTGGGAGATAGCGGCAGAAAATGCCTTTGATGATGGTATTTTTGTCGTCAACGCGCCACGGAACAGCCCAGGGACCAGCGGGTCTACGTGCACATTAGACTCTCCTGGCGATATGCCCAAAGTCTTTACTGTGAATGCCCTTGCGTCTAACACTAGTCTTTGTCGAGGTGATTATAGCCAATGTCCTTTAGCGACCTATGGTGCAATAGGTGGGATGGATGCGCCCCTATCTTCGGGATCAACGATTGCGGCCGCAATCTCGGGAATTGATATTGTTGCCCCTGGCGCGATTACGTATACAGCCGATGCTGACGAAAATACTTCTGCTGACATCGGGTCGATTCGCCGTACCTACAAAAGTGGGACCAGTGACGCGGCGCCTCATGTTTCAGGTGCTGCGGCAGTTGTGAAAGATTGGTTTATCGCAAATGGCAATACGTGGATGAACTCTCCGGGTCGGCTCACTGCGGTGATGCTGGGCATGGCCGATCGTGGACGTGCTTCTGGACAGGCAGTAGTCGGCGCCGATCCCAAATGGGGGATGGGCCGATTGAAACTTCGCCGTTGGGGAACCTCAACGGGCGGTCTTGCGGGCGTGTGGGGACGCGGAAATTGGACACATACGCTTAACGCTTCGTCATCCAATATCAAAAAATTCCCTTTTGGTGCCCAACCACTTCCGGCAAATGCCTCTTTTTTGAAATGCGTGATGAATGAAGCCGAGGACATGTCCAATAAATCCACGGTGGGTGATATCTATTTCAAAGTCTCAATTTCGAACCCTGTAAACGGTCAATGTTTGTCGTCCTCATCGACCATTTTTTCAACGATGGATGCAAGTTATGATTTAAAACACATGGTATCAATGACGGGCCAAAATACCGTCGGCGGAAAATGTGTGAGTTACGATATCTACAACGGCGGTGTCGCCGGAAATTCCATTATGGTTAATACTTTTTGTTATTATAGCGAGGTCCAAGATGACGAACCCAATTAGAAAAATAATGATGTTTTTTGTAGTCACCGGTTTCTTATCGTGTGCAAACACGCCCAAAAACGAAGAAGCAAACGATGTTGGACCCGATTCTGACGTGAATAACGAGACGTGTTTTGGTCCCATGAGTCCTGAAGCATGTGGTAGGCGTGGTCCAGAATGCACATATACCCAGGGGACGGTGCTTGTGGTTGATAAGGCAAATAATTGTTCTAACGAAACAACGGAAGGGTATTGTGTTTTGTGGGGAGAACCGACGGCAAATTCGTCTTCCAACGTATTTTACAAAGAGACTAATGGTGATTACGAATACCTTCGAATATCGCCTTATATACCCTATCTCACGGGGAGTAATTGGATTCCATGCGAGGTCGACTTGAGCACCTCACCCGCACCAGGATGCAATTCATGTGAAGATGATCGCCCATGAAGTTTGTATTTTGCTTTCTTTTGATACTAAGTTCTTGCAAGGATTTAGCGGCCCTAAATACCAAGGATTGTATCGTTGTCATCGGCCCGCGTGAATTCAAAGAATCAGATCTCGTAAAATTGAAAGCCGAAGCTCCTGCGACGATGACGCGAAATGGTTCGGCGAGGTTGCTATTTGATCTGCTTCGCGCCGAACATGTTATCAAGGGAACTTCTGAATCTGAAGTTTCAATGAAAGATCGTCTGCTGAATTATGAAACTTTCATTAAGAAATTTCCCGATTCAGAACTTGGATTGCGCAAACTTGACGACATAAGGACCGTCAAAAAAGGTCCATGTTTTCAGACAGAATAGTATCATCCGTGTTCACGCAACGTGACTCCAACGCCGTGCAGCGAAGCGCTTCATAAAAATCGTTATTTCCCCTTCCATCAAAGCAGAGAACTTTGTCTCCCCAAGGGCACTTCCTTGAGGCGCAACGGCTTTTGATGGTAGGTTTGCGTCAACGGGTTACCAAAGGGTCAGGAGGTCGAATCAAAGCGTTGACGATGGTTTTTTGAGTTCTTGGACATGGCCGAAAAACGATGGAGGAAGAACGGCACCATATTTAGTTAAAGAAGTATTTAGTAACGATATTTACAAAAATGGAATGGAGTCGATGAAAATGCCGCTTAATTTATTAGGTCCCTAATATTTGACAATGTTTCACGAATCCGTCGCTAAGGATCTCCCCAAACTATTCTGAGATTTTTTAGTTATCCTTAAGCATCTCGATGACCCAAATACCACGAAGTTCGTTGACGCCATGAGCCTTCAGCGAAAAGGTAAAGTCTCCTGTTGATAATCGGCGAAGGCAGAGATTTTTTCATACGTTCACCGAGATTTCGTTATAAGAAAAATCTAACCAAATATTTGAACGTCAATACGGTCAAATTTTTGGTCGGACGAGTATTTTCAGTTTAACCCAATCCGCAGGCGGGTTTGGTTCAAAAAGGTCTAACTCATAGTGACGCTGGCACGACTCTTGTCCATGCCGTTACTTAGTCGGCTAAGAAAACATTGAGCCGATAATTCCCCACACCGCTACAACTATCAACCTTCGTACAAAAGGGACGTACATGAATAAGGTAGGTTCCCGAGGTTTTAATTTCCGTGAAAATAGCCGAGAAAAACGATTCTGTTTGGCCAGGATAATCGTCGTTTTCAATCAAGACTTTTCCGCTCTGATCGAGCAACTGAAGGGTCGTATCTGCAATCGGTCCCATTTCGCCTTGAGAAATAAAGATGGAAAGAAAATCCCCTTGGGTTAGCGCGACCGAATAATAATCTCCGTTGACCGCATTTGAACCCGTCCCTGTCGCTTCTCCCAAGATCGCCGCAGGCAAGGTAATCGGGCTGGCACCACCAATGTCATCATTGGGCTCCACTTCTGGAATCGGGTTAAACCCCACCGCGGAAAGATCGACCTCCTTGGTTTGGCTTTCGATTTTTGCGCTTCTAAAATATTTTTCTCGAATACCTATACGATGGGTGACAGCCATTGAACCCGCCACAAGCGCTGTTGCATTTTCATATTCAGATCCATTTCCACCTTCGTTGATAAAAATAATCGCAGGACTACCAACATCAGCTTTGAACTGAAGACCTAAAAAAGTGGTGGCTTCTAAAGTATACTCGCCCATCTTGGTCTCGCCTTGAGAAAGATCAAAGCGGGCAGAATGAGCTTCATTTTTATAGGTCCAAGAAATACGCGTCGCAGAAATCGAATAGCCAAAACTCTGGCCTCCGACATCTTCGGGACGATCACCGGTATTGCGTTGATCGTCAATTCTGAAAATGTAACGTCCGTCTTGGGAAGCCTCCGAAGAGTGGACAAGTTCGACCACCGCTTTTTTATTCTCTTCACGTCCTTCGACGAGATCTACGTCTCCGATAACGGTCGCCAAAGTACCTTTAATATGAGGTTGAAGATCACCATCGGCGTTCACCTCAATTCGAATCCCTTCTCCGGGTTTCAAAATAATTTCGTAAAAATCGCTATCAAATTCGCTTCCCGGAACATCCGAAATATTGTTTGTAAATTTACTATTCGGCGAAAGGGGGATTGGCGAATCTTGGGAATCTTCAATCACAGTTGAGCGTAGCGAAAATGCGCTATTCATACCTAGCTCTGATGCATCTACCACAAACCAATAAGGGGTCGCCGGTGCGGCAAAAAAACTCACACGCGAATCGAGAACCTTGTTTGAAAAATCAATATCGTCGTTTGAGGCAACTAAGGTTTTGGTCGTCGGATCAAAAATCCATAATTTTGAGTCCAGGTCCGATGAAATAGGATCCCTTTGTGCGACTGTTTCTACGGCGAGCAAAGCCCCCGTTCCCGATACTTCAAAGACCCGAACTACGCCCTCACCTTCGCTTTGAGATTGTAGGGCAATCGATTCAGGCGAGGGCAAAATATCGCGGGTAGAAATACTATAGTTGGCTTTCGTTCCGCCATGTTCTTCCATCGACAAGGCACGTTCATCGGAGATAACGAAAAAATAATCGCCAGAATGGGGGGCAAAAAATTGACGTTTATCGCCGTCTCTTTTGTTGAGGTGCTCCCAGAAAATATCTTCGCTTTGGTCATGAATAATGATTGAAAGGGTATCTTGTAAATCATCTCCGAGAGACTGAAGGGCAAACTCCACAATCGTGCCAGCATCGAGGCTCACAACAAATCGATCGCTATCGGAGTTAGCACCAGACCCTGATGCAATTTCGCCGCTAATGCTATCGCCAAGGTTGAACCTCGTCGGTAAGGCACCATCGGTATAGCCGTTCGGTTCAACCTCAACCACCTCACCAACATTTCCATTGTTCCTCGGTGTGGTTTGGTTATTCGTTTGGTTATTGCTTTTGGGATTCGTGCCATTATTGGACGCATTATTTAAATCATGTGTTGCGCCATCGGAGCACGATGTGGATAGACCTGCGAAAAGGATACCTAGGAATACGAATTTCATTTTTTCTCTTTGATACTGCGGAATTAAATGTTGTAAAATGCGATACTATCTACACTCGCCTTCAACACAAATGAGCTTTTGTTCGCCGGGACAATCTGCGTCTGTGACACACATAAATACGGAGTTTTCCCAACGTCGATAGGGCATGATGACACGGTCGTTGGTTTGGGGAGTGGTGGGACCGGTGAACGCTACACGGTTTACGATGGCGTCGTAATCAAACCCATCGGCTCGACTTCTTGCCAAGGGGCCAATGTTTCCTGTTACTGCATTTGCACGCAAAACGCCCAAGGTTGTAGTGAGTGGGGTTCCTCTTAATCGCAAACCGGAGGCAATACCAGCCGTCGCATTTGCAATTTCGGTGAGGGTATTGGAGATGTCAGGCTGGCAAACCGAGCCGCCTCCGCCGCCTGTTCCCTGAACGAGAGCCGATATAGAATGTGCGACTTTTGACGCCGTTCCACACATCTCACCGGGAAGCCAATAGAGTCCAAACATCGTCGCACCGAATTCTGGTTTGAGCATGTAGTCGAGCCAAGGTTGAACACCCGTGTCCAAGGCCGCTTGTTCACTGGCTGTCAACGTCAGGTTCTGATTTCCAACAAAATTAAAACCTTCTTCGAAAAACTTATCTTCTTCGTCCGTAATCGAGATAAGAACGAGCGCCGCATCGGGACGAAATTTTGTCATGTCTACATCCGAACGTGGATTACCGGCACGAGCCATCGCCGCAATGGCCATCGTGGCAGTATATTCAGAATTGGCACCATTGACGTTGCGAAGACTTCTCGCGATATCACTAGGATTAGTAGTAAAGACGCCTACGAGTTCGCCGTTCTTTCCGCCGCCGCCGATGCCGATCGGAATATTGGGGCAAACCCCCATACCGAATCCACCTAGGGCTGGAAAAAGATCTCTAAAGTCTTGAGGTAATCCCATATCGGTTTTTGCTCCGCTACAGGCGACACTCGTCACACCCACTCGCCAATCAATATTGGCGCCGTTCAATAGGGTCGTAAACTGAGACGCAAAATTAGAAAGAAGAGCTTGTTCGTCACCCATCGATCCTGACGCGTCCAAAGAAATAATAATATCAACCTTGGGACGTACGATCACATCGTAGGAGACGCAATCTGCAACGATCGTTTCGCTCACTTTTGCAAGCGACGGACCGCGGGTCAAATCGTCAACGCGTATACCCGTTTGAAGCAAGTCATTTTGATAATCGTTAATGTCGACGAAGGCCGCAATAAGAACGGCCTGGTTTGCAGAACGCGAAAGAACCTCGGACACCATAAAGGTGGTCCCGCTACTTGAAAAGCTTGTGTTTAAAGAATGGGACACACTTCCAACGCCGGCAATGGATGCCAAAACTTGGTCGCGCGCACTATCTAAGGGAGTGTTATTTGGTAAATCGATGATACTTCCCACAGACGCCGAATAGGTATCGTGGGATGTAATCCGTCGTCCTGAAACGCGCCTTAATGCGCTCGGATAAACCCCTTGAACCTTGGCAACAACCGCGTCTTCAACAAAGGAAGGGTTAATCTGGCTCGGATCGAAAGATAAAACGAATCCCGTATATTTGTGCGCACTATCCTCAAAAACATGGGCTTCCATTCCTGCGACCGGTGAAGAAACGACGCTTGAGTGAACAACGATTTTATAGTCCGCGGTTGCGTTATCGATTGTCACCGCGGTCGGAAGATTCATCGTATCTTCTGCTCGACAGGTACGATATTGGGCTTCGTCAGAATCAGGCGTTCCGTCATTGTCGGTGTCCATTTTGCAGGGATCGGATTCGCCTTGCGCGCAATTTGGAGAAAATACACGGTTGGGACATGTGCCTAAATTACCATCTAGATCGGCGTCTTCTACGCCATCAGGTAATGAATCGTTGTCCGAATCTTCGGCCAAAGGATCGGTACAACCCGCGATTTCAATACCGTCTAAAAGTCCATCACCATCGGTATCTTGTAGGATGGGATTGGTTCCAGCGTCCAACTCTTCTTTGTCACTCGCGCCGTCTAAATCGGTATCGGCTTGTCTGGGATCCGTTTCCACACCGACGGTTAAACGACAGTTGTGATCTGCATCTTCCTCAAAATCAGTGAGCCCATCTCCGTCCGTATCCGCTGCGTTGATGTCGGTGGCGAGCAAGCATTCGCAAGCGTTATCCAAACCATCGTTGTCTGAATCCACACCCTCGGCGCAGCTTTCGTCTACGTCCATCCCCATATCGATAGGATTACCATTATTGCCAGCCGTTTGACCGTTATTGGATCCGTTGTTTGGATTACCATTATTGGTTTGATTGTTCGGGTCGCCATTGTTCTGAGTGTTCCCGTTGTTTCCCGATGTCCGATTGTTTCTCGAACTCACGCAAGCGTTGGTGATGGGATTCAAGGTCTCACCTGTCGCGCATTCGGTTTGTGTGGCCGTCGTATCGGAGCCACAATTCATAAAAGTTGCAAGGGCGAGTAACACGAAGGTTTTTTGCATAAAAGTCATGGGCGATCCAAGGCGACATCGGATCTTGAGACCCGTTTATTTAATTTTTGGGACTATAGTGAGTTAATGTAGGAGATTCAACACATTTGGGGGAAATCAGGCGAACTCGCGGCGTGAGGTGGCTATCACGGCCAAGGTCACACAAATCCCGGAATAGGTGATGGTGTATATCGTGGCTTGAAGCAAATAATCCACGGGAATATAAACTTGGTAGGTAGCCTGGGAACTTAAATTAAGCGCTTCGAGATTGGGAAGTATCCACTCCATAAGATCAACAATCCAAACGAAGGTGCTTTTTTGTTCGACGAGAAGGTCACGAATCCAACCAATTTGAGTAAAGAGATTGCCAGCAATAAAAATTGCTGCGGTCGCAAAACCCGCCAACAGGGGTGAGGCTATGCTTGAAAAAAAGATCGCAACCGAGGCCACAATGATCATCTGAAAGTAGGAGGTCACAAAGGCAACGAGATAGGTACTACTCATTTGGGCGCCTTGAATCCACATCACCAATGCCGATACAGCGAACAAAAAAGGCATAAAGAAAGAAATTAAACCGACAACACCAGAAAATTTTCCGACAACGAATTGCCAGCGGGCAATCGGTTTAGAAAGAATCGTGTAAATGGTCCGTTGTTCGATCTCAAGTTGCAATAGGCTCACTGTTGAATAGAGCGTCACAATGACCCCGAAAAGGGTGCTCACAAAAATTGTAATATCGACGGCCAATCGCGCTTCTTGATGGACGCTCATTTCGCCAAAAATTCTTGTAAACAAAGGGACGATGACAGCGAAAGCAACCATCGAGCCGAAAATTTTATTTCTAGCCGCTTCTCGAATCGTGTTGATGGCAATGGCGATAATAGGGCGGAGAAAGTTCATTCTTCCTCCTCACTCGTTTCGGACCGACGTTGATCATCGGAGTTGTCGTATGTTTTTAGCACCAAGGATTCTAACCCGTATCCATGTCTTGAAAGATTCTGTAGTTGTGCGCCGCTTTTTATTAAATTGACAACCAAATCATTCACCTCTGCGGTACCCAAAAATCTCAAAATCGTGGTCTCTGCGCGGATCTGTTTTTCTCGTAAATCTTGATGGGTATAATCTGTAGGAAGCCCACTGACGATAATCTCGATATCATCGTCGATGCTCGATCCGAGTTTAGATAAGGGGCCGTTAGCGATAAGACGACCGCGATCCATGACCACAACCTGGTCGCAAATCGCCTCAACATCAGGAAGAATGTGTGAACTAAATAAAATCGTTTTTCCTTGGTCAGCCAGTTCTACGATAAGATCGCGCACCTCTTTGCGTCCGATCGGATCAAGTCCTGTTTGGGGTTCATCAAGAATGACAAAATCTGGATCGTTGATGAGAGCTTGGGCGATTCCGATTCTTTGCCGCATCCCCTTTGAGAATTTTCTAATTTTTCGATCGCGCGCATGATCCAAACCCACACGGGTAATGAGCGCATTTGCCCTTTCGTCGAGGACTTCTTTTTTAATGTTGAAGAGTTTACCATAAAAAAGAAGAAGTTCTTTGGGTTTTAGATGTTCGTAAAAATAGGGGCCTTCGGGTAGGTATCCTAATTTCTTTCTTGCTTCGGGATCTTTGGCACTTAAACCAAACATAGAAAGCGAGCCTTTGGTTGGTTGAATCAATCCCGTAATGGCTTTCATCGTCGTCGTTTTACCCGCGCCGTTAGCACCGACGAGTCCAACGATATTCCCCTCCTCGATTGAGAAACTCACATCGATAACAGCGTGAACTTTTGCTCTACGAAAGGGCGTTCGAAAGGTTTTCGAAAAATTCTTAATTTCAAGAATGGAAGTCATTTACGCACACCGTCTAGAGGGAAATACGGAAAACCTTATTAGTCAAAATCCAAATGCAGTCATAAACGCATCCGAATAATAATCACAACAGTTTTTTTTGTTCTTCTGGAACTCTTTTTCATTTTCCATATTCTGACGAAAGCTAAGGTCTGAATAACCTAATTCGGCCAATCGTCTCAATAAGCTTTTTCGATCAATTTCACCCGCCGACGACAAGAGTCGCGATATAAATTCAACTTCCTTTTCTGGGTCGATACCGTCTCTAAAATGCCCTCCTTTTTTTAAATAGGCGTAAATTTGAGACGTTAATGGTGGAGCAAGGGGGTGATTGAGCACGGGCTCAAGAAATAATGCAGCTTTTTGGTAAAACGCTCTACGTTGATCATCGTTGAGGTTTCGATTGTAGCCGATATGATTCAGAGCAGCGCTATAGTTGATACTTGGATCATCGTTATAATCGGCACCAATTTGCATCAAAGTATCAATCTGCTCGAAGTCCTCGTAGGAGGGACCAACTTGTGACCCTAAAGCGATTGCGGGAAACCAAAAATAGATCTTCTTAAACCCTGGATCGAGTTCGGCGAGAACAATACCGTTATCAAGAATACCTTCATTTTCGCTTCGCTTTCTTAAAAGTTCTCCATAATCAATCATCGAGCGCACCCAAAGAAGAGAGGACGCAAGGGTCGTATAATTCAACGAAAGGGTTCGGTAATATGGGGGTCTTTGGAAGTTTACTTTCGTTTCTTGCGTTGAGAAGACATCGAGGTTCTTGACCAAAACGAAGCAAACAATAAATACAGCGAGTACAAAAATTTCTTTCATAGGATTATCTAACGCCAAAAAAAAACGCCGTAAAGGCGTCTTTTCATGAAAGAATAAAAATTTATTCGAATTCGTTTATAGTTGAAGCAGGACCTACCTTAACATCTTGACTATTGACATCAACAGTAAGGGTTTGCTTTACTGTATGAGCAAGGCCGCCACTATTGAAATCGGCAATCGCGGCAATCGTCGCAGTCGAAGCGGGAATACCAGGTCCTGTTGTGACATAGGAGTATTGGAAGTAAAGTGGATCTTGAACCGTCATGTTGAGTTTGTTAAGAACGGCCCAAAGAAGAGGCGTACCAGTCGGAGTTGGAGGAGTTGCTAAGAAAGGTATTTCTTTAGCTCCGCCTTTCGGTGCGTTGGCTGGGTCTTCGCCTGCACCTTCGCCACCATTAGTATTAAACGAATAGCCTGCTTCCGTCCCTGGGAAACAGTAGTTAGCTGCCGGAACGGGTAATCCTGCTTCTGACGCAGTCCCGACCCCTCCCGCGGCATGCCATGGTTGATCGCCATTGGTAGCTTGAGAATACTTCTGCTCAGAGGTCATGTAAGCCTTTGCGCCATCGGCCATTTTTTTCATAATGCCCTGTGCCTCTGCAACTTTGGAAGACTTAATGTATCGCAAGAACGCCGGGATGGCGATAGCAGCCAAAATCCCGATAATCGCAACCACGATCATTAATTCAACGAGTGTAAAACCTTTGTTATTTTTCTTTAGCATGTTCATTTTTCGCTCCTTTGCGATTCGCTGCAAGTTATACGGCAGCAGTTTTGGTAACGTTTAGGAGTATTGCAACCTGTGTGCCACATCATGTTTTACCAAAACATTGGGAAAAAGATGGCACTCGCGGAAAGAAGAGACAAATTTTGTCAGTTCAAAATCAACGCCTGTCAAAGATCGTCAGCTCTCAAACTTGGATCCAAAAAATGGATCCAAAAAAAAACGCCCTTAGGCGTTTGGAAAAAAAAGAAAAGGCTTACTCGCTTCTTACTGGTCTCATAGAATTCGTCACGAGCACCCGCATGACCGGCGTTTTATCGGTATTTCGTACGTGGATTCCAAAACCAGCTGAGCTAAAATCCCCTACTCCCGCAGTGCTACACGGTGGGCAAGCCCCTCCACCGGCACCATCCCAAGAATAGATGTCAATCTTTAGTCCTTGCGGAAGGTTACTCTTGACCTCTAAAAGAGCAACGATCGCGGCCTTATCGGTAGCCCAACTTTTAACAGTCCCAGTATTTAGCGGATAATAGGCATTTTGACGCGAGCGAAATCGCTCCTGACCCGCGGCAAATTCCATCGCGATTTGTTCCAATTCACTCATTTTAGCGGAACGCAAATAGCGCGAGTAACCGATTGATCCCATCGCGGCGAGGATGCCGATGATCGCCACGACGACCATTAATTCAATGAGAGTAAAACCAGATGGTGATGTTCGACCTTGCATTTGAGCTCCTTTGATAGTTCAGTCTATCAGCCTTTCAAAAATCGTGCGAGCTTTTTCATTCTTCTTCTTGTTCTGTATTTTCGTACTTTTGCAGACGATATCGGATCGCGCGAAAAGATATTCCTAACAATTTTGCGGCTTCCGTTCGATTGTCCTTTGTGATTTCCAAGGCCTGCGCAATCCACGCTTTTTCCAATTGTGCAACAATCTCCTCCATCTGGATCCCTTCCTCGGTCACCTTTATCGACGAGACGTCTTTTTCCATACTTCGGCCGCTGATTCTTTTCGGTAAAACACCGACCGTGATGAGAGAATTGACTTCCAATGTTACCGCTCGCTCGACAATATTTTGCAGCTCACGGACGTTTCCTGGAAAGGGATAATTCATGAGTAGAGCCATCGCCTTCTTTTCAACGCCTTCGACTGGATTACCGATTTCTTCCACAAATTTTTTAAGAAAGAACTCGATCAACAGCCTCACATCATTACCACGCTCACGTAGTGGTGGGAGTTCAATAGGAATAATATTGAGGCGATAAAAGAGATCTTCGCGGAATCTCCCCTCCTTTACTTCTTCCTCGAGGTTCCGATTCGTGGCCGCCACAATTCTTACATCAACACTTACCTCGTCGACGCCGCCTACCGGTTTTATCTTTTTCTCTTGAAGAACACGAAGCAAACGAACTTGGGCTCCCAAAGGCAACTCACCGATCTCGTCCAGAAAAACAGTGCCTCCATGACCGGCTTTGAAAAGGCCTGGATGATCTTTCGATGCGCCAGTAAAAGCGCCCTTTTTATAGCCAAATAATTCCGCCTCGATGAGGTTTTCTGGAATCGCGCCACAATTGATGGCGATAAATTTTCCCTTTAATTTTGAACGCTGATGAATCGCTCTTGAAACCAACTCCTTTCCTGTCCCCGACTCTCCGCTAACCAAAACGGTCGTTTTCGTACGCGCCACCCTTTCTATCATATCAAATACTTTTCCCATCACGGGTGAGTTTCCGATAAAGCCTTCGAAAGAATCCCCAGCCTCGAGCTTGTTACGTAGGTATAGATTTTCGTGGATAAGGTCGTACTTCTCAAAAGCACGGTGGATAACGGCTTTGGCTTCGTCAACTTTAAAAGGTTTGGTAATATAGTCGTAGGCGCCATCACGAATCGCTCGAATGGCAGTTTCAGGCGTCGCAAAAGCTGTCATCACAATCACTTGACAGTTCGGGTCCACCCCCTTCACAAAAGAGAGAAGATCCAACCCGCTTGTTTTTCCGGGCATACTAAGGTCTGTAAGCACGACGCCATATCTCTTTCCGTCTTGAAGAAGCGCAATCGCCTCGTCCCCGGATTCGGCGGTACTCACCTCGAAGGATTCCCTGCGGAGCATAATCGAAAGAAACTCGCGCATACTCTGTTCATCATCGACAACCAATATTTTCTTCATTTTAGCCCTAAATTAAATTCAAAACGCGCGCCCTTCAAGGTTCGCCCATCACCGATCTCGATCTCACCTTCATGTTCTTCGACGAGGCGAAAAATGGTTGCCAAGCCTAACCCCGTACCGCCTGATTTTGACGTGTAAAAGGGTTCAAACACGCGTTCTCTTTCATCTACCGCGATACCAGGACCGTCATCTTCCACGCAAAAAATAATTCTTCCATCGACACTGGAACGGGTAAAAGAGATGAGAATTTTCCCCTTTGCGTCCATCGCATCTGCGCCATTGATAAGCAGGTTCCATAAGATCTGCTTGAGTACAGTCTCGTCCGCATTAAGCGTAATACCCGATAAACCCTCAAAGAAAATCTCAAGATTTTGATTCTGATTCCGCATGAGCACCAAAAGTTCATCCATAAAGAAATTGAGATCAAAAGGTTGAATATGAAGCTTTCTGGGACGACTATATTCCAGAAAACCACTAATAAGCGCATTCAAGCGTTCGACTTCTCTGAGCACAATACCGTGCAAAAGACTGGCCTCTGAATCCACTTCCGAATCGGCTTCCAACATTTCAACGGATCCAGAAATTGCGGCTAGGGGATTGCGAATCTCGTGTGCAATCGAGGCCGCCAATTCTCCCACCGCGGCAAGACGTTGGTTACGCAACAATTTTGATTCCATCACGCGAATATCGGTTAGGTTTTGAAAAATAATGATTTGCCCACGACGATCCTCACCAATATTTAGCGGAGAAATCGAAAACCCAAGAAAGAGTTTACGCCCACTTTTGGTTTTGTAATCTGCTTCTAAACGTTTGGCGGAAGTACTTTCGATATTTTTCACAATTTTCCCAAGTTCTGGGAATGCGATTTCAAAAGACAAGCCTAGGGCAGACTCCTTTTCCATTTCTGTAATCTGAACGGCCGCCTGATTAAAAAAAATAATTTTTTTCGTTTCATCGATCGTCACCACGCCACTACTAATACCGTCGAGAATGTATTCGTTGAGCACTTGCTGTTCAACTGCATTTTTCCTTTCCTCTTCTAAGGCCGTCGTAATTTGTCCCACCCGCTCCGAGAGATAACCTGATAAAAGGGCAAGAACAAAACCCGACGAACTGAAGACAAAAGCTCGAAAACCTAGATCTTGGGTGTGTTTTTGGAACTCGATATAGGGAAAAAAGGTATCAAAAAACCCCAATTCACCAAGAACCATCACGCCTAGAAAAAACGAGGTGATCGTCGCGCTAAGGAGTCCCACTTTTCTCCCCAAAACACTCGCCGCGCTCACAATGATGAGATGAAATAAGAAAACGAAAAGAGAGGAGAGTCCACCTGTAATACTGATAAAAACCGCAGAAATCACCAAATCTAGACTAACTTGAATAATCCCTAAGGAAGAAACGTTGTCCATCTGGCGAATAACGATCGAGTACAAGATCGATAAAACGTAGGAGGCAATAATTAAAAAGAGCAAGGTTGTGGATCTGGCCTCGGTGAGATTTGAAATGGATTCCACATCAAAAATGAGAGCGAAAAGCAAAAATCCTGTGACGACGACCACACGAAAAAAGGTGAGCCTTTCTAGCCTTTCCCTTGAAACAATTGGAATCGAAAACATGGTGATTTAGGTCTTCACACTACCTGCGAGGTTGAAGATGGGCATGTACATTGCGATGAGAATTCCACCTACAATTCCACCGAGGAAGACCATGAGAATTGGCTCCAACAATGAGGTGAGGTTTTCAACAGCCATATCCACTTCGTCTTCGTAGAAATCGGCAATTTTGTTTAACATCGTATCCAAGGCCCCCGTTGATTCACCGACGCCAATCATTTGCACAACCATCGATGGAAACACATTTGTTTCCATCAAAGGATCCACCATATTTTGGCCTTCCGAAATTTTATCTCTCACGTATAGAATTGCTTTTTCGATAGTCATATTACCCGACGTTTGGGCGACGATTTCTAAGGAATCAACGATCGGCACGCCGGAGGAAACCATCGTTCCTAGGGTTCTCGTAAAACGGGCAACCGCTGATTTTCTTACCAAGGGACCGAAGAGAGGCGCTTTCAAAATAGCCTTATCAAACATGGCTCTCGTGGTTGGGTTCCCCATAAACCAACGTATAAAGAAACTGGCAGCAATAACACCACCAACGATGAATAAAATGTTGGATTGGACGAACTCCGACATTGCCATCACCACACGTGTAGGAAGGGGTAATTCGCCGCCGCCCATCTCTTTGAACATGGCGGCAAAGGTAGGAATTACTTTGTAAAGGAGACCGATCACAACAACGACCGAAATCACCAAAACAATAATAGGATAGGTAAACGCACCTTTCACTTTACGTTTTAGCTTTTGAGATTTCTCGATTTCAATCGCCAAACGATTCATTACCGTATCGAGAATACCCGCTTCTTCACCTGCATTGACCAACGATACATAAAGGTTATCGAAGACTCCTTTATGTTTGCGAAGGGCGTCTGCGAGGGTCGAACCCGATTCAAGTTCAGATTTAATTTCGCCAATGACCACCTTAAATTTCGCATGAGGCTCAGCACCACCCAAAAGTTCCAGACATTGCACGATCGGCAACCCTGCATCGATCATCGTTGCAAATTGCCGTGTGAAAATCACCAGAGACTTCGTTGGGACACGAACCTTACCGCCAATTTTGAAAGACATCCCTTTCTTCTTGATCAATTCTGGATCGATATTCTGCGCTCTTAAGCGACGATCGACCTCGCCTTGATCTGCGGCATCCATTGTGCCCTTTCGCACTTCGCCGTTTTGTGTTGTGCCTTCCCAGGTATACGCTGTCATTTACTTACCCTATCCTAATTAATTAACGATATCTGCTTCGTTTTTGGTTTTTTGAAGAAGAACCGCCCTTCTGCTCCATCATACTTCTTAATTCGTCGCGATCTGTACTTCGGGCCATTGCGTGTTCCAAAGTAATGTCGCCTTTATTATAAAGCGCGAAAAGAGACTGATTCATCGTTTGCATAAAACTACGTGATTGCCCGACCTGCATCGCACTATAAATTTGATGCACTTTATCCTCGCGGATAAGGTTTCTAATCGCCGGATTGGGAATCATTATTTCAACCGCAACTGCTCGACCTCGACCCGACGCGTGAGGAATAAGCTGCTGGCTAATAATGCCTTCCAAAACGAAAGAAAGTTGAGCTCTAATTTGCGATTGCTGATGAGGCGGAAAGACATCCACAATACGATTGATCGTCTGAACACATCCGTTGGTGTGTAGTGTTGCAAAAGCCAAGTGGCCCGTTTCACTAATCGTCAGCGCGGCTTCGATCGTTTCCAAGTCTCGCATCTCGCCGATGAGTACCACATCAGGATCCTGACGAAGTACGTAGCGCAATGCCACCTTAAACCCACTCGTATCGGCGCCGATTTCGCGCTGATTCACCAAACAATTTTTGTGCGGATGCAAATACTCAATCGGATCTTCGATGGTCAAAATATGATGACGCTTTTCTGTATTAATCTTATCAATAATACTTGCAAGGGTCGTTGATTTTCCAGAACCTGTGGGTCCCGTCACGAGAACCAAACCACGAGGACGTTCAGCAAAATCTCCGATGATGGAGGGCAAACCAAGCTCACCAAAGCTTTTTATCTCGAAGGGAATTAAACGGAACACGCCCGCCACAGCTCCCCTTTGCATGAAAATATTTCCGCGAAAACGACTTAGGCCTTTTACACCAAAGGATAAATCCAATTCGTTGGTTGTTTCAAAGGATTGCTTTTGAGCATCCGTCAAAACACTATAACAAAGATGGCGAGTGTCGGCGTGATTGAGCGGTGCCGTTTTCAGCGGCACTAAAGATCCGTCGATTCTCAATTGTGGAGGCGCTCCGACGGTCACGTGGAGATCCGAGGACCCCTGTTCGACCATTATTTTTAATAACTGATGAAGATTTGCCAATTCAACTCCTAATGAACAACAGTCTACGCATTAAATGCACAGAAGGCTATTTTTTACTTAAATATTATGGGAGCCAAACGTCAACTTTTCAAAGCCAACGAAGAAAACTCACCTCCTCGCTAACTAATCCGGCGCCGTGTTACGTACCACTTCTTCCGGTGTGGTTACCCCTTCAAACATTTTCTTGATTCCCGCCATACGCAAAGAATCCATCCCTAGATTAATCGCCTCAGCTTTCAATTCGGCCGTCGAATAACCCAACAAAATATATTCTTTGAGTTGCTCAGAGGCCGACATCACCTCATAGAGTGCAACGCGTCCTTTATAACCCGTATTTCCACAGGTATTACAGCCCGCGCCATGATAAATCGGGCGATCCAATAATTCTTCGGGCACCTGTAAATCGGCCAATGTTTCCGGCGTAACCTGCAGCTGCGTTTTACAATCTACACAAATTCGACGCGCCAAACGCTGTGCCACAATCACATTTAAAGACGCTGTCACAAGAAAAGGCTCAATCCCCATATTCAACAATCGACTTACCGTACTGGGCGCATCGTTGGTGTGGAGGGTGCTCAAGACAAGGTGACCTGTTAGGGCAGCCTTAATCGCAATCTCGGCAGTTTCGAAATCGCGAATCTCCCCCACCATGATAATATCTGGATCTTGACGTAAAAATGATCGAAGCGCTGCAGCGAAGTTTAAACCAATCGATTCATGCATCTGCACCTGGTTAATACCCACCAAGTTAAATTCGACAGGATCTTCGGCCGTCGAAATATTTTCCGTAATTTTATTCAAATCGGCCATCGCCGAATACAAGGTCGTCGTCTTTCCAGAACCTGTAGGACCGGTCACCAAACACATGCCATATGGACGATGAATGGCATCCTTAAACAGCGCCAAAGGTGCCGCTTCAAAACCAAGTTTTGTCATATCAAGTTGAAGATTCCCCTTATCCAAAAGACGCAGAACAATCTTCTCACCAAAAAGCGTTGGCAAACAGCTCACACGAAAATCCATCTCTCGGTTGCGCCCCATACGAAGCTTAATGCGACCATCTTGAGGAAGACGACGTTCGGCAATATCCAAATTCGCCATAATTTTTAAGCGAGAGGTAAGGGCATTCTTTAACTTGTGCGGAGGACGCATGACCTCTTCCAAAACACCATCAATTCTAAAGCGTACCCTGAAAATCTTCTCATAAGGCTCAACGTGAATATCCGATGTTCCCCGTTTAATCGCATCGACCAAGATCGCATTCACCAGGCGAATCACCGGTGCATCATCTGCGCCAGCCGCCAAATCGTTCACATCAAGATTCTCTTCCTCGACATAATCGACGTCATCAATATCCAGATCGCCGAGAATCGAGTTAAAATCGTAGGCGCTGAAGTTATCACCGGCACCATAATATTTGACGATTGCGTCGTGAATCGCGCCCTCAGATGCAACCACGCGTTCAATATTAAAACCGGTCATGAACTTAAGATCGTCCACCGCGTAAATATTTGAAGGATCGGCCATCGCTACAACAAGCGTTGTTCCGGTCCTGTTCACCGGAATACATTGATGACGCTCAGCGACTTCCCTTTTTACCAACTCCACGACTTCGGCCGGAATCGTGTAGTTGGAAAGATGGATAGCTGGCACA
>Ga0256840_1001652_pt1 | contig 20604 bp, 19 predicted proteins | sample 355202metaG_FD_185969 | JGI IMG/M metagenome (GOLD analysis project Ga0256840, IMG submission 185969) | Hydrothermal vent microbial communities from Mid Atlantic Ridge, Atlantic Ocean - 355-202 | ecosystem: Environmental > Aquatic > Marine > Hydrothermal vents | place: Atlantic Ocean: Mid...
TGGATTCTTCAGTCGCTTGCGCTCCTTCAGAATGACAGTGGTAGGGAGTGGATGCTTCGGTCGCTAAGCTTCCGAAATGGCAAAAGAGATTGCTTCGGTGTGCGATAGCACGCCTCGTAATGACGGCTGTGGGAAAGATTGCCACGGCGACTACGTAGCCTCGCGATGACTCCCAGGATCCGTTCCCATTTTTCGAATCGAAAAATGGGAACGGATCCCTGAAAGCATTACCGGACAAAAATATGCTCCCATTGAATAATAAAAAGAAGGCCCGTTTTCACTAGAAAGGAACGGGCCTTCTTATTGCTTTTTGCAAGCCTTACTTGGAAAGGTATTCTACGATGGTTCTTGCCTCTTCGTCAGTCATTTGGGTGCCGTATTCACGCATGCGCTTTACGTTTTTTGTCCACCACTGTTTGGAACGACCCTTATTGCGGTAAACGCGCTTGGTGGAATGGCACATAGCGCATTTCTGGTTGATAATGCTGGTAGCGCGAGATTCTAAATCGCCAGAGGCAAAACCCGGAGTGGCTAAAAGTAGAAACATCCCCAAAACCCCGATAAACTTTAACATACTATCCTCCTCAAATATTTTTAAATTGATATTAATTCAAAATTAGGAACTATACAGTGTCAATAAAAAACATAACACTTGAGAAAAATTTTCTGGCCCTGGCCCCCATGGCAGGGCTTACGCACGCGGCCTTGCGCGAGCTGGTAGCTTCATTTGGGGGCTGTGATCTCTTTTTCACGGAAATGCTAAACGTAAGGGCCATTGTCCACCAAAACCCCGAAAACGACCCTTACCTTATTTGCGGGAAAAATGACCGACCCCTTGTGGCCCAGCTGGTTGGCCGTGAGCCAGAACTTTTTGCCAGGGCGGTCGCACGCCTTGAAAAAGGCTTTTCTTTTTACGGCTACGATATCAACTTTGGTTGCAGCCGCGGTGCTATCCAGCGTTACGGCTGGGGTGTTTCCCTTATGAAAGAACCAGCGCTTTGCGCAGAAATCGTCGCCGCGGTAAGAAGCGCCACCCAAAAACCCGTTAGCGCCAAAATAAGAAGTGGCTTTGAACATAATCGTGAAAAGCTTATTTCTTTCGTGGAAACACTTATTCAGGCAGGAGTTCAACTGGTAACCCTTCATCCACGCACCGCAGAAGAAGGCTTCCGCCGCCCTGCACGCTGGGAAGAAATAAGCTGGCTAAAGGAAAACTTTCCCTCGCTTAAAATCCTCGGAAACGGAGATGTGTTCGGGCCACAGGATGCCCAAAAAATGCTGGCACAAACACGATGCCACGGAGTCATGATTGGAAGGGCTGCCCTCCTTCGCCCCTGGATCTTTAGAGACACTAAAAGCTACCTGGCTAAAGGGGGAATACCCCCTGGGCCCTCTCCTCAGGAGATTCCAACAAAAATGTGGGAACTAATCAGCCAGTACTTGCCTGAAGAACTTCGCGAAAAGCGCTTTGAGCTCTGGTTGTTCTGGTTCCTGCAAAACTTTCCCTTTGGATTGCATTACTTTGGCGAGGTAAAAAAAGAAAAAAACTTGGCGGCCAAACTTGAGAAGTTAAGACAATTTCTTTCTCGTGAGAGACTGCGCCCCTACCCTGCCAGGCCATATCTCTTGCGCTAAAAAGAGCTTTTTATCTCTGATGCGGAGGACGACCTCGACGAAGGGGAATTTGGTCTTCAAGGCCTAACCGCTGAATACGGTAACGCAGTTGTCTAAAAGTGAGTCCCAGTTCTTGCGCCGCCCGGGCCACAATAAAACCATGACGTTCTAAGGCCCTTAAGATATCTTCTTTCGTAGGCTCTCTTTTATGCGAAGATACTTCTTCTCTGTCCATCTTATTTTTCAGAAAGGGACGAATGCTTTCGGCGGTGACTTTGCCGCTTTCGCACACTATGAAAAGTCTTTCTAAGAAATTTTCCAGCTCGCGTATATTGCCCGGCCAGTTATATTGAGCAAGGAGCTTAACGGCCTCAGGAGCAATCACCAACTCACGGGCATACTCTCGGGCAAGACGACGCATGATAAAATTTATTAACAACGGCAGATCTTCCATACGTTCCCTTAGCGGAGGAATACGGATAGGAAAGACGTTTAAGCGAAAATATAGGTCCTCGCGAAAGCGACCCTCCTGGACTAATTTTTGCAGATTTTGATTGGTTGCTGCTATTAGCCTTACGTCTACTCTGCGCGTTTTAGTACTCCCCAAGCGCTCAAATTCCTTTTCTTGAATAAAACGCAATAGCTTGGCTTGTAGTTCCAGAGACAATTCTGCTATCTCGTCAAGGAATACCGTACCCCCATCAGCCTCTTCCAAGCGTCCTGGTTTGCTATTAAATGCCCCGGTAAAAGCACCCCTTTCGTAGCCAAAAAGTTCTGCTTCAAGCAGGTTTTCAGGCAAGGCAGCACAATTTATCTTGACAAAAGGCTTTCCTGCCCGAGGAGAAAGTTCGTGGATCAAACGTGCGGTAAGAGTCTTTCCCGTGCCGGATTCTCCTAAAAGTAATACGGTGGCCCGCGTATTAGCCACCTGCCGAACCAGGGTGAGCACTTTTTGCATCTCTGGGCTACGGGAGCTCACCATAAAATCGGTAAAACGCTTCTTCAACTCGGTGCGTAAGACCAGATTCTCTTGGCGCAAACTGGCTTCTCTTTTTTCTACTATGTGCCGCAAGCGTACAAATTGAGCGATTAACAAGGCCATTATCTCCAAAAACTGGAGATCTTCGTGATAATCTATTCCATCTTCAAAGAGACGGTCTACAGAGAGGACTCCTATAGTCTTTTCTTCAAGAATAATGGGCACGGCCAGGAAAGATATTTGATCACGATTTAAGGAGCGGGCCTTGGTGCGGTTTAAAAATAAGGGCTCTTGCTGGATATTTAAGATGATACAGGGTTCCCCGGTAATAAATACCTGCCCTGTAACACCCTCTCCTGGGGCATATATACCACGGGCTTCTTCTTCGGGAGTTAATCCATAAGAGGCCCTGATAAATAAGCGGTCAATTTCTTCATCGTAAAGGGTTACCGTGGCCCTTTCCATATGGAGACGCTCGGCAAGGATGCGCAGGATACTCCGGAGGGCATTATCTAAATCCAGGGCCTTACCAATGATCTGACAGGCCTCGTGTAACACCAAAAGCTTGCGTTTATTTAGGGATTCTTTGTTCATGTTATTTACATTTTTGTTTAATTTAACTTTCCACATAGGTCAGTTTTGTATTAATTTGGGGCTTAGAGTCCCTTCTATTTTGGGTGGTAAACTCCTCACAGAGCCTTTTGACCTCTGCGTCTGAAAGGGGCCTACTATAATGAGCCGCTAGTTCCCTTATACGTTGTAATAGTAAGGGCAGATCTTCCTCGGACACCGTTATACCTAACTCCTTTAATTTTGCCTTTACCGCCCCCTGACCTGACTTTACGCCCAGGGCCAATTGGTGAGACAACCCCAAAACCTCGGGGGGAAAGGGCTCGTAAAGTTTCCTATTTTTGTAAATGCCGTCTACGTGAAGACCCGATTCACAGAAAAAGAGGCTTCGCCCAAGCACGGGTTTAAAAGCAGAAAGGGTCTCTCCGGCGTGCCATGATACAAAATGGGCTGCCAAGGGTAAAATTTTTATTTGGTAGCGTTTCTCCCCTCGGCGAAAGACCAAGTAGGCGATAAGTTCTTCAAGGGGCGTTATCCCGGCCCTTTCTCCCAGACCAAGGAGTGTGGTATCAACCCAATCGGCTCCTGATTCCAATGCAGCTACCGCATTTCCGGTAGCCATGCCCAAATCATTGTGTAAATGGAGCCCTAACTCTGTATCAGGAAAATTGTTTTTAAATTCCTTGACCAACTCGGCGACCTGTAGGGGATTCCAAAAAGAAAGGGTGTCGGAAAGACGTATTCGTCTCACCCCTGCCTTTATGGCGGTACGAATAACTTGAAACAAAAAGCGTTTGGGCGTTCTACTGGCGTCTTCAAGGCCTAAAGAGACAAAACTAAAGTGCCTACGCGCTTCGGGCACCAGTGTATTTATCCGGGCTAAAAGCTCCTTTTGGCTAATGCGCAATTTATATTTTAGATGAAGGGGAGAGACCGGAACACTAAGATTAAGACGTATGCCTGAAAAAGTCTGGGCCAAAGAAATATCCTTGGGATGAAGCTTACACCAAAGGCTTAGCTTGTCTCCCAGACCCTTCTTTTTAAGGGTCCTCCATAGTGAATATAGCTCTTTATCCATACGTACTACACCTATCTCTAATTCCTCCACGCCGATGTCGTGTAAAAAAAGAGCCAGACGGACCCTTACCTCCGACCTAAAATACACACCAAAACGCTGCTCGCCTTCTCTTAAGGTAGTATCCAGTATCGCCATACACTTGTAATTTAAGCAAAAACTGTTCCATAAATCTCCCCTCTCAGATCTATCATGATGATTTTAATAAATCTGTAACTTTAATAAGTTACATTTAAAACATACATTTTTTCTTACAAAATTTACAATGGCAGTTTTTAAAAGCCCCTATGTAACCTCTTAAAAAGGCAGAAAAACCAAGCAAATAAAGGCTTCTGGCCTTTGGCACACCTTTTGCCTTATCCCTCTCTGAAAAAAATCTTTATTAGGAGGTTCGAAATGGCCACAAGGAAAATCGGTATCTACGGAAAAGGCGGTATAGGAAAGTCTACTACTACTCAAAATATGGCCGCCGCCCTTGCCCACTACTTTGGCAAAAAGGTCATGATTCATGGTTGTGACCCCAAGGCCGACGCTACACGTCTTATCCTGGGAGGCAAACCCCAGGAAACGGTGCTCGATGTCCTACGTGAGGAAGGCGAAGAAAATGTAACTCTCGACAAGGTCATGAAGATCGGCTTCGGGGGGATTCGCTGTGTAGAATCTGGAGGCCCTGAACCCGGGGTGGGTTGTGCTGGCCGTGGGGTTATCACCGCCATCAACCTCATGGAGCAACTTGGTGGATACCCAGAAGACCTAGACTTTCTCTTCTTTGACGTGCTGGGCGACGTAGTGTGCGGAGGTTTTGCCATGCCTGTACGCGAAGGAAAAGCGCAAGAGATTTACATAGTGGCTTCGGGAGAGATGATGGCCATCTACGCCGCCAATAACATCTGTCGCGGTATGGCCAAGTATGCCCAACGTACCGGTGTGCGTCTGGGGGGCATCATTTGTAACAGCCGTAAGGTCGACCGCGAAGAAGAAATTATCCAGGAGTTCTGTGAACGCATTGGGACCCAAATGATCATGTTCATCCCTCGAGACAATATCGTCCAGAAGGCCGAATTTAACCGACAGACCGTCATAGAATTTGATCCGGAACACCCCCAGGCCATGGCCTATAAGGAACTTGCCCGGCGGATCATCGAGAACAAAAACCTGGTCATTCCCAAACCTTTGAGCATGCCGGAACTCGAAGAACTAGTCGTGAAATACGGCATCGTTTAAGGGCAAAAGTCTTTTTACGCCAAAAAAGAGAGCAAGGAGGAATCTTCATGAAAATGATCAAAGCCATCGTAAGGCCGGAAAAGACCCAAGATGTTGTAGATGCCCTGGAAGCAGCTGGCTTTTTAGCCTTGACCCGTATAGACGTGGTAGGTCGAGGCAAACAAGGGGGGCTTACCATGGGCGAAATCGTTTATGACGAACTCCCCAAGACCATGCTTCTCCTGGTGGTGGACGACGAAGCAGTCCCTAAGGTGCGTGATGTAATTATGGAATCGGCACGAACAGGGCGTTTCGGAGACGGCAAGATCTTTGTGGTGCCGGTCAATGAGGCCTGGACTATCCGCACCGGGCAACCTGAATTGTAAGCGCCGAATAAACCATCTTTTAGAGCAAGGAGGAGATATGAGCAAACTTTGTGAAATAATGGCCATTGTACGGCCTACGAAGATGCTGGCCACTAAAAAGGCTTTGGCGGAGATGGGGTTGCCTTCTTTTACCGCCTTTAAGGCCTTTGGACGGGGCAAACAAGGAGGTCGAGTGGAGGAGCTTGCCTACCGTGTAAGCCCCGAAATCGTTGAAAAGGCCCAACAAATGAAGGCCTCTTTCATACCCAAACGCCTGCTCATGGCCGTAGTCCCTGAAGCCATGGTGGAAAAGGTGGTCAAGACCATCATAAGCGTAAACCAAACGGGCAAACACGGGGACGGCAAGATCTTTGTGCTCCCCATAGAAGAAAGCTACCGTGTCCGAACCGGAGAAAAGGACTTAGAAGCCCTATTTTAAAGGAGGAAGTCATGCTTAGACACCCGTGTTTTGACGAAAAGGCCCACCGTTTAGTAGGTAGGGTACATCTACCTGTAGCACCAGCTTGTAATATAAAGTGTGCCTTTTGTGAAAGGGAAATAGGTTGTGCCTATGATTATAGACCAGGAGTCACTCTTAAGATACTCAAACCCTCCCAGGTCAAAAGCTATATAGGCCAGGCCCTGGAGATCGAACCCCGTATCGAGGTGGTAGGTATAGCCGGCCCTGGTGACGCCTTGGCCAACGAAGAGACCTTTCTGGCCCTCAAAGAGGTTCGTCAACACTTTCCCGAGCTAAAGACTTGTTTAGCTACTAATGGTCTGGCCTTGCCAGAAAAGGTGTCCCGGCTTATAGAGCTCAGGCTCTCTTTTCTCTCGGTAACGATAAACGCAGCCACCCCAGAGACCGGAGCCCAACTGGTAAAGTATATCCGGTTGGGAAGAGAAAAAATCGCCGGGCCTAAAGGGGCCAAAAAGCTGCTTGACTCTCAACTAGAGGGGATAGCCCGAGCCGCAGAAGCAGGCATCAGAGTAAAGATAAACAGTGTGCTGGTGCCCGGGATAAATGACCACGAAATGGCCACCATTGCCAAGCTTGCCGCCGAGGCCGGGGCCAGCCTCATGAACATTATGCCCTTGATCCCCCTTGGCGAACTGCGTAGCTGGAGACCCCCTACCAAAGGGGAACTTAACAGGGCCAGGAGTCAAGCGGCCAACTTTCTGCCACAGTTTCTCTCTTGTAAACGTTGCCGAGCCGATGCCTTGGGTGTCCCTGGACTCGGCGACTTAAACATCGCTTGTCTTGGTTGTTAAGCTTAGAGGAGGTGAAACCTATGCCGTATTACCAGTTACGTTGCAATATTTGCATCCCTGAACGAAACAAACACGTAATAATAGTGGACGAAGACAGAAGCACTATTCCTGTGAGCAATGCCCCTACTGTCCCCGGCGACCTTACTGAACGTGGGTGTGCCTATGCCGGAGCCCGCGGGGTCGTAGGCGGACCTATAGCAGACGTGATCCACATGATCCATGCCCCTGTTGGTTGCGGATATTACACCTGGGGAACCAGGCGCCACCTGGGTAATGCCTACAACTGGGCCCGCCCAGGGGTACTTGAAAACGAGGCCAACCACCGGCGGCACTGTTTTACCACCGATATGACCGAACAAGATATCATCTTTGGCGGGGCAGAAAAATTAAAAAAGGCCCTGCTTGAGGCCTTTCGTATCAACCCCGGGGCCAGAGGGGCCGTTATTTACAATACCTGCTCCACCGCCCTTATTGGTGACGACCTAGAACAGGTAGCCAGAGAAGTATCTAAAGAAGTGGGCAAACCCATCTTTGCCTGTGCCTCCCCAGGGTTCTGTGGTGTCTCCCAGTCAAAAGGGCACCATGAATTTAATTTTCAATTCTATAAATGGCTGATCAAATATCGCGAGCAACACCCTGAAGTTTGTCTGAAAGAAGAAGAAAAGACCCCCTATGACATAAACCTCATCGGTGAATACAACATCGACTGGGATACCGTGGTGATAGTGCCCCTTTTTGAGAAATTAGGGGTGCGCATATTGAATGTCTTTACCGGAAACGCGCGTTTTCAAAACCTGTTTACCCTTCCCGATGCCAAGTTAAATGTGGTGCATTGCCAGAGGTCAGCTACTTATATAGCGGCCTTGATAAAAGAGGGCTTTGAAGTGCCTTACATCGGAGTGAGTCTCTTTGGCTTAGAGCAAACTTCTAAGGCCCTTCGCGACACTGCCGCCTGGTTTGGCGACGAAAAGATTATAAAACGTGCCGAAGAGGTCATCGAAGAGGAAAAGGCCGCTATTGCCAAGGCCCTTGAGTGGTATCGCAATAAGCTTGAGGGCAAGCGTATTGCCATCTACGTAGGAGCCCCTCGCGTATGGCACTGGCCTAAGGCCCTGGCGGAACTAGGCATGGAGGTTGTGGCCTGTATGACTACCTTTGGCCACAAAGAAGACTACGAAAAGATCGTCCAGCGCGTCAAACCCGGCACCTTGGTAATTGACAATCCCAACGAGTTTGAAATCGAAGAAATGATCGAAACGAGAAAACCAGATCTATTCCTAACCGGGCTCAAAGAGAAGTACCTGGTGCGTAAGTTCGGCGTGCCCACCCTAAACTCCCATTCGTACGAAAAGGGACCCTATGCCGGATTCAGGGGGTTTATTAACTTTGCCCGAGATATCTACCAGGCCATTTATGCCCCGGTGTGGCAGCTGGCTAAAGAAGATTTTTGAGCTGCCTTTTAAAGAACTAACTCTAAGGAGGCTGTTATGATAAATAACGTAAAAGAGATCCCTATTGAGGGGATTACCTATAAAAACTTAAAAATAGAAAAAGAACCACTAACTCCTGAATACACACCACCACCCCCGGAGCTTATACCAGCTAAAAATCGGGCGGTCTGCATTGATCCTTCGCGTACTTGCATGCCCTTTGGGGCCATGTGGGCGACCCTGGGGGTACACAGGGCCATTCCCTTTGTCCAGGGGGCCCAGGGGTGTACCACCTACGTGCGTTACACGTTTTCGCGTGTCTTCCGTGAACCGGCTACCATTGCCAACGCAAGCTTTCACGAAGACGCCGCGGTCTTTGGGGGCCGCAAAAACCTTATACGCGGGGTGCGAAACCTGGTGTGCCGTTACCAGCCAGAGCTCATCTCCATTGTAACCACCTGTTCCAGCGAGGTCATTGGCGACGACATCAACAGTTTTCTCGATGAAGCTATCGAACTTATGGAAGAAGAGATGGGCCCTGAGGTACGGGACGCCGTCAAGTTTGTGGTGGTAAATACCCCAAGCTTTGCGGGCTCCCACGTGGAGGGCTACAATCGTGCCGCCAGAGAATTTTTAAAGACCTTGGCCAAGTCTACTGGTCAGAGCACCGAAGACATCTACTTTATCCCTGGGTTTATGATGCCAGGGGATATCCGTGAGTTGAAACACATGATGGACCTTATGGACGTATCTTACCGGATACTTTTTGACATCAGTGACACCCTTGATTGCCCCCTGGTGGGCATGCCCAACCGCATTCCCTATTATCCCCCCGGAGGCACCAAGGTGGAAGAGTTCGTCCGCGCAGGAGATGCCCGCGGCCTCTTTGCCCTTTCGCCTGACGCCGGCGGAGCTGGCGCTACCTGGCTTGAAAGACGTTTCAAAGTACCTTCAAGGGCTATCACCATGCCTATCGGGGTAAAGAATACCGACAATCTCATCAAGGCCGTGGCAGAGGTGGCGGAACGGCCTATTTCGGAAAAGATACGCTGGGAAAGGGGTATACTCCTTGATGCCATGGCCGATACCTTGCACTACACCATGTCCAAACGCGTGGCCTTGTGTGGCGACCCGGACTTTGTGGCTGCGGCCACCGGCTTTGTCTGTGAACTCGGTATGATCCCTACCTATATTTTGATAGGCACCAAGAGCCGCACCGCTGAGGCCACTATCCGGGAGGTATGCGAAGAGTATGGGCACAACCCGGTCATTATGAATGACAGTGACCAGTTTGAATGGGAATACGCCCTGAAAAATGATATTCCTGACGTGATCTTGGGACATTCTCGGTGTGTAAACATTTCCCGAGAAATCCAGGTGCCCTTGGTGCGTTACGGGTTCCCGGTGTATGATCGAGTAGGGTTCCAACGCGAACCAATAATCGGCTACCGAGGTGGAGAGCGCCTTTTAGCCCGTATTGTAAATGCCATTCTTGATTATCATTATCCCGACGACCGTACGCACCAGTAATAAAGGGGGCGCTTTTTAGCGCTCCCCCTTTTGGGAGTTTTATAGGGAGTGCCAAAATGAGACTTAGGAGGCCAACATGGAGTACAAATTTTGTCCCATTATTAGAAAACTCTTACAGGCCAAGGAAAAAAGCGGCTTGAGTTATGAAGAAATAGGTAAGGCCCTTGGGCGAGATAAGGTTTGGGTGGCAGCTCTCCTTTATCGCCAGGCAGTAGCCTCTAAGGAAGAGGCCGAAAAACTAAAAGAGCTCTTAAACCTAGATGACGAATGCTATAGGGCCCTGCAAAAGATCCCCATGCGCGGTGCGGAAACCGATACCATACCTTCTGATCCCCTTATATATCGCTTTTACGAGATCGTACGCGTATACGGGCCTGCAATAAAGTCCGTCATAAACGAGATGTTCGGCGACGGGATAATGAGTGCCATTGACTTTTCTATCGACATAAAGAAGGAGGAGGACCCCAAGGGAGACCGGGTGGTCGTTACCTTTAACGGTAAATTTTTGCCCTTTAAAAAGTGGTAACGGCTTAACTTCTTGCTGAAAATAAGGCCTTAGCCTTTTTCGAGAGGCCTAGAGTTAAGGCCACAAATAACTCTCCTGTCAAAGGAGGCCCAAATGGAAGCTTTCTTGTTTTCTCATCCAGAGATATGGCCGCAGAGGTCCTGCGGTTTGGCGACAGAACCCGGAAGCATGAGTCAGCGAAGCTGCGTCTATTTTGGGGCCAGGTACGTACTGGGGCCGGTGCGGGAGGCCATCCACCTGGTACATGGAGCCGTGGGATGTGGGTACTATGGGAAAATGGTGCGTGGTACCCCTGCCCCCCTTTTTTCCACCGACATGCGTGAGCACGAGGTAATCTTTGGGGCCCGCCAAAAGCTTTATAAGGCCTTGGTAGAGGCCTTTGCCTTAAACCCTGAGGCTCGTGGTGCTTTTGTATACATAACGTGTGTGACCGGCCTTATTGGAGAAGATGCCCTTACCGTAGCCGAAGAAGTAGCCCAAAAGATAGGCAAACCAGTAAAGGTGATATCCTGTCCGGGGTTTTCCGGAAGCTCACAAGCAAAGGGACATTCTGTTTCTTATAAGGCCTTATTAGAGCTGATAAAGCCTTTACCCAAGGCCAAGGAACCAGTGGTAAATCTCATAGGGGAATACAACGTAGGGGGTGAAACAAAAGTCCTAAAGGACCTGCTTGGACAAATAGGAGTCAAAGTGCATCTTTCTCTCACCGGTGAGGCAAGTTGGTCCCGTATAGAGACCATGTCTCGGGCCAGACTGAACTTGCTTTTCTGTGGCACTACGGCAGAAGATTTCTGTAGGGCCATGAAAAAGGCCTTTGGCACCCCGTATATGAAGGTCTCCTTCTACGGGTTAAAATCCATTGCTGCTTCGCTACGAAAGATCGGGGCCTTTTTCGAATTACCCGAGACCCTGGTAGAAGAAGTGATCTCTCACGGCGAACAACAAGTACTGGCCAAGATTTTTCCGTGGCGCCGCCATTTCTGGGGTAAGAAAGCGTTAATTGTGTTGGGCGCGCACCGTTTGGGGCCCCAAGGGAAGATGCTCAAAGAATTGGGCTGTGAGGTGGTGGCCGCGGCCTCTATCTTTGGTAAAGATAATAACCACAAGGAAGCTACTGAGGTTACTAGTATAGTAACTGACAACCCAGGAGACCACGAGCTAGAAGAGGCCTTGTGGGTCTTTAAACCAGACATCGTCCTTACCAACGCCCGCGAACAATGGCGCCCTGTAAAACTGGGCGTACCGGTACTTTCTTTTCCCCAACCCAAGGATAGAGGGCCTTATGCCGGGTATGTGGGGATGATCAACTTTGCCCGAGATCTATACAAGTGCCTAAATGCCCCTGTATGGAAACTACTGAATAGTAGCTTGCTTTAGACGCGCTTTGGTTTTTGCCTAAGCACTTTTGATATGACATGGGCTGCTAAATCAAAGGTCCCTTGGACGCTCTCTATAAGAACGGTATCGCTAGAGGCGATTATAGGACATTTTTTAAGCTCTTGGTCTGCTGATTTCACTACCTCGCAATTAAAGGACAGACCGGCTTTGCTAAGATACTGACGTGCTAAGGCGGCCAACTCCCCGCTACGCGATAAGGGGGCGTCAAAATAAACCACGCCCCCTTTTAAAGGGAGTCTCTTTAGCCCCTGGATAATACACGCTAGCGCCTGCTGTGAAGAGTCCGAATAGCGAAACTTGCGGGATAACCGTGAGGCATCGCGTACAAAACCATCGTCACAAATAAATACAGGCAAGTTGCGCAGGGCTGATTCTACCGTAATGAGGATGTTGTGACCGTCAACGGCCAAAAAACACCCTCTAATCTCCTTTATTAAGAGCTTGCGCTGTTTTCGTTTTCGAGCCTCTTTATGAGAAAAGACGGCCCTGGTAAGGACTTCGCGCTCTAGGGAAGAGAGCTGCCAACGGTTGGCCAAAAAGTTAAGACTTGTCTCCTTGTGGTAACCACGATTCAGGAGGTAGCGCAGATCACGGGCCACCTCATGTAGCGTAACCCAGCGAATATTAGAGGCCTGTTTTGGCAAGCTCTCGCAACAACTCCTGTTGCTTTTTGGTCAGTTTTTTGGGTACATCTATTCCCAAACGGATGTATTGATCCCCCTTACGGCCGTGTCTATCAGGTAATCCATAGCCTTTGAGGCGCAATTTGGTCCCACTCTTGGCCCCTGGAGGTACTTTTACCTTTACCCGCTTCCCGTATAAAGTGGGCACTTCTATATAGGTACCAAACACCGCATGGGTATACGGAATCGTCCAATCTAAAAATACATCAAGCCCTTCTCGTTTAAAGAGGGGATGGGGTTCTATTTTTATCAAAAGATACAAATCTCCCCTCCGGCCATTGGCCCCGTAAGCCCCCAGGGCAGGAAGACGTAATTTTTGCCCCTCCTCTACCCCTATAGGTATACGCACACGGACACGCTCGGGACGACCTGTAGGGGCTATGGAAAGCTCTTTTTCTGCCCCTTGCGCTACCTCTTCAAGAGTCACCGGTAACTCCAGCAATAAATCTCCAGAGGGAGCTGATCCTTGTTGAAAACTGTGACCACGTCGAGAAGAAAAGCCCCATTCCTCTTCAGGGCTGGTACCAAAAATGTGACTGAATAGATCGGCAAAATCCACACTAAACTGTTGTGCCCTACCCTTATAAGGGCCACCAAACCGAAAAACGCGCCCAAAATCAAAACCTATGCCCAAGTCACGAAAGATGCTCTCAAAATCAAAACCACGAAAGATATCTTCTTGGCTAAAGCGTTGGTGAAATTCAGCAGAACCAAATTGGTCGTATTGCCGGCGCTTTTCTGGATCAGAAAGCACGGCGTAGGCCTCGTTAATCTCTTTAAAGCGCTCTTCGGCCTCTTTATTACCCTTGTTGCGATCAGGGTGATATTTTAAGGCCAAGCGGCGGTAGGCCTTTTTGATTTCTTCTTGCGAAGCGTTACGTGACACCCCTAAAATTTGGTAATAATCCTTGGCCATAGCGACCAATCTCCTTACCAGAGATACTCTTTAAAACCCTTCCAAAAGGTAATGCCCGGGAAAGGAGTGTCAAGGACAATAAGAATGGCCCCCTGTGGGTCAAAACTGAGGGATGGAGGTGGGTATCTGGTCGTTTGAGGGTGGAGATACCTGAGGGGGCGACCCACAGGGGAACCAAATTTATGTCTACGCGTTAAAACATGGCTAACAGTTAACAGACCCCTATAATATTTGTCAAGGTGCCATGTAAACCATGTGTTTGCCCCAACCAGTACCCGTAAGGAGGAGATTAATCGATTTGGTCTTGATAAGCAAGAGGCCCTTGGGACTTCTTTTGGATCTAGGTTTTTACCCAGGGATATACCCCTTCGGGGCTTACGTTACCAGTCAAAACATCTTTGACCTTTTTAAAGTCCTCTTCAGCCATTACCAAGGCCATACCACAGTCACTGCTTATTTCTTTGGGAACAGGTACCATCTCTGTAGGGATACCACGTGTTTTCAAGAGTTTTTCAGCCTTTAGCACGTAGTGGATAGAGGCAAAAGTCAAAAGTAGTTTCATGAGGCTATTTCTAATAGGGCCTGAGCTGCTCTTTCTACTTCGGATAGTCGATTAAAATAATTAAAAGAAAATCTGACCGTACCCTGAGGTAAAGTATCCAGGGTCTTATGGGCCAAAGGCGCACAGTGTAGCCCCGGCCGAACCATCACCCCAAATTCTCGATCTAGACGTCTGGCCACTTCTGAGGGAGGAAGGCCTTCTATGTTGACTGATATTATTCCTGTAGCCTTTGTGCGGTCTTTAGGGCCGTATATGCATATCTTAGGATTTTTCTTAATAAGTTCGATAAAAGTCTCGGCCAGCAAACGCTCGTGAGAAGAGATGTTTTTAAGGCCAATCTGGCGCACAACGCGTGCTCCCGCGGCCAACCCAGCTATACCAGGGAGATTGGGAGTACCTGACTCAAAACGATCAGGCAAAAAATCAGGCTGTTCCAGGCTCTCTGAGCGACTACCTGTACCCCCAAACTTCAAGGGACGCAATATCTCTTCTACCCCCGGACGGAGGTAAAGAGCCCCGATGCCTCCTGGCGAAAATAGACCCTTATGGCCGGAAAAAGCCAAAAAATCAATGGCTAGTTGAGATAGGTCTATGTCTATATGGCCCACCGATTGGGCGGCATCTATCAAAATAAGGGCCTCTCCTTTGAGAGGGACTATTTCTTCTAGGGGTTGAATAGTCCCTAACACATTAGAGACATGGCTTAGGCAAATTAAACGGGGCGAGAAGGTCTTTACCATTTCCTTTAAGGCCCGCAGATCAAGAAACCCTTCTCTATTACAAGGGACATAGTGCACCCTTATACGCCCTTGTCGGCACAAGGCCTCAAGCGGACGGGCCACGGAATTATGCTCTACAGCAGAGGCAAGGGCTACATCCCCAGGGCGTAAGACACCTTGAATGACCAAATTCAGGCCTTCGGTGGCGCCAGAGGTAAAGACAAAGCGACTTTCATCCTCGAGGGAAAAAAATTGGGCAAGCTCCTCCCGAGCCTCAAAGACCACCCGGCTTGCGGCCAAGGCTCCTCGGTGACCCGAGCGTCCGGGGCTACCAGGAACACGACGCAACACCTCGCAAACCGCTTCCACAACTTCCGGAGGCTTGGGAAAGGATGTGGCGGCCTGATCAGCGTAAATCATGGCTTAACTACTAATCCGGCCCTGAGCATGCTTTCCATAATATCGTACATGTTTGACACCTGCCCCACACCTAGCTTGTCCTTTACCTGATAAAAATCAAGACAGGTGCCACAGACGAGAATGGTTATCCCCGATTGTTCTAGGGACTTAAGATCAGGCAAAAGTTCTGAGTCTTCAAGGGTCAAAAAGACCCCTTTGTTATAAAAGATTAATTTTTCAGGCTTTACCGAGGCCTCTTTTAACGTCTTCAAAAAGGCCCTCATGAGAATACGCCCCAACTTTTCGTCCCCCTGCCCCATGACCTCCCGGTCAATTACAACCACAGGGCGCACTCCCTCGGGGTAAGCACAAGTAATAGTCCCTACAGGCTGGCTCGCCCCCTTTTTGGTCACCAAAAGACGCCAGTAACCCTCAAGCTCTTCCACCTCCACGCTATGACCTTGCGACTCTGCAAAACGCCGTACATTACCCACCGCCGCTTCATTATCTACCAAAACAGCTATAACCTCTCCTACATCTAGGTCTTCAAGGGCATTTTTGGTGTTTATTACGGGTTGAGGACACGGAAGCCCCCGACAATCAATTTCCCTCATACCAAACTCCTACCATTTATTAAGGGGAGCACTTTTTGCTTGATTAATCATCATGGTGGCTTAGACTCCCGGAGATTGCTTCGTTCTCTGCGTTCGGTCCCCAAAGGGCGCGCTCACCATGACAAAAAATACCCGCTCCCCAGGCCTATATTCAAACGTCAGCCGTTTTGCACTCCTAGTAATAGATGACTTCAAATATAAAAAAAACTTCTAAGAAGTCGAATAGAGTTTTTCAATAATTCACCAAATATTGAGAGAATCGAGCGTTAAGTATCGAAATAGGCAGCTGTTTTTTACCTTTGTGTAGGCGAAAAGGCGATAGGGGACTCTCCACGGCTCGATAAAATATACTGAGCCCTACCCGAAGATTAATCAAACCAAAATTATGTTCGATAAAAAAATACTAGATATGTGAACTAATGCATACACAAAAGGTTGCTATTATGCCTTCAGACCCAGAGCGGAAGGAACTTTTTAAAAACGGGGTCTCTGTGTTAGGCGGACGCTTTCGCCTTTATGTAACCTCAGACGGCTTGAAAGCCTATCTAAAGCCAGAACCCGGCGTCAAAAAAATATTAACTCTTAGGGATATCCAAAAATTACAGGCTGAACTTAGAAAAGTAGGTATAACGTACGGGGTATTGGATCCGCCAGAATATTCTGAGGAAGTTATTGTGGTGGCCCGAGGCGAAAAAGCTATAAACGGACAAGATGGTTATATAGAATTTTTAGTAGATATGACACCCGGCCCAAGGGAAAAGAACAACAAAATTGACTTTAAAGAATTGAATTCCGTAGTATGCGTCAAAGCAAGACAAGCAGTAGCCCGAAAAGTATTGCCTACTAAGGGAAAAGACGGGAGAAACGTTTTTGGAGAAGTAATTAAAGCATTACCAGGTAAAGAAATACAATTTAAGTATGGTCCAGGATTAAGAGTTTCCTCTGATGGTACATTACTCATTGCTGAAGAAAGTGGTGTCTTGGTCAATAAAAACGGAAGACTAAAAATTTTACCTTCTTATCGTATAAATGGTGATATTGATTGGGATATAGGGAATATACATTTTTGTGGAAAAAAATTGACCCTAACAGGAGACGTCAAACAAGGATTTCTGGTAGAATGTTGGGGAGATCTCGAAATAAGGGGAAGAGTAGAAAATAATACCACTATACAAGTATACAATGGAGATTTAGTTATTCTTGGTCTTATTCAAGGGAAAGATACAAAGATATCATGTGAAGGAAACACCACCATAAATGTAGCAGAATACGCTACTTTTTCAGTTGGAGGAAACTTAATAGTAGAAAATTATGTGTTGAACTGTAAATGTAGGGTAGGAGGAGTACTAAAAGCATTAAAAGGAAAAATAGTAGGAGGGGAATATCATGTGCGTGAATCCATAATAGCTCAAACTATAGGAAACTATGCCCATATAAGGACAATAATAAAGGCAGGTTATGATGAATTTTTACAAAGTCGTCTTGAGGAAATAAACAGACAAATATTATTGGCAAAAGATATAATAACAAAAATAGAAAAAACTTTAAACAAGGCACTTTACCTTTTAAAAAATAAAAAATTAAAAAGAGAAAAAATATTTTTATTGTTTAAAATAAAAGAGAAATATATAGAAATAAAAAGCTATCTAAATCAAATAGAAGACCAAAAGAAACAACTAGAAGAAAGCTTAGAAGAACTGAAAACGTCCTTTATACAGGTAATAAATGAAATACACCCTGGCGTAGAAGTATGGATCTGGAATAAAAAATTTGAAGTGGATGAAATTTTACCTCCAGGATCATTTTATTATAAAGATGGTAAAGTACTCTTTAGACCAAAAACTTATTAAAAAGACTATTATAAAATTACTTGATTCTTAAACAAAAATAAAGTATTTGATAAATATTCAAGAAAAGATGAATCTCAAGTAATTATAGGCGAACATCTTATTTATCAAAATATTCCTGAACATATACTCTATCACATTAATAAAGTTTTATACACTAACCAAACAATGTCTATCCTAATTCAGGAGGTTTAATAAAAGGTTTGTAATTAAAAATTTTCATAATTTTAAAAGCCTTGCTCTCAACATTATAAATGGCTTCTCGAGACAATTCTTCTTTCCAATCATCAATAGATGCCTTGCGAAAAAATTTATCATTTTTAAACTTATTAAAGCTTGTTTTTTTGATAACATGTTCGATAATATTATCGTTAGTATTAACACCTAAAAAAGAAAAAATCTTTTTATAATTCGAGAAAGGATCTAAACGCAAATCTTCATAACGGATCAAAAGTATTTTTTCCGAAAAGTTTTCAGCAAAATTTAATACATTTTGCATATCTCTAACCCAAAAATTTGCAACTTGCATGGCCCAGTATTCTTTATTTTTACCGCGATTTTGCAAAAAACCTGGTTCAACACGTAAATTATGATACCAAGATGAAACCACTATAGAACGAGGGTCGCGTACTATACAAATAAATTTAGCATTTGGGAACAATTTAATATAAATAAAAAGTCTATTAATAATAGCATTATCATTAATGCCATACCATTTGATTTTATCAATATCTTTTTTATTTTTTGCACCTCTTAGAGCCGCTAAATAAACAATAAAAGAAAATAGTTTATCCAAATCTTCACCAGTAAAAAGAGAAGCTCCCTGATTAGCTGTCTTTTGATCTACTAAAAGAAGTAACTTATTATAGTTATCCAACAATTTAGGTAATTCTTTAATAAAGAAATAAAATTGATGCTCAGAAGGGCATGACAATTCTGGATGGGTGTTAAGAATCATTTGAAGATATGTTGTCCCAGATTTTGGATGTCCAAAGGCAAATAAAATATTAGGTTCATTCTTAAAATCTAACATTTTACCTCCTAAAATATTAAAAGAAAACTTTGCAAAACATCTTTTCTTAAGGTCTAGTAAAGGATCCCAAGTATTCTGCAAAGGTCTCATAGCAACATCTTCTTCAGTGAGCCGGCACATCTTTAATAGCTGCCGTAATTAGAAAAAGACCTTGTTCCTGAAGTGAAGGGGTCAAAGCTTCAAAAGCCTTGCCAAGCATGGGTTTGAGTTTATCTCCTGGAAGTTCTATATGCCTGTTTTCATCCAGCTTTATAGTAAGGTTGGGAATTTTGAGACGATCACCTAAGGCTCTTAAAATATCTCCTGAAAGAGGCGGCACGGTATACTGCCAAAGTAGCCGCAATCCTGCCCTTTCAATTAACACGCGATGAGAATAAGCCGTAAAGCGCGTTAGATGATCAGGAGGTTGGTCTCTCTTTCCGTTAATAAAATATACACGCTCATCTTTTTGCCCCGCTTTTCTTCCTAGCGTATCCCGATTCGGTGTTGAGAAAATAAAAACGCCATCTTTTTTAAGATATTTTGCCACTTCTTTCAAAAAATCTTCTGGCTGTTCAAGATGTTCTAAAATCTCAAAAGCGGTAATAACTTGAAATTCACCCGGAAAATAAAAAGGTAAATCACTCAAAGAAGAGGCACAAGCTAAAAAGTTTTCGAGACCAAAAGATCTTTTACCCCACTCTATAGCTGAATTACTAGCGTCAATACCATAAGCTTTAAACCCAATTTTTTGGGCATAGCGAACAAAAAAACCATTAGCACAACCAACATCAAGAAGAGTTTCTTTATCTGGAAGCAACTCTAAAAATTCTTTTACTTTGTGAAAACGAGGTTGAGAAATATAAGCAATATAATGATCTTCTACATTATCAGAAGATATATAGCGTCCATAATTAGAAACATCTGTTTTTCCAGCCTGATAAGCTTCTTCATAATCGTGCCCTTTTCTTGGCCAGGCAAACTCGATTTCGCATTTGTTGCAGTATAGATACCGATATGTCCGATAACGATCCGTTGGAATAAAGGGCACTTTGTTCTCACATACCGGGCAGGTAACAACTGCGATATTCTCCCTGAGTTTTTTTAAATCCCTTAAAGCTTCAAGAATTCTATCTATCTTAGCGCTACGCCAGGCCTCTGTGAGTTGGCGGATCTCTTCTTCCTTATCCGAAGCATGACGATAAAAAAGCGGTTTGCCTTCTTTTCCGCCAATTAAAAAACCTCTTTGAAAAGGATAATAGCTAATACGATGTTCAGGAGGAATAGAAGTAAAAAGCACCACCGTAGGCACAGAAAAAGCATCAGCCACATGATAAACCGCGGTATCTACCGTAATTACGGCATCCATCTGCGAAATTAGATAAGCAAAATAATCAAAGCCTTTTTTTGAGAAAGAATGCAAATTGACAAATCTGGGATGTTCAAAATTTATAGGCAATAAAGAAACAACCAAGAAATCTTTAGTGTCTAATATGTGGTTAAGGTGCTCACTTATAAGCTCTTGCGGAACAGAACGGATAGGCGAAGAGCTAATAGGATGATAAAGAAGCAAGGGCCTTCCAGTGGTTTTAAGCGCTTTGACTACAGGCTCAAGCTCCCTGACCACTAGCTCGTTAAGTTTTACAAAGCAGCGCTTTTCTTCAGGAGAAACACTTTGCGGGTCTATACTCATAGCCTGTAAATAAAAATCTATCATTTCCTGTTTAAATATGGGCCAGCCTGTCATGTTGGAGAGATCAACTACCGCATCGTATTGAAAGAGAAGCTCTGCAGGAGCGGGCATAAGATAGATTTCGTTTACTATGGTTTCCTGTCTAAGGATAGGAAGTCCCCGCGGACGCAAAGTAAATATGCCAATATCTACCTCTT
>Ga0256840_1001653_pt1 | contig 20591 bp, 17 predicted proteins | sample 355202metaG_FD_185969 | JGI IMG/M metagenome (GOLD analysis project Ga0256840, IMG submission 185969) | Hydrothermal vent microbial communities from Mid Atlantic Ridge, Atlantic Ocean - 355-202 | ecosystem: Environmental > Aquatic > Marine > Hydrothermal vents | place: Atlantic Ocean: Mid...
TACTATGGTTTGCTGGTTCTGCCTCAGAAATAATCATTGGATATCTATTTTTAACTCTTTTAATTTTCTTTTTAAGATCCGCAGTTTTTGACATGATATTATTTTTACTTTTAGCCCTCTTTTGTAATTCTTTAAAAGAGATACCATACAATTCTTTTGATGTTCGATTTCGCAATACATTATAAGCTGCGACTAATTCGTTTTGCAGTGCTATATAATCTTCATATTTTGTTCCTCTTGCACTCTCGATTGATATAATTGCTTTCTTAGGATGATCGGAATATTTTTTATCTCTTTTACCTTTACAATAATCGCATGTATTACCATCACTATCTGTTTGTCCTCCATTATCTAAAAACTCGATAGCAGTAGATTTAATTTCCTCTATTCGTATTCTTACATTATTTTCCACGAGTATCTCTCCTTCTTTATTTATAGTAACTATCAAAACATTTCTTTCATGAAATGGCGGTGGTATTTCAGTGGACTGTTCTGGTAACTTTCTAGATATTCCTACATCAATATCCATTGTGGTTGTTACTAAAAAAAAGATAAGTAATAAAAATGCTATATCTGCCATGGATCCTGCATTAATTCCCGGAACTGTTCTTCTTACCATAACTGTTACTTTTCGTGATATATAACGCTTCGTTCATCATTATACTCTAAGTACATTCTAATACCAATTCAACATCAAAATACGCTATAAATTATTTATCTTTTCTTATTTAACCATAGAGAGACTATACTCACAATTTTAAGATGGTTAAGTTATTTTTTTGGTGCACCTTAAAATCAAATTCGTATAAATTTGAACATATTTACTACTACAAAAAACAAGCCAAACAATTAGTCGAAGTTTTATTCATTCCAAAAAAAAAAGGCAATACAGTATGTATTGCCTTTATATTTTGAGTTTGATAAATTCTATTTCTTAGCTACTTGAACGGTAGAATAATTAATTTTTAATGCATTAATTTCTCTTAATTCACTTTTAATATCATAAATCGTTCCTACTTCTGTAGTTATATCAGCTTTTATGGAAGTAGTTAACTTATTAATATCACTTTGAGAAACTTCTGCTCTTTTGGCTAAAATAAAACTTCTAATATCTTTTACTGTAGAAATTTTATCGTTTAATTGAATGACATCTCCTTTTATTTTACCATCAATAGATTTTCCGACATATACAAAACTCACCAAATTCTTTTTTTCTAGTTTCTTAACTTCTGTCGCTTCTGGTAATTTTGGTGGTTTAATTTTTAATTCTGTTTCACGCATTACCGTAGTAACCATAAAAAAGAACAAAAGCATAAATACAATATCTGGTAGAGAGGCTGTATTTACAGCTGGCATCTCTTTTTTCTTCTTACTAAATTTAGACATAATTAATTAAATTTAACAGGTTCTGCTTCAGAAATAATCATCGGAAACATTTCTTTTATTCTTTTAACTTTTATTTTAAGATCCGCAGCTTTAGCAACCGAATTATTTTCATCTTTAGCTCTTTTTAATAATTCATCAAAAGTTATGCCATATAATTCGTTTGAACTACGTTCTCTTAAAACATTATATGCTGCAACCAATTCATTCTGAACCGCTATATAAGTTCCATATTTGGTACCTCTCGCACTTTCTATAGATATAATTGCTTTTTTGGGATGGTCGGATGATTTGATACTCTTTTTACCTTTACAGTAATCACATTTATTTCCATCTTTATCTGTACCTCCTCCATTATCTAAAAATTCAATAGCAGCATCTTTGAGTTCATTAACTTTCATAAAAGTTTCGTTCTCCACTAAGATATCACCGTTTCTATTTAAATTAACTACAAAAACATTTTTTTCTTTTAAAATTGGTGGTTCAACATTGGGATCTTGTTTTTCTGGCAACTTTCGAGAAATACCAGAATCTATATCCATTGTTGTCGTTACTAAGAAAAATATAAGTAATAAAAAGGCAATATCTGCCATAGATCCAGCATTAATTTCTGGGACTGCTCTTTTTGCCATAATGTGTTATTTAAGTAATGATTTAACTGAATCGAAAATAAAACCAGCAAAAGCAATTCCGCCAAGTATGGCACTAAATGTTATACCTGTACTAACTCTTTTAGACAAGGTACTTCCTGCTTCTACTATACCATTTGTTGTTTCTACTGCTTCACTACCTGAAATCATATATGCAATTAAAAATAGTAAACCAAAAACGGCAAATCCAATAAGTGTTTTCTTTAAATTCTTTGGATTTTTAACAATATCCATTATAATAAAAACAAGTATTAACAATCCAACTCCTATCAATAGCCATTTTGTAAATCCGATAAAATTATTTACCGATCTACTTAATGCTTCACTTCCTTCCTCTCCTGTGGAAACTTTAACAAAAAAGTAAACTGCGAACAAAGCAATTACAAGAGAAATAATTTGTAATATTCTTGATAATTTCATATACTCTTAATTTTTATGTTTAACTAAAAGGTCTACTAACGAAATTGAAGCATCTTCCATACCATTTACGATATTATCTACTTTAGAAATAATATAGTTGTATAATATTTGAAGAATAATTGCTACTACCAATCCAAATACGGTAGTAAGTAATGCTACTTTAATACCTCCTGCTACAACTGTTGGCGAAATATTACCTGCTTGTTGTATCGAATCAAATGCACCAATCATACCAATTACTGTTCCCATAAACCCTAACATTGGAGCTAACGCAATAAATAAAGATAACCAAGAAATATTTTTTTCTAATAATCCCATTTGTACTCCTCCATAACCAACAACTGCTTTTTCCGCAGCTTCAATTCCTTCACCATCACCTACTCTTTTTAATCCTTGATAAAATATCGAAGCAACTGGCCCTTTTGTATTACGTGCAACTTCTTTTGCTGCTTCAATACCTCCATCTGCTAATGCGTCTTCAATACTACCAACTAATTTGTTGTTATTTTGTGAAGCTAAATTAAGATAGATAATACGTTCTATTGCTATTGCTAATCCTAGTATTAAAGCCAAAAGCACAATTCCCATAAAGAAAGGTCCTCCTTCTATAAAATATCTTTTTAATATTTGCATTGAGAATCCTTCATCAGCTCCTGATGCTCCTGCATCTTGTGCAAATGTTTGTACAGATCCTAATAGCATTACACCTGTGGCTGCTAAAATAGTAGATAATTTTTTCATTTTAAATTCGAGTTTTAATTAATTTAATAACGGGTTAAATATACATAATTTTTTATAAAGCAAAACATTTCTGCGGAGAGAATGGGATTCGAACCCATGTTACAATCTCTCATAAACACGCTTTCCAAGCGTGCGCCTTAAGCCGCTCGGCCACCTCTCCATTAAACAAGTTTTACTTCATTTAAGACTGCCAAGTAACAAAAAATATTTTGTTTTATGAAATTTATTTCAAATTGTTTATTAACTATTACATTAGGTTACACTAGTAAATAATTACAAATCAGTCAATTCGCCACGTAAAGATTTTTCAAAAATTTCTTTAAATTCTTCTTTTGGTATTTCTTCTCCTAATAAGTACATTAATTTAGCTATCGCAGATTCTGTTGTAATATCATTACCACTCACAACGCCTATTTTTTGAAGTTCTGTACTAGTTTCGTAATGTCCTAATATAACACTTCCGCCAATGCATTGTGTTACATCAATTATTTCAATTCCTCTTTTTATAGCATTTGCTAACAATGCAATAAACTCTTTTTGGGTTGATGCATTTCCTGAACCATAAGTTTCAAGCACAACTCCTTTCAATCCTTTTATTCCTAAAATTGTTTTAATTACTTCTAAGGATATTCCTGGAAATAACTTCAAAATAACTATATTATCATTTAGTTTTTTTCTAACTTTTAATTGTTTCTCTCCTTTTGAATGAAACAATAAGTGGTCTTGAAATTTTAAATGTACGCCACTTTCTGCTAATGCTGGATAATTAGACGACGAAAATGCCTCAAAATGCTCTGCGTTAATTTTTGTTGTTCGGTTTGCTCTATACAATTTGTATTCAAAATACAAACATACTTCTGTAACTTTAGGCTTACTTTTTTCTCTTGCTGAAGCTATTTGTATCGCAGTTATTAAGTTTTCCTTAGCATCTGTTCTTAAATCTCCTATTGGCAATTGCGAACCTGTAAAAATTATAGGCTTACATAAATTTTCTAACATAAAACTTATTGCTGATGCCGTATAAGACATTGTATCACTACCTGTTAATACAACAAAACCATCTGCTTCTTTATAGTTTTCTTCAATAATTGTCGTGATTTTAATCCAATATGTTGGATTCATATTTGAAGAATCTATCGGTTCTTCAAAACTAATCGTCTTAATTTTGCAATCTAATTGGTTTAATTCTGGAATACGTTCTCTTAAATTATTAAAATCAAAAGCCTTTAATGCTCCTGTTTTATAATCTTTTACCATTCCTATTGTTCCTCCTGTATAAATAAGTAATATGTTTATTTTTTTTGACGCCTTCATTTTGATACTAATAATTATGGTACTTTTTATTTATTTCTGTAAATTGCCATTTTGTCTTACTAAAATATAATGGTACAATTTATGATGTAAAAGTAAGTATTAAATAAAAGATGTAATCTATATAATATAAAAAAATATGACAGCATATATTCTGATGGGCGCAATTGCTTTAATTGGTGGAATTGTTCAACAACGCTTAAAAAGTAAATTTGCAAAATATTCTAAACTTACACTCCAAAACGGAATGAGTGGTAAAGAAATTGCTGAAAAAATGCTTTTAGATAATAAAGTATACGATGTTAAGGTGATTTCTGTAAAAGGTAGACTTACAGATCATTACAATCCATCTGACAAAACAGTAAACCTCAGCGAAGCTGTTTATAACGAACGAAATGCTGCCGCAGCTGCTGTTGCTGCACACGAATGTGGACATGCTATCCAACATGCCATTGGTTATTCTTGGCTAGAATTTAGAAGTAAAATGGTGCCTACGGTTAATATTTCTGGGAGACTGGCTCAATTTGCTTTGATTGGCGGTATCTTTTTAGTCAATGCTTTTCCGCAACTATTACTATTAGGCATTCTATTATTTGCAGCTACCGTATTATTTAGCTTTGTTACCTTGCCTGTAGAATACGATGCCAGCAATAGAGCTTTGGCATGGCTACACGATAAAAATATGCTTACTCCAAACGAACAAGAAGGTGCCAAAGATGCTTTAAAATGGGCTGCGAGAACTTATGTCGTTGCTGCCATTGCCTCACTTACTACATTGGTCTATTACCTTATGATTTATATGAATAGACGCTAACAACTTGATTTCTATGTAAATGTAACTTTTTCATTTCTCACAATCTTAAAGATTCAGGAGCAGAGATAACTGTGTCTAAACGCATGAATCTATCTACGGAATTCTATAATACCAACTCAACATAAAAATATTTCAAATCTATTTAGCGCATTTTGAAATTGAATTGGCATAAATTAAATTTTAATCTGTCGCTCTATTTGTTGATCTAATGAAATAAATGTTTCGGTACGTGCTACGCCATTTATTTTTTGAATTTTATGATTTAACACTTGCATTAGATGTTCATTATCTTTACACAACACCTTAATAAAAATACCATAATTTCCTGTCGTATAATGACTTTCTATTACCTCTTCTATTTCTTTTAAACGTTTTATTGCTTCCTTATATCTTGTTGAACTATCTAAAAAAATACCCACAAAAGCAAGGGTTTTATACCCTAATACTTTTGGATTTAAAACAAATTTTGAACCTGATAATAAACCACTCTTTTCTAATTTTCGTAAACGTTGATGAATTGCCGCTCCTGAAATACCAACATCTCTTGCTATTTTAAGTATTGGTGTTCTTGCATCTTGTATTAAATGGTTTAGTATTATCTTATCTATACCATCAATTTGAAATTTCTTCTCGGTCATCTTGTTTTAATTTGTAACAAATATACTAAATTATACCAATGATAGTAATGTCGTATTTAATTAATTAATCCAATTACAAAGACAATTAATCGAATAATAATGACAGTTTATCGAATGTCTATTTAACAAACTAATACTAAAACTTATTTTCGCATTGTTAGTTAATAAGGGACTATCATAACTTCTTTAAGTTGTTAGCTTGTCACAGAAAAATTAAACATATTTGTTTCTTTTTTTTGTGACTTTTTTTAATAGATAAAATTAATAAAACTTAATCCTCTTATGAATACAAATTTAAAAATAACAAGTAGCGGTGTCGAAGCAGAATTTTGTGTAACCATAGATAGTGTTACTCCTTAGAAATGCATCCTGAATTATTTCATATCGGTAATTTTACTATTTATACGTATGCTTTTTGTATTGTAATTGGAACCTTAGTTGCCTCAGTTTATACCAAATGGAGCGCAAAAAAAGAACTTGGTATAGTTAATTTATCCAACAACTTTTTTTACCTCATTTTTATTGCTGGATTTGTTGGTGGAAAACTATTCTTTTACTTAGAAAGACCTATATATTTTTTTAATAACCCCAAATTAATGCTAGATAATTTTTCTGGAGGTTTTGTTTTTTATGGCTCTTTTATCACCATAGTTCCTATTGTTATTTGGTATTTAAAAAAATCTAAATTCCCAGTTTTACAAATGTTAGATATTCTAGCAATAACAGTAACTATTGCACATACAATTGGCAGAATAGGATGTTTTTTTGGAGGTTGTTGCTATGGCAAACCTACAGATTCTTTTATTGGCATGTCTTTTCCCAAAACAAATCATATAACTGTACATCCATCACAATTGTACGAAATTACAGGTATTCTAAGTATTATGATTGTCTTATTTATTATAAAAAAGAAAAAACAATTTCACGGACAACTATTCTTAACCTATATAATTCTTTATGCCATTACTAGAGCGTTTTTAGAATTATTTAGAGGCGATAAACGTGGTTTTATTATAGACGGAATAATATCTCACTCCCAATTTATTGGCATTATTTTAATTCTAAGTACACTTATATTTTATAAAAAACTCAAAATAAACAAAACTCTTAAATCTAAAACAAATGAAAAAACAATTTTTTAAAACAGGTATTCCTTTACTATTATTAGCATTAGTAACCTTATTAATAGGTCCAAGTTGTGGCGATGATTCTACTCGCTGTACGGAAGTAACTTGGTATTATGATAATGATGGCGACGGATTTGGAGATCCAGATAAAAAAGTAGAAGCTTGCGATGCGCCACAAGGATATGTTAGTGACAATACGGATTGTAATGACTCTAATGACATGGTTTATCCTGATGCAACTGAATTATGTGATGGTTTAGACAACAATTGTGATGGAGAAATAGACAACAGTACAACCAATTGTGAAGGCGAAACAACTTGTGTTGATGGCGTTTGTGTTACTACAACTACTTTTTATAGAGATAATGATAACGATGGCTTTGGCGATGCTGACACAACCATGCAAGGATCTGGCACTCCTCCTGAAGGATGGGTAACTAATGATGTGGATTGTGATGATACCAATGACCTTGTAAACATTTTAGCAGATGAAATCATGAATAATGGTATAGACGACAATTGTAATGGATTAACTGATGCTGAAGATATTAGATATATTGATAACGATGGCGACGGTTACGGTTCTGGTAATGAAGCTGCTGGAGATGGCGTGTTTAATCGTTTAGATTGTGATGATGATAATGCGAATATACATCCTTATGCCATCGAAATTTCTGGAAATAGTGTAGATGATGATTGTGATGGCAACATTGATGAAAATTAATATCATAACGAATAAAAATAATATCTGGTTTCGTATCTTTACATTCCATTTATAGAAATTTTTTAAACATGAAAAAACTCCATATCCTACTATTAGTACTTTTGATATGGAGTTCTTTATTTTCTCAACAATACATAAATTATACAACAAAAAATGGTTTACCTAGTAATCATATTTATAGAATAACACAAGATTACAAAGGTTTTATTTGGTTTTTTACAGATAAAGGTATCGTAAAATTTAATGGTACAACATTTAAAATATTTACTACAAAAGACGGACTACCAACCAATGATATTTGGGATGTTAGAATTGGACACGATAATAAAATTTGGTTTTTTACGAAATCCAACAAATTAGGTTATATAGAAAACGATAAAGTTTATGCTTTTGAAAGCGAACAAAAAAATGAAATATTATATCCAGTAGTTATCAGTCAAAATAAAAATACTATTCTATTTTCTAATGGTCGAAAAAACTATTTTCTTAAAGGTAATCTTTGGAAATCTCAAAAAGTAGATGTGAGAAAAGGATATGGTTCCGAATTAAAACATAAAAAAGTAAGCACACTATTTGTTAAAAACGCTCAAGATTCTCTACTCCTTTTTGACAAAAGTGACAAACTCTTAAAAGCAATTAAATTAGAAAAACACTTTATTAAAAACAAACATCGAGGACAGATAAACGATAGTTTATTTAGTTGGATTAACAATAATAAAATATATCTATTAAATTTAAACACCTTAAATTTAAAAAAAATCTCTTATGATACTGGATCAAAAGAGCTTGTTAGATATAGCGCTGTAAATAATAACATTCAGATTTCAGGTGAAGATTTCGTTTCTTTTATCGACAAAAATTATCAATTAAAAAATACGATTCATATTCCAAAAAATCTAAATTCTCATTTTTCGTTTGTCGATAAAAATAAAAATTTATGGATCGCCACATTTTCGAATGGCGTCTATTACTTATCAGCTTCCAAACAAAAATCAAAGTATAGTTTGGTAAATGAAAAAGTAAGTAAAATCAAAAAAGTAAATAATTCAATAATCGCAAGTATATATCAAAAAGGTTTTTATAGCTACGACTCTTTACAAAATAGGTTCCATCCTCTTTTAAAAGTTAATGATTTTATTTATAGCGCCAATTACATTAAAGATTTAAACACCTATTATTATGTTTCTGATAAGGAAGTAACTCGAATTAAAAACAATAAAAAAAAGACATTTTCAAATCTCGGTATTTCAAGAAAGTTAGTTTATTACAACAATTTTTTATATGGAAATATCTCTTCTGGATTAAATAAAATAAATCCTACAAACTATAAAACTCTTAAAAAACACCTACAAAATGGCATTAGAGACATCAAGCTATTTAACGGCAAAATAGTAATTGCAACTGCAAATGGTATCATGTCATTTTCTAACGATACCATTACAAATGTAAAAATTGACGAAAAAAGATTTGACAAACCCATTGCATCGCTTTCTATTTATAATAATACCAATTTGATTCTTTGCACGGATGGATTTGGAGCATATATTACAGATTTTACAAAAATTAAATTATTAGAACAATCCGATTTCTTAAACGTCCAATCTGCATTTATCGAAAATGGACATATTTGGTTGGCAACAAATCAAGGTATATTTTATTATGAAAAAACAAAAAATACATTTCAATTAAAACGAAAGTACACGACAAACGATGGTTTGAGTTTAAATCAAACAAATTCTATAATTATTGCTAATGATAAAATATTAGCAAGTAGCAATAATGGTATTAGTATTATTCCGATACATCAAGAAAAGAACAAGCAGTTTATGGCTATTTATTTTGATACTGTTACTTACGATAACAATCCAATAATCAATAAAAAAATTAAATACAGTACAAACAATCAATTACAAGTCAAAATTGCCAGTATTGATTTTTCTGAAAATCCAATATTATCTTACAAATACCAACTGCTTCCTGTACAAAAAAAATGGATTACAACAAACTCTAAACAGATCTCATTTAATAATTTACCACCTAATAAATACAAATTAAATATCCAATCTAATGGTAAAAAAAGTACCATACAATTTCAAATTTTAGCCCTTTGGTATCAAACTATTATAGCAAAAATTATTTTTAGCATTCTATTTTTATCTTTATTTGCTGGATTGATTCTCTTTATTAGAAAAAGAGAACTAAACAAACAAGTAAAAAAATTAAATGCACAAAAAAAACTTGCCGATTTTGAATTACACGCATTACGGAGTCAAATGAATCCTCACTTTGTATTTAACTCTTTAAATGCAATCCAATATTTTATTACAAAAAATGAGATAGATTTATCGGAAAAATATTTGGTAAAATTTGCAAGGTTAATTAGAATGTTTTTTGATTTCTCTCGTGAAAAAGAAATTTTCTTAAAAGAAGAGATTCAGCTATTAAATGGCTATCTAGAAATTGAAAAAATGCGATTTGGGGAAAATTTCAACTATCAAATTAAAATTATAAATAATCGTAATGTAAAAGATTTTAAAATACCAACTATGCTACTACAACCTATTGTAGAAAATGCTGTAAACCACGGTTTATTTCACAATAAAGGTAAAGGTTTGATTAAAATATTTTTTACTTTGGTTACAACTAATAGTATTCAAATTTGCATTACGGATAATGGTGTTGGAAGAAAAAAATCGAAAGAAATTCAAGAAAATTCTTTAAAAAATAAATTGAAAAAAAATAGTTCTACCAATGTGATAAAAGAACGTATTAATCTATTAAATCAAACCAAAAAATGGTCTGTAATTTATGAAACAATAGATAATGTAAATTCTTCTGGAACAACTGTTAATCTAACCTTTACCAAAAATGAATACAATACAAGCCATATTAGTTGACGATGAAGAAAAAGCTCTAGAAGGTTTACAAATAAAAGTAAATCGATTTTTTCCTAACATTAAAATATTAAAATCCATTTCGAATCCAGAAAAGGCAATAGAATTCATAAATAAACTAAAACCAAATTTAGTTTTTATGGATATTGAAATGCCTATACTTAGTGGTTTTGATGTATTATCCAAAATTAATAACCCTAATTTTGAAATTATTTTTGTTACTGCATATAATAATTATGCCATAGAAGCAATTCAACATTGTGCGATTGGATATGTTGTAAAACCAATTGATAATGACGAACTAAAAGCTGCTATTACCAATGCCATTAATAATATAAACCAAAAAACTGCCTTTGAAAAAAACGTGCAATTGCTAGAGCAATTAGGAGCTAACAAAACACAAACTAGTATTGCAATACCTTCTCAAAAAGGTTTAAGTTTTATTAAGATAAAAGATATCATTCGTTTTGAAGGTGTTGATGGCTATACCAAAATAATTATTAAAGATAAAAAAGCCTTATTAAGTTCTTACAGCATTGGTAAATTTTGTAAAATACTGACAAACAAACCGTTTTTCCTTTGTCATAAATCACATCTTATCAATTTAGAATTTGTAAGCTCTATATTAAAAGAAGGTTATATTGAGTTATCGAATCAATGTAGTGTACCGTGTGCTAAATCAAAACGGGCAGATTTATTACAAAAAATGAAAAACTTATAATTTTTCAATTATTTTTTTTGCGTTATCATAATCTTCCGATTCTTTTGGTAAAGTAGTTAAAATTGCTTTACAAGCTACGTACTTTTTTTGTTTTAACTTACTCAAGGCTAGATTCCAAATTGCTTTATTTTTATAAATCGATTTACCATCTATTATTTTTTCTAAAAGCCCATCTGCTTTATCAAATTTATTCTGTTCTATTAAACTAATTGCTAAATACAATTGTACATCTACTTTGGCAGCATCTTCGTTTAAGATTATTTGAAATTCATTGGCAGCTAATTTATATTTTTTTGCATTAAATGCATCTTGTGCCTTTATCAAATGTTCACTTGTATTACCTCTAACTACCAAATCTAAATTTGGATGATTCGCAAAGTCATCATACGAAATTTTACTATGGTTATAATAAAACAACGAAGCAAATACAACCAAACTAGCAGCTACAAGATATGTGCTAATTTTTTTCAAGCTAAAAATTTTCGATTTCTTTTCATTCACATCAGCTTTAATATAAACCTTTCCAAAATCTTCTAAAGTGTTTCTTAAACCATTTTCTTCTTCTTGAGTACTTGCTCTTGAAGTTAGTGAACTTTCAATTTCTTCATATAAATCTACTATTTCTTTAAAATCTTTTCCGTTATCCATCAAAGTTTTAAAAGCTGCTAACTCAGAAGGACTTAAATCTCCTTCAAAATATTTTTCTATTGTTGACCAGTTGTATTCTTTCATCTTTAAATTAAATAGTTGTTAGATTATTAAATTTGGATGAACCTTTTACCATTTTAACAAGTTTGCCAATACATTCTGACTTTTTTTTACGTGCATATCCATAACTTACACCTAATACTTCAGCAACTTTTTGCATCTTTTTTATTTTAAAAGCAAGATCCAATAATTCTTTACATTTTCCACCTAATTCTAGTAACTTTTCTTCAAATAAAGAAGTTCTTTTTTCAAAAATTTCGGTTTCGGCTGCTAAATGTTCTTGTTCATCAGTAATAGATACAATATCGAGTAAAACTGTTACCTTTTTTATTTCTTTTTTATTAATTTTATTTAACCATTTACGCTTACATAATAAAAAAAAGTAGGCTTCAAACGGACAAGTAAGTATAAATTTTTTCTCTTTTGCTTGGCGATATATTGTAATTAAAGTTTCTTGAATCACATCTTGCGCATCATCATAATTACCACTATTATTAATAATATATCTAACTATTTTATTAGAAAATTTCTGGTATAATTCATTTAAAACGCGATTATCATTATTTAATAATGCAATAATATATTTATGATCAGAATGTTGTTTTTTATCCATAAAATTGAAATGCTAATGTACTAAATTGTTATAATAAAACAAGGATTGAATTAAGATTTTAAAGCAAAACTCTCCTAAAATAGTATTTTTTTATAATTCTAAAAAAATATGGTATCTTTGAAAGCTAACGTATCATTATATTTATCAATTAAGTAATAATTTTAAACTAAAAAAAAATGAGTATTATAAACCTAAACTACAATCAAAGTATTCTAAAAAAATCAAAAAAAATCCTTAGCCTTTTAGTTCTTAGTCTAATTTTATTAACAAGTTGTATTGTTGATGAAAATGGAAATCCGCTAGTAGAACCAGATGGAGAAGCCTTAGACCAGCGTTTTGAAGACAATAGAGCAAATGCAGTACAGACCTTTACTTTAGATGCTGCAACAGGAGGAACAATTACAGGAGTACACGGAACACAAATAACATTTCCATCTAGTTGTACAGGAAATAATGGCACACCAGTAACAGGAACAATAGAAATTCAACTTATTGAAATCTATACAAAGGCAGATATGGTCTTATTAAATATGTCTACAACTGGTAAAAAAAGTAATGGAGATGAAGAAGCACTAAAATCTGGAGGAGAATTTTTTGTGAGCGCAACACAAAACGGGAATCCATTAACTTTATTAGCTCCAATATCAATTAGAACTAGAAATGTAGATTCTAGTAATTTTGAATCCATGCAAGTTTTTAGAGCAGGAAACGAAATTAATGATACTGATCCTTGGCAAGAAGCTGACGAAAATAATGATGGACAACCAGATGATGCTCAAATTGGAGAAGATCAAGGTCCAAATGGAACTTATGTTTTGTACTCTGTATTTGATATGAGTAGCTTTGGGTGGACAAACCTCGATAAATGGTATAACTTTTCTGGACAATTAACAGATCTATTTGTAGATGTTCCTAATGGCTATAATGGCGATAATATTGCAGTTTATTTATCTTATGATGGCGAAAATGGCTTAGCTAGAATGGATATTTATGACGAAACTTTAGGTTTGTTCACAGAGCATTATGGTAGAATTCCTGTTGGATTAGATGTCCATTTTATTGCAATAACAGAAATTAATGGTATCATACATTATGCCATACAAGCAGCAACTATTACTAATAACCATACCGAAGTAATAACGAACTTACAACCTACAACACAAGCAGATTTAACCACATTAATTAATAATTTACCATAAATAAAATAGTACGTATTTAAAAGAGGCTGTCTAAAAAAGACAGCCTCTTTTTTTGTAAAAAAAGAACACTCGCCTCTACTTTATTTTAATAAAATTTTAAAAAAAATAATTTATGGGTAACAAAATAGATGTATTTGTATTTAAAGTTGAACACGAATTTTAAAATAATAAAAACATGCATACAAAAACATTAAATTACACAAATCCGAATAATAGTAAGAATGTGTTTAACAATACAAAAATAATTTTAGGAATACTATTGGTAAGTTTATTTTTCTTTACAAGTTGTGATAGCGATGAAAATCAAGAAGATCCAAAACCAGATGGTATCGCACTCAACCAACGTTTTAAAGACAATAGAGCAAATGCAATAGAAACCTTCACTATAAATGGTAGTACTGGAGGAACAATAACTGGTAGTCAAGGAACATCGGTTATATTTCCAGCCAATTCCGTTGGATTGAATGGAAATCCTGTAACAGGCGATTTTACCGTAGAATTAATAGAAATTTATGGCAAAAGTGCTATGGTCTTACAAGACAAATCTACTAAAGGAAAAAAAAATAATGGCGATGAAGAAGCATTATTATCTGCTGGAGAATTTTTTATAAATGCAAAGCAAAATGGTACGCAATTAGAAGTATTAACTCCTATAACTGTACAAAGTAGAGGTGTTGCTCCAGGAGAGTTCGAAGCAATGCAAATCTTTAGAGCTAGTGACGATTTAGATGGCGATGCGCTTTGGAAAGAAGCTGACGAGGATCAAAATGGCGAAAATGACAATGCACAAGGAAGAGAAGGGCAAGGTCCTAATGGAACTTATGTTTTATACTCTGCATTTGACATGAGCAGTTTTGGATGGACTAACCTCGATAAATGGTATAACTTTTCTGGACAATTAACCGATTTATTTGTAGATGTACCAGATGGTTATGATGGCGAAAATGCTGCAGTATATTTATCTTACGATGGAGAAAATGGTCTAGCAAGAATGGATATTTATGACGAAACACTAGAATTGTTCTCTGAGCATTATGGTAGAATTCCAGTAGGAAAAGAGGTTCATTTTATAATGATTACAGAAATTGCAGGACAAATTTATTATGCAATTCAAGCAGCAACAATTGGAGAGAATCATATTGAGGTAATGACAAATCTACAACCAATTTCACAAACAGATTTAACCACATTAATTGATAATTTACCATAAATAAGATATCAAAAAAACAAATATTCTATTTACATATATGTTACGAAATAAAAATAAGTTTGTTAGTTTGAAAGAGTATTCTAAATAATTTAGATACTCTTTCTTTATTTTCTATAAATAGAATTTTTGTCGAACTTAGATTTATAATATCAAATTGGTATAATTTATTAAAAAGCATAACGCACAAATATAAAAAAAACAACTAATATTTATTATATTTGTTTCAAACCAAATCAAACATGAAAACGTATTCTATTAAATTTTTATTTACATTGTTTTTTATAGTATCTTTTTTCAATTCTCAGGCACAAGAAATAAAAAAAGACACCACAAGACATCAAGCAAATATTAAAGAAATTGTTAGAGGTAAAACCGTTACATTTAATGCAGAATTATCGCCATTAAGGCAAATCGCTGGAGCTCCTCAAGCAAATTGGGGTTATTATTGGGAATTTGGAGATGGTAATTATAGTTTTGAAGAAAAACCAAAACACCAATATAAAGAGCAAGGAGAATACAATGTTAGACTTTCTGCTACCAATAATTACGACGATGGAGAACCTCCATTAACAAGACCAAAAAAGATACACACAACCAATAACGATAGTGCTAGTAATGAAGATAGTACATTAGAGAAAATACAATCTTTAATACAATCTTATGATGGATTTAGAATTCAGACAAATAGAGATCCAAGTCCAGAAGAAGAAATACAAGTAATTGTAAGTTATGCTAATGATAAAAAATATACCACAAACGGAAAATTGTATTTATTTTTTAATGAAAAAAAATTTAAAGACAAAAATTTTGAATTGACAGACATCAGAAGTTACCATGACGAAGAAGAAGTACAAAGTGATTTTATTTCTGCTTTACCAAGAATAAAATCTAAGAATGTTTTTATCCGCTCAACAGGAATTGAAACCATTGTTAATAAAAACAGAATTTTAAACGATACAACTCGCCAAGATTTAACCAACTCATTAGATGCTGCAAAATCATTTTACTACGACTATAAGGTTTGGAATGTAAACGATGTAAAAGAAAAAGAAGAAAGAAATCTATTTTTTACATTTAAAACAACGCCAGAAATGCTAAAAGACACTAGTGCTGTTATTACAATAAGAAGCATTTATGTTCCAGAACGAGGCAATAACACACATAAAATTGTAGAAAAAGAAATGGAGATTGTAACTTCTCACGATCCGAATAAAATGGCAGTATATCAGACCTTTTTAAATTATAGATTGGTTCGTTTTAAACGATTAAAATACAAAGTAAGGTTTCAAAATAATGGCGAAGGTCCTGCTAGTTTGATAAAATTAAATGTCGAAATACCAGAAATGTTAGATAAATCTACCTTAAAAGTAATTAATATGTATCCAAAAGTTCCTATTTGTCCTGTAAATAAAAACGTAAAATACAGCTGCTTGGATACTCTAATTTTAAAAGATAAAATTTCCTTTCAATTTAAAAATATTTATTTGCCTGGTACAAATCAAAAAGGAGTTAAAGAAAAAGATTCTACAAAAGGGTTTGTAAAATATTCTATGAAGTTTGTAAAAGATTTTCACAAAGTAAAATCGACGAGTAAAACCGAAATTATTTTTGACAAAAACGATCCTATTATTACCAATTCGTCCACATCTCGATTTAAACCAGGAATTTCTATTGGAGCAAAAGCTGGTTACAATTACTTTTTTGATACCAAAGAAAATTTAGATTTTAATGCTATTAATACAGATATTTCTTTAGATACCAAAGCGGATGGGTTCTTTTTAGGAGCTACAATTTCTCCGTACAAATCATATAAATGGTACTATCAAGCAGAAATAATGGTTGGCAGACAACAAATTACCGCAACTGGTTTACACGAAAAAATTGACGATATTGGAGCTGTTGGTTTTCCAACCTATTCTAAAACTACATTTAAAACAGAACTTATAAAAAATTATGTAGATATTGTTCCTGCATCTATTCGTTATAATTTTAATGCAATTTTTGGAGCAGGTTTTGGTTTACAAAGTTCTTTTAATTTCTATCAAAAATCCATAACTAAATCCGATAAAAAAGTATTTTTTTATCAAAATGGACAAATTAGAGACGAGGTAGCTGATTTAGCAGAAAAGAAAGATACCACAAATCGAGACAAAGGTGTTAACTTAAATAATTATGGGTTGTTTTTAGATTTTACAGTTGGTATATCTCGTATTGGACCAAGTTTTGGAATTAGATATATTCAAAATTTTAACGAACCTACAAAGCAAATTCATACTTATGCTATTTGGAAATTTTAATATTTTTATCTAATTTTTGATTTAATTTTCTTATGAAACAACTAATTTTTATCTACATATTATTCGTTTCTATAATTGGTTTTTCACAAGATTCATTACGTTATTACAATAAGCAAATTAAAAATAATAGTGGTAAAGAAAGAAACGTTCTATTTCAAAAAAAAATAAATTATTTAAAAAGGCAAGATAATTTAGAAGAATATTTTTATGCGCATTTTGATTATTTTATTCTTAATCCAAGAATAGAAAATATTTTTATTTTAGCCAAAGCAGAACAAAATAAATGGAGGACGACAAAAACAGAAGAGGAAAAATTAGCCTTGCTCCATCTTAAAATAAATATTGCATACCACTATTTAAAATATAGTAATATTCCACAGTCCGTTTTGTCTTACGAAAATGCACTACAATACTATAAAACAAATAACTTAAAAAGTTATAATATTATTGAGTATTGCCTTAAACCTTTAGCCAATAATTACACACGATTAGGAGATTATGATAGAGCAAATGATATTTTAAAATATACTTTATTTACGGCTAAAAATAGTAATAATAAAAAACAAATCATCGATACATATCTAAATCTATCTATTGCATATCAATCGTTACACAAAAATGAAGAAGCCATTCATATTCTAAAAAAAGCATTACAAATAAAACCGATTACTGTAAAACAAAAAGGAAATTTATGGTCGGAAATTGGTAAAAACTACTATGAACTTAGCAATTATAACAAGGCTCATTTTTTTATCCATAAATCCAATCTAATAACAAAAGACAAAGCAACAATTCAGAAAAACTACCTAACAAAAGCCTTGTGTTTTTTTAAAGAAAAACAAATTAACAAAGCCGAAAAATTATTTAATACTGCCCTAAAATACGCTATATCCATTTATGGAAAAAATAACCGTGAGGTAGCTAAAATCTATATTCTTTTGGCAGAAACTAACATGCAAAAAAACAAGTATAACAAAGCGCAAAAAAATTATCAAAAGGCATTGCAATCTATTTTAACAAAATACCATCCTAAAACTATTTTTGACAATCCGAATTTAGCACATTTTTATGCAGAAAATACCATAAAGATAGCACTAGATGGTAGAGCTATGACCTTTGTTAAACAAAAAGACTATTCTAATGCAATAACGAATTATAATTTAGCTTTTGAGGCAGAGAAACAATTACAAAACAGTTATACATCACAACAATCTAAAATAATACAACAATCCGAAAACCGAAAACGCAGTGAAAAAATAATATCATTATATTACCATTTATACCAAACAAATCTCGATAAAAAATACATCGAACTCGCTTTTAGGAGTACCGAAAAAAGTAAGGCAATTGTCTTATCAGATATTTTAAATACTAAATTTATAAAACAATCTCTAAAAAAAGACACGCTACTTTTACAAGAAGTAAAATTACGTAAAGAAAAGGCTATTCTTACCAAAAATATTAACCTTGAAGAACAAAAAATAGATAAAGCGAACATTCAAAAAATAAAACATTTTATTTCTAAAAGAACAGTTATAACATCTAAATTACAATTATTAAAACAAAAAATTCAACAGAAATATCCATCTTTAACCGTCAATTTAAAACCCGTTTCGGTACAAGAAGTACAACAAAATCTTCTTCAAAAAAAAAATATCTTAATTGAGTTTTTTGATACAAAAAATTTTGTTTATATCTTTTCAATTAACAAATATAAACCGATATCTTGGAGAAGAATTAGGAAAGATTTAAAATACCAACAAACGCTTACAAATTACATTTCTTTATTTAATGAAAATGGTGATAAATTAAAAAATGACATTTCTATTTATCATAAAAGTGCGTACTATCTATATTTAAAATTATTACAGATAGAATTAGAGAAATCTGATTGTAAGTCACTAACAATCATACCAGATGGTAAATTAAATTTTGTTTCTTTTGATGCCTTACTCACCAAAAAAATTACACATACTAATTTTGAAAAAATGCCGTATCTACTCTTTAAAAACAGTATTAACTATGGCTATTCAGCAACAATATTAGCACAACAAAAATTAAAAAATACAAAAACACAAAAGCAACAAGTCCTTGGATTTTTCCCTGTATTTGAAGGTAATTACCGCAACTTACAAGAATTACAACACACTGTTAATGAAGAAAAAAATCTTATTGCTTATACCAAAGGTTTGTATCTAAATAGAAGTAATGCCACAAAAAAAGCATTCTTAGAGAATGTAAATAATTACGATATCATTCATCTTTCGACACATGCTAGTTCTGGAACATTTCTACAACCAGCACATATAGAGTTTAGAAATAAAACCCTTTATTTACCAGAAATATATGGTTTAAACCTACAATCTAACTTATTTGTTATAAGCGCTTGTGAAACTGGCATTGGAAAGCTACAAAAAGGGGAAGGTGCTATGAGTTTAGCACGTGGATTCTCTTATGCTGGAGTCAAAAATTTACTGGTATCTTTATGGAAGGTAAATGATAAAGCGACTAGCAAGATAATGCTTAATTTTTATAAAAATTACAAAAACTTACATCTAAAATCTAAAGCGATACATCAAGCAAAATTAGATTATATTAGAGACAAAAACATCCGTAATAATAATAAAACACCGTATTATTGGTCTAGTTTTGTTTTCATTGGAAATAATGAAACTAATAACAACTTAAATTTGCCTACTTACTATTGGTTAATCTGTATTTTTATATTTTTACTTACAATATACTTCATCAACAAACACACTAATTTTCAGGTATTTAAATCCAAAAATTAATATTTTATTTTATCGTTATAAAATTATTTAGATTTTCTTTAGATTTTTTATGTATCTTTATCTTTCCTAGAGAAATATGTTATTCAATGAATTACGTTATAAAAATGTCTCCCCTTAGCATTTTTGTAAAATACAAAACAATAACAATTTCATTTATTACGGAAAAAGCCTAAAAATTAATTTTTTTAGGTTTTTTTACTTTTAACCTGAGTTCGACCTAAGTTTGGATCAAGTACAAAACTTGTGGAGTTTTAAAAATAGTTTGATATTTGTTTCTTAAAAAAAGCAGATGTCAAGTATTGATTTATTACCAATTTTAGAATTACTTTTACCAGAAGTTTTAGTTAAA
>Ga0256840_1001654_pt1 | contig 20590 bp, 18 predicted proteins | sample 355202metaG_FD_185969 | JGI IMG/M metagenome (GOLD analysis project Ga0256840, IMG submission 185969) | Hydrothermal vent microbial communities from Mid Atlantic Ridge, Atlantic Ocean - 355-202 | ecosystem: Environmental > Aquatic > Marine > Hydrothermal vents | place: Atlantic Ocean: Mid...
ACTACCAGGGACGTCCTGGTGGTTCCGGAAGGGAGCCATATTTCATGGGAAAAGATACTGGTTGCCACGGACAACTCGCCCAATTGTCGTCCAGCAGTGGAGCGTGCCATTGATATTGCCAAGGAGCACTCCTCCAGAATGGCTGCAGTAACAGTCATATATAGTAATGACGAGTTTTTTTCTATTGCACATAAATATATCGATAAGATGCTGGAAGAGAAAAGGGAGCGGCTTGAACAACTCAAGGAAGAGGCTGAACAGCAGGGTGTCTCTTGCGAGGTCATAGTAAAGGAGGGCGAGCCGCACCAGGGAATAATCGAAGCTGCTGAGGAGTTCGGGGCAGCAGTAATCGTAATGGGTTCACATGGACGAACCGGTTTGAAGCGTCTCCTTATGGGGTCGGTGACAGAGAGGGTTATCGGTTTTGCACCATGTCCGGTACTTGTCTGTCATCTGGTTTGAAACTATCTTAAATTGCCTGTTTTACCGTCTGATAGAGGTTAATCCTCCATGAGGGGCGTGTCTGAACCTCTCGCCCTTCTGAAAACTTGCAGGCGGCATAATTTGGGAATAATGCTGATCGTCACTTAGAGGTATCAACATTTCACAGAATATGAGATCTTGTGGCGTTTCCCTTTTTTAGAGGGTTAGGAAAGGGAAGATGAGGCATTCAGACCTTCTCGTATTTGATGGGAAAAGGGCTGCTGGCAGTACAGGCAGGAGCTGCAGCAGTCCTTTTTCATTTTATCCTCATCTCATTTACCAGTTTTTCTCTGACTGCACCTGCAAGATAGAGAGAACCTGCCACTACCAGCAGCCCATCCTGTTCTATATGTTCCAGTGCATCATATAGGGCACGCTCCCAGTTTTCCGTAAGGGTGACATCCTGCCCTTCTGAAGAGATGTTTTCTGCCATTGCCCTTTCCCATTGTCTTACAGTCACGGGAGACCTTGGGCCTGGCGGTTCAGTAATGGTGACGGTATGAAAAAGAGGGCCAACTATGCCCAATAGCTCCAGAAATGGTTTGTCGCCTCCCTCATTTGAGCATGCCCATAGCAGGCTGCAGTGGGAAAATGGTGTAATGTCAGATAGTTTTTTTATGTACTCTGCAAGGGCATGCAGCCCCTCCCTGTTGTGCGCCCCATCTATGAGTATGTAGGGGCGCCTGGAAAGCAGTTCGCACCGGCAGGGCCAGGATGTTTGTGAAAGCCCTGCTCTGATCTGACTCTCTTCTATCTCGAATCCCTGTTCACGCAACAGGGATACCGAGGCAAGGGCTGCAGCAGCATTGGCCTCCTGATGTCTTCCAGGCAGTCCAGGTGTAAGCCCGGGCATAGTGTGTTCCCTGAACCTGAACCGGAGTCCATTGTCTCTGTCTTTCTCCATGCTGAAATCTCTGCCGAGAGAGTAAAGTGGTGCCCCCAGTTTTGATGCCCGGTTGCTGATTACCTTGGCGGCCTCCGGCTCCTTTACGCATGTGATTACAGGTCGTTCAGGCTTTATGATGCCTGCCTTCTCCCAGGCTATCTCACCAACTGTATCTCCCAGCCAATGCTGATGTTCCAGACTTACTGTAGTAATGATGCTCATAAGTGGGGAATTCACTACATTGGTGGCATCGAGTCTTCCGCCAAGGCCTGTCTCGAGGATGGCCAGATCCACATTCTGGGCTGCAAACCAGGTGAAGGCAATGGCCGTAGTGTATTCAAAGTAGCTCAGTGCATATCCTGCCTCTACCAGCTTCCTGATCCTGAAGATCAGGTCTGCAAGCTCCTGATCCGGTATGTTGGAACCGTTTATCTGGAAACGTTCATTGAGGCGGAACAGGTGTGGAGATGAGTAGAATCCGCACCTGTAACCTGCTGTGGTCAGGATGGATGAGATGGTTGCGCAGGTGGAACCCTTGCCGTTGGAGCCGGCTACATGGATGACAGGATACCTTTTGTGAGGCATGCCAAGGGCAGATAGAACGGCATCCATCCGTTCCAGGCCCAGACGAAATCCGTGAAACTGAAAACTGTTGATATATTCAATGGCACTGGAAATATCTTTGTTGCTGCCTGTCCCTGTATCTGTTTTCATGCTGTAATCCTGCAACTTTTCTTTGACTTTTTCAGCTATTTTACATATGCCTGCATGATTTGCTACTGTCTGTTATAGAATAGGGAAACCAGGTGAATGGTAATCTTTTTGGAACCAGGAGTTGCCAGGGTGAAATGGCTATAATCGGTGAATGCCTTGAAATTCGGATATGGCTGAACAGGATAATCCTGATTCTCCTGGCTTGGGTAACTCTTTTTTCTGCAGGATGTGATTCTATCTCTAATCTTCAAAACAGCAGCTCCAAGGGGTGTAAAGAGTGCCATCCTGTCAAGCTGGAGCCGTTTCATGATTTTCCGTGTGAGCAGTGTCATGGCGGAGATCCATCGGGCAGGACCATGGCCCAGGCTCATACTGATCTGGTGCCCTGCCCTGCTTCTCCTGCATTGAGCAGCCGGAACTGTGGATCATGCCATGGTGAGATGGAGTTGAGCGCCAGGAATTCTCCCCATTATCAGTTACCGTCTCATATAGATATACTGTTCCATGCCTTTTGGGGACCAGAGACCGAGCCCCCGGCCCCTGAGGAGTTGCAGGCTTATAGCCATCCTGAAACAGCACGCCAGGTGGTTGAGGATCTGCTGGCCCGGCGCTGTCTAAGGTGTCATCCATATTGGGAAGGGGACAACTATGCAGCCACTCATCATGGTGCTGGTTGTGCAGCCTGCCACCTTGTTTCCGGTCACCGGTTTGTCAAGGAGCCTCCTGAAGAAAGATGCCTGTCCTGTCACAGGCAGAACTTTACAGGATGGGATTTTGTTGGAAGGTTTGAAAAGGATCTGCCTGCCGAGTATCGCGCTCCCTTGCGAAAAGGGCAGCATTTGACCCGTCTCTACGGGGTTGAGTGGCTGCCAACGCAAATGGACGTTCATAAACAGGCGGGGTTGTCATGCCTATCATGTCATGGATCTGCATCATTTCATCCTGGAATAAAGGCTGGGCAGACCCTTCATAGGAATAAAGCCTGCATTGACTGTCACAGGGAGATGGTGGGCAAAGACCGGTTTCATTCTCAGGATCTTCTTGACAGGGCGAGTTGCCAGGTCTGTCATGCAGTCTGGCAGCCCCTGGATCTGAGCACCTATCTTGTGCGGCAGGATGATCCAGACCTGGATGAATGGGCCTTCCTTGCAGTTCAGGGTAGTTCCGAGGTGGAGAACGCCATAAGAATGGGCGGGCCTGCAGTTATGGCCAATAAATTTTCCGGCAGGAACTACCCTGGCCTCTGGTTCAAATCCTATGGCTACCGCAGATTTGAATATGTTGCCATAGGCATGGATGAAAATGGAAAACTCTGGCCGGTCCGCCCCCTCCTTGACATCTCTATCTCCTATCTCGATTCAGATGATGACCTGGTCTTGGACGGTTTCCGGCCTGAATATGCTGGTTCCCTTCCTATGCGTCCAGCTATGAGACGCATCTTCCTGTTCCCGGCCGCTGTCAGGGATCAGTTGCCCCTTCCTGAGCCAGGGGCCTGGCTTCCTTTTGCCCCCCATTCCATCGGCCCGGCTGATCTGGAACGAACCCTCTTCGTGTTGAGTTTTTTGGATTTCCCCCTTACCCACAAATAGCAAAACAGATATTTTTTACAAAAATGTTATTTCTTCTGCTAAAAAGAACAACAATGTAAGATTTGTATTGTTTCTTTTTCTCCTGCCTGTTACTAATAGCCTGTTTTTTAAGTTCGATCCCCTGTTGGCAAGATAGTTGCAAAACAAAAAAAGAGAGGAGGTTTTGTTTCATGGGCAGTATTTCTGCAGGAGATACGGCATTTATTATCGTATCAGCGGCATTGGTGTTGATGATGACCCCAGCCCTGGGTCTTTTCTACGGTGGTATGGTCAGGGAGAAGAATGTCCTCAGCACCATAATGCAGAGTTTTATCATGATAGCCCTTATCAGTTTTCAGTGGGTCTATATCGGTTACAGCATCTCCTTTGGACCGGATCTTGGAGGGGTTATAGGAGATCTCTCCTGGTTTGGACTCAAGGGTATTGGTGCAGAGCCGAGTGATACCTATGCCACCACTATCCCGCATCTGCTCTTTGTGATGTATCAGTGCATGTTTGCAGTGATTACTCCGGCACTGATTACAGGTGCCTTTGCGGAAAGGATAAAGTTTGGCCCGTTCCTGGTGTTTGGGCTGCTCTGGGCAGTGTTGGTGTACAATCCTGTATGTCACTGGATCTGGGGCGGTGGTTGGCTTTCAAAGCTCGGTGTTATGGATTTTGCCGGAGGGTTGGTGGTGCATCTCACCTCTGGCATTGCAGCCCTTGTTGCAGCCATACTCATTGGGCCGAGACGAGGGTTTGGCAGGCGCAGTTTTATGCCGCATAATCTGCCAATGACCCTGCTGGGTACCGGCCTTCTCTGGTTTGGCTGGTTTGGTTTCAATGCAGGAAGTGCCCTGGCTGCAGACGGGGTAGCAGTAGGTGCCTTTACCGCAACCCATCTTGCTGCCATGGCGGGAATGGCTGCATGGTCTCTTGTAGAGAAATTTCACAGGGGTGATGCCACAACCCTGGGCGCAGCTTCAGGGGCTATTGCAGGATTGGCAACTGTGACACCTGCCGCAGGTTTCATCACACCGAGTGCAGCCATTGTGATCGGACTGGTGGCCGGAGCTGTCTGCTATTTTGCCGTGAGTCTCAAGTCAAGATTGGGGTATGATGACAGCCTGGACGTGGTGGGAATCCATGGCGTTGGAGGCCTGGTCGGTTCCCTGTCTATAGGTATCTTTGCCTCAAAGGCGGTAAATCCTGCCGGTGCAGATGGTCTGCTTTATGGCAATCCATCCCTGCTTCTAACCCAGGCTATTGGTGTAGCAGCAGTGCTGCTCTATGCAGGGACTGCAAGTTTCATAATATTGAAGGTAGTTGACGCCATCTTCGGGTTGCGGGTCAGTGATGAGGATGAGGTACAAGGCCTTGATCTGAGTCAGCACAGTGAGAAGGCATACAACTTCCAATAAAAACTCAATAGGGGGGAGAGTCTTATGAACACGGGTGATACGGCTTTTATGATGTTGGCAACTGTACTGGTGATGTTTATGACACCGGGCCTTGGTCTGTTTTACGGTGGCCTGGTCAGGGCAAAGAATGTCCTGAGTACCATTTTGCAGAGTTTCTGCTGTCTCGGCCTGGTCTCTCTGGTCTGGGTGTTTTATGGCTATTCCATGGCCTTTGGACCAGATGTGGCAGGTTTTGTCGGCAATCTGGACTGGGTCTTTCTCAAGGGCGTTGGCATAGCACCAGGTCCATATTCTGATACTATTCCCGACCTGGTCTTCTGTGCCTTTCAGCTCATGTTTGCAATCATTACTCCGGCACTGATTACAGGAGCTTATGCAGAGAGGATAAAGTTCACCTCTTACATGCTGTTTACTGTCCTTTGGGTGACCTTTGTCTATTTCCCCATCTGTCACTGGGTGTGGGGCGGAGGTTGGCTTGGTTCTCTGGGCGCTCTGGATTTTGCTGGCGGAACAGTCATCCATATCAATTCCGCCTGTGCAGCTCTTGCAGCAGCCCTGGTTATTGGCAAGAGGCGTGGTTATGGACGGGAGCCAATCCATCCTCACAACCTTCCCATGACAGTTCTTGGAGGTGCCATTCTCTGGGTAGGCTGGTTTGGTTTCAATGCAGGAAGCGCCCTGGCAGCAGATGGTATTGCAGCCCTGGCCCTGTTCAACACCCAGGTGGCTACTGGCGCTGCCCTTCTGGCATGGATGGTGGCTGAGTGGATGAAGCAGGGAAAACCCACCACCCTCGGTGCTGTTTCCGGTGCTGTGGCCGGTCTGGTGGCCATTACGCCGGCAGCAGGTTTTGTGGGTCCTGTGCCCGCCATAATTATCGGATTGGTAGCAGGTGTGGTCTGCTATCTTGCAGTATTATTGAAAGGCAAGCTGGGATATGACGATGCCCTGGACGTTGTGGGGATCCACGGCGTAGGCGGTGTATGGGGTGCTCTGGCCACTGGACTCTTTGCCTCTACAGCATGGAATTCAGGCGGGGCAGACGGACTCTTCTATGGGAATTTTCACCAGTTTGTGATCCAGGCCATTGGTGTAGGCGCCTCCATCGGCTATTCATTCGTAGTGAGTTTTGTTATACTCAAGGTCGTTGACATCCTTCTTGGTCTCAGGGTCAGTGAAGAAGAGGAGGTCCAGGGCTTGGATATTACGCAGCACAGCGAGATTGGATATACTAATTGATAGCGGAGGAATAATAATATGAAAAAGATAGAAGCTGTTATAAAGCCGTTCAAGCTGGATGATGTCAAGGAAGCCCTGAGCGATATCGGGGTTACAGGCATGACCGTGTCCGAGGTCAAGGGACATGGTCGTCAAAAAGGACACAAGGAGATCTACCGCGGTGCGGAATATGTGGTGGATTTTATTCCAAAGGTAAAGCTGGAGATAATAGTAGCTGCTGAAATGGTGGAACAGGTGGTTGACACCATCTGCAAGGCTGCCAATACTGGCAAGATAGGTGATGGCAAGATCTTTGTTCTTCCTGTTGATGACGTGATCCGGGTCCGTACCGGAGAGCGGGGCAAGGAGGCCATTTAGCCTTTTGTGCAGAGGGAACCGCTTCTGATGAATACTGTTACAAAACCGGGGTCAGGTGGTCAGGGTTCTGAACATGAGATCCTGAAATACCTCACCCCAAGGGAGGCCCTTTCAACCCTGTGGAAAAAGGGACTAAAGGGCAAAGAGCTGCTGGAGCAGCACTCCTCCCTGATGGACAGCTTTATCCGGCAGCGGTTTCTGGATGTGCAAGGCCAGGATCATGGAGCAGCTCTCGTTGCCCTGGGCGGTTACGGCAGGCGGGAGCTGTTCCCCTTCTCAGATGTAGATCTTCTCCTGTTGTACCATCCTGATGCGTCATACCGGCTGGAACAGATAAGTGATGCAGTGTTCTATCCCCTGTGGGACGCAGGTCTCGAGGTGGGGCATGGAGTCCGTACCGTAGAGCAGTGTATCCATGACATAGAGAAGGATTTTTTCTTTCTGGTTTCCCTGATAGATGCCCGTTTTCTTTGTGGTGATCATGCCCTGTTTCAGGAGCTAAATGGCAGGCTTGCAGATTTCTTCAGTCATGGTGCCAGAAGCCGGTTTGCCAGGGATATGATGGCTCATCGGGAGGAACGTCACAGCCGTTTCGGTGATCATACCTACCTGCTGGAACCAAACATAAAGGAGAGCCGTGGAGGACTTCGGGATCTCCAGGCCATGGAGTGGACCGGCAAGGTCCTTTTTGGCCTGAAGAGCCTGAATGAATTTGAAAGCTCTGGGATGCTGACTTCCAGGGAATATGAGGGCCTTCAGGATGCCAAGGATCACCTCTTTGTGGTGCGGAACCGGCTGCACTATGCCAGTAACCGGCACAATGACCGGTTGTTTTTTGAGTACCAGGAAGAGATAGCCAAGGCCCTGCATCTTTATGATTCCAGCGGATTGATGGGTGTTGAGAGGTTCATGAAGGGCGTTCATCAGTCCTTGAAGACCATCTCCATTGCCTCTGACATCTTTTTTGAACATGTAAATGAGGTCATCTCCCGTACAGAGGGAAGGGGTTCCCAGGTCCAGGAGCTCTCCAGCGGACTGGTAGAGGTCCAGCTCGGCGACAGGAAGTTTCTTGGTCTTAGGGACAGGGACCTTGCAATCCAGCGTCCCTGGATGGTGTTCAGGTTATTTGCAGAGGCAGCCAAGCAGGATATACCTGTCCATTTCGGGACTCGCAGGCAGATTGCAGAAATTGCTCAGGAGCTCAAGGAACGCTGGATTTCATCCAGGAGATGTTACCGATATTTCCTGGAGGTGCTGGAATGTTCCCGATCCATTCAGGTGCTGGAGCAGATGCTGGATTGCGGTGTGCTCACAGCATTCCTGCCAGAGATGGAACATCTGCACCATCTTGCCCTTCACGATATTTATCATGTCTATACCGTGGATATGCACCTGATTAATACCCTGGTCCAGTTGAACATCCTTATGGACGAGATGAAGGATGTCTCCATGGGGGTCGATGTGCCTGCGGTTCTAAGGCTATCTGCCCTGCTTCACGATGTAGCCAAGGGAACAGGGGGAGGTCATGCTGAAAAGGGTGCAGAAGTGGTCAAAGGGGTTGGTGAACGGTTTGGGTTTACCGAGGCAGAGATTGATTGCCTCTCCTTTCTTGTCCGGTATCATCTGCATATGATGGATCTTGCCACCAGGCGTGATCTCGAGGATGAGGGGCTGATAATCAGGTTTGCCAGAACTGTCAGGAGCATGGACAAGCTGAATATGCTCTATCTCCTGTCCATAGCTGATGCCAGGGCAACAGGTCCAAATGCCTGGAATCAGTGGAAGGGTGCCCTGCTCCAGGAACTCTATCTGAAGACCGCTCATCTCCTCGAGCAGCCTGAGATGATAGATCCTGACAGGGAGGCTGCTGTACGCTGGATGAGGCAGAAGGTTGCGGACAGACTGGGAGAAGAGGCAGAGGCCATCCTTTCTGTTTTGCCAGAGGACTATCTCCTTAGCTTTTCTCCTGATGCTGTTCTTGAACATCTTGAGTGTGTGGAGCAGTTGCCATCCCAACAGGTAGTGTGCAGACCTGAGGAGAAGGGGGAAAGCTGGTCCGTCCTTATAGTGACAAAGGATAGGACAGGGCTCCTCTCCAAGATATGTGGCGTATTTGCTCTCTATGGGTTGAATATCCTTCAGGCCAACATCTTTACCCTGAAAAACGGGATAGCAGTGGATATGCTGGATGTCTCCCCCATGCAGGAGCTCTCCTTTTCAGATATAGATTGGGAAAGGCTTTGTGCTGATCTCCGGCTTGCAGTAACAGACAGGCTTGGTCTATCTCATCGTCTTGCAGCGCGATTCAGGAGTATAGGGGTTCAGGGTTCAAAACCGCTCTCTGTCAAAAGGCCCAGAGTGGTTATTGATAACTCCACCTCCTCCTTTTTTACCATCATAGAGATATATGCCCCTGATTCTCCATGCCTGCTCTACAGTGTTACCAAGACCCTTGCGGATTTCGGAATCAACATATATAAGGCAAAGATAGGGAGCAGCGGGGACCAGGCTGTTGATGTATTCTATGTTCTGGACCACCTGGGACAGCGTATTGACGATCCGGAAATCGAACAGGAGCTGGAACAGGCCCTGCTCTATGCCAGTGAGATCTGTCTTATTTGATTTTCCTGTTAAACCTTGGAAGAATTTTTTGCACAGGGCTGCTTCCTGGATGAAAGCAGCCCGTCTTTTTTATCTGGGATCAGCCTGGAGGCCATGTCATCTGTCTTCCGCCAATGAGGTGGAGATGGATATGATATACCTCCTGTCCGCCATGCTTGTTGCAGTTGAATACCAGCCGGTATCCATCCTCTGCTATCCCTTCAGATTCTGCTATCTTTTTGGCTGCCAGAAAGAGTTTCCCCACCAGGGGAGCATCATCTTCCTCTATCTGGTTTACCGTGGGTATATGTTTCTTGGGAATGATGAGGATATGGACAGGGCCCTGGGGATTGATATCCCTGAAGGCCAGGATCTCCTCATCCTCAAGGACTACATCCGGTTTTATCTCACCACTGGCCATCTTGCAGAACAGGCAGTCTGACATCTCTTTCCTCCTTAGTCTTGTCCGTTTTTCAGTCAGGGCTGATGCTTGCTTGATGAAGGGCTTGGAAAACCTTGACTCCTGCTCATATTATCCCAAATTATGGCGCTGGCAAGTTTATCATGCCGGATATGGGATAGGCAGAGAGAACGCCAGGATGGACACTGTTTGTGTTTGGGGTTGGTAACCCGTTTACAGCGAAGAAAGGGATCAGGAATCCTCTTTTTCTTTTCCAATGATGTTGTCTTCGCCGATTATCTGTGTGATCAAGTTGCTGTTTTCAGGAAAGAGTATCTTGTTGTGATCTCCTGTACAGGATAGTGTTGTATGCAGTTGCCCTGCATCTATATGGTTGGAGTCTCCTACCAGATGGATCGAATCAACTCCGTCAGTGATTGTCAGTCTGTTGTTGTCCCCTGTTATATTGAGCCCCTTGAGGCAGCCTGTAACCGTGATGTTGTTGCCATCACCAACGAGATCCATCTCCTGGCCATCTGCAACAAGAGAGATTGTAAGACCATCGTTGTTGATAGAGATGTTTTTTGCCTTGGCTGGAGTTGCGGGTGAGGACCCTGTTGAGGTAGTGGTGACAGTCGTCCTGTTTTCATTGTCAACAGTGGCTGTCGGAGCCTGAACTGATTCACCAGGTTTTATGGAAACTCCTGGTGCATTGATGGCGCCGTCCGAGCTTATATTTACGCCCGGTGCCTTTATGGAACCGTCCGAACCAATAACTACCCCAGGGGCCACGATAGAGCCATCTGCCCCTATTTTTACTCCTGGCGCAGTTATACTTACACCCTCCTCAGCTACTGCAATGGCTGTATAAGATATGAGTATGAAAATGCCGATCATTAAGCTCCATGCCGTTCTTTTTTTTCTCTTTGTCATGCTTTGCTCCTGTAATCTTTTTTAGAAGAATGACTCCGTTATGGTTAACTCTAATGCTGAATTTTCTTAAGGTCAATTTCTAATTGCTTTTATTAGTAAACTGCAATCTGTTATAGTTGCAGCAATCGTATATGATAGGGCTGGAAACCAAAAATCCTCCACAATCGTTTCTGTTTTTTCAGTTTAATTTTGCAAAAGGAAGAGCAAGTTATGAGAACTTATCCTGAGTGTTTTCCCTGTTTTCTGATCCAGACTGTGAGAACCACATCCCTTCTGGGCCTGGCTGATGAGCAGAAGTACAGGCTGCTTCAGGATGTTTGCAGCTATCTGACCGGTATCAGGACAGAATATCCTCCTCCCCGCAATGTGGTTGAGATCTATGAGATGATAGCCCAGACCGCCGGAACCAGTGATCCTTTCAGAAAACTCAAGGCAGAGAGTACAACAAGGGCCCTGGAACTTTTACCAAGACTGAGTACCATGATGGAGAAGGCCCCGGACAGGCTTGAACTGGCTGTAAGACTTGCTGCCTGTGGCAATGTGATAGATTACGGTGTGGCCTCTTCCTATGACATAGAGAGGGAGTTGAAGCAGATAGTAGATCTCCAATTTCATCAGTGGGATATGGATGATTTTATCTCCACCTTGGATCAGGCAGAATATCTGCTATATCTTGGGGACAATGCAGGAGAATCCGTGTTCGATATCCCATTGATAGAGGAGATTCAGAAGAAGGGCACAAGGGTGATCTATGTTGTTAGGGGTGGCCCTATCATAAACGATCTAACAATGGAAGATGCCAAGGCGGCCGGGCTTCACAGGTTGTGCAGGGTTGTATCAACCGGATGCAATGCGCCTGGTATCGTCTTTGACTGGTGCGGTCAGGAATTCCTGGATCTTTTTCAAAAGTCACCCCTTGTTATCAGTAAGGGACAGGGGAATTTTGAGACCTTGTTCATGGAGCCGGGGACAGAACAAACAGCTCTGTTCTTTATCTTCAAAGTGAAATGTCCTGTTGTTTCTCAATTTCTTGATGCTCCGCTTGGTAGTATGCTTTTTATGAGAAACAGGAGGGAAGAGGTTGCTGACGAGAGCTCCGGTTGACAACGGTGGAAAGTGGACCAGACCAGGGTTTGAGAGCCAGCCCTGGTCTGGCCTTGAATAGCCAGTGGTTCCTTAAACCGGCAGGATACGGACCCTGGTTGAGCTGAAATCCGGTATTCCTGCCTGCACATCCACCAGGGGCAGTCCGTCCAGACTGTGATCCAGGCGTGCTATCTCGTTGAAATTTAGCCCCTTGCCCCGTTTGGGGTCCGGTATGAGGGTATTGCCGGAGACTACCTTGCTGCCGCCAAGAAAGACAGAACTGCCATTCTTTATCTCTATTTGTCCGGCACCATGACAGGTGTGTCCGTAATGAAAGGATATGGCAGTGCATCCCTTGCGGATAAGCCTGGATACCTTGACCCTGCCTACAATCCCCTTTGAAGAGCTCCTGGACACCACCCGTACCTGCTGTCCATCCTTTATGCCCAGCCTGCTGGCATCTTCCTCATGTATTATTACATGGTTTTCAGGAAAGATCTGCATTGCAGCGGGATGGTTCACAGTCCTGGATTGAGTGTGAACATTCATCTTGTATGTGATTATCTGGAAAGGATACTCACTGTCTGTTTCAGCAATTATCCTGCCATTGGAATCGGTGGGGGCCTGGTACCGGACAGTTCCGGAATAACGCTCACCCGTCAGGGAGTTCCTGGCCTGGGCCATCTGCTCATTGAAGAGCACAACCCGCTTTACTCCCCGTTTGAACATTTTCCCCTTGAACTGGTCCTGGTTTCTGGCAAATATGCCACCCCGTGCCAGTGCCTTGCAGACCCGTTTCCACTCATCTTCCGACAGGATCTCCCGGAAACGTGCCACTGGATAGTTTTCCTCTACAAAGGCCTGCTCATCAGGGTCTGCCGCAGGCAATCCTGCATTGAAGGCAATGTTTGCAAAACCCCTGAGATAGAAATCCTCTGCCCTTTTCATAGGCAGGACTGTCCCATTTTTGTCTGGGATCGCCTGTTCTCCAAAGCCTGGCAGGCCAATATGTGTTGCCAGATCGATGAAAAAGGTTTCAAGGCAGTATGGCCTCCTGTCTGCTGTCATCCCTGTAAGGGGTTCGATAAGAGGGGTCCTCAGGGCAGTAAAACGGCAGGTTGGTGCATGGGGATGGATCCAGCCATAATGCCCTTCGGCCCAAGAGAGATCAGGCACGATATAATCAGCAAAGATGTTGGATTCATTGATGGTCGTGTCTATGGATACATAGAGAGGGACCTTTTGGGGATCTGCCAGGGTCTGCCTGTATCTTGAGCCGCCAGGCGTTGAGAACACCGGGTTATAAAAGTAGTGGAAAAGTATCTTGCATCCATAGGGATATCCGGTATCTATTCCATTCATGCTCTCCACGCTGAGACCGCCCTTTGTGAAGGCAAACCATGGTCTGCGGGCAGGATAACCGCTGCCGGTCTTTGCCTTTTTCATGCGGTACTCACTGCTCTTTTCATAGACCGCCTTTTCCCTGGAGATGCGAACTCCGCCGGGTTTTCGTTTGCCTGGAAAGTTTTTCAGATCATAAATACCCTTGCTCCAAGCAGCAAACTTTCCACCTGAGGTCAAGTAACCGCCGCGCATCTCAATGGAACCGGTCATTATGCTGAGCAAGGCAACGGCATAGGCTGCATAGGTACCGCCTGCATAGTTGCCTGCACCGTGATACTGGCAGACCGCCGCCTTCTCTCCGTGGGATGTAAAATCTTTGGCAGTGCTTGCGATCTTTTCTGCTGGAATGCCGCAGAGAGAGGCATATTCCTCCATGGAATGCGACATCACCTCCTGGCGAAGCAATCCAAAGGCAGTCTTCACCCTGACCTGCTTTCCTGTCGCAAGGGTAACCGTGGTATCATTATCCAGCATTGCTGATTCTACAGAGTCGTAGGGAACCACTCCTTTCTCTTTATGGATCACCATGAACCGGTTGTCAGGTTTCTCCTGGCCCTTTGGCATCAGGTCCTTCTGCCTGAGAAAGGTGTGGTGCCGTGGATCTTCCGGATCTATGATTACCAGGTGGGTTGCATTGGCATAACAGCCATGTCCCAGTTTTTCTGCTGCCGCCGGAGAGGGGGCTTCCAAATATCTCCTGTTGTATGCCCTGTTTTCTATGATCCAGCGCAGCATGCCCATGGCCAGGGCTCCATCCTGTCCAGGTTTTACCGGCAGCCAGTCGTCTGCATGGACAGATGCGTTCTGCGCCCTTGGATCAACAATGACGAATTTCAGTTTGCCCTGTGCATGGCGTTTGGCCATGGCAGCTCCATAGGTGTTTATGCCGGGCTGAAGGGCCTCATAGATGTTTGCACCAAAAACCAGGATATATTCAGCCTCCCAAGGGTCTGCCTTGATCTCCACCTGTTTCTGCTCTGTGAGTGCAAAGTTGCCCATCCTGAAACCGATGCCGCATATATCTGTATGTCCTATCCGGTTGATGGAGCCCATGGCATTCTTGACGAAACGGTCAATTATGGCCTTCCGCCCAGTCTGAAGCCTGCCAGTCATGAAGATGAATCCGTTGCGTACCGGACCCAGTTCCGGGGCATTGGGATCAATGGGGGCATCGGAATCCAGATCTTTGAGTCCGGGCAGTTTCCTATCCTCTCCGAGATGGGCGAAGAGTTTGCCCCCTTCGGCAATCTCACGGATGAGCTGATCCCATTCGATAGGCTCGAACTTTCCCTCCCCCCTTTTCCCTGCCCGCTTCAGGGGTTTCAGTATCCTGTAGGGATCATAAACAGCACAAATGGCATCATGGGCCTTACCGCAGACAGGGTTTGGCTTTTCCAGCCCCTCCTTCAGCGGTGCAGTGTATGGCAAAGGGTTACCAAGGCTGTTGTATGGATGGAAAGGGTTGCCTGATATCTCCTGGAGTTTTCCATCCTTAACCAGGGCACGGACTCCGCAACGGGCGTTACAGGCAAGACAAACACTCATCACTCTCCTGGTATCATTATCCGTGTTTGCCTGTCTTTTTGATTTTGTCTCCGTTTCGGCTGCCTTAATGGTATCAGTAATCAGAAGTCCTGTTGCAGTTGCAGCTGTCGCTGTCAGCAGCTCACGTCTCGAAAGCTTCACACCCTCCAGGGCTGATTTCTGTTTTCTCTCCTTTCTGCTCTTCATGATATCCTCCTGCCCATATCTGCCAGGGGAATGTAGCGTACTGCTGCCTCCTGAATCCCCTTTGAATCCCTAATGGTAACCCTTGGATCAGCAAGTTTTTTGGCAAACTCTCCTTCAGGTTTGCTGATGTTGCCAAATAGTCGTGCACCAGACGCGCATGCCTCCACGCAGTATGGCTCTTTTCCCGCTTCAATGCGGTCAAGACAGAAGTTACACTTGTCCGCCTTGTTTGCCAGGGAAGGGTTGGCAAATCGTGCCCCGTAAGGGCAGGCATCAATACATTCTCCACATCCGGTACATTTCTCCTGGTCGATTACTACAATCCCGTTCTCCAGTTGAAAGGTTGCATTGTAGGAACAGGCCTCAACACAGGGGGCATTACTGCACTGATTGCACTGTATGGGTAGGAACAGCGGTGCAGATCTATGTTTCAATTCTTGTTCCCTGAGCAGAAGCCGGGTATAGAACTTTCGGTCCGGAGTATGGTTCCTGTCCTTGCAGGCGATGACACAGGACTGACAACCTGTGCATCTGTTGAGATCTATTATCATCCCCCATTGAACAGCAGATTTTGATTTCTCTCCTGCCTGGACGGATCTGTTTTTCAGACCAGCAAGTCCCAAAAGAACACCGCCGCACTGGGCCAGAAATCGTCTTCGGCCTTCCATCTCTTCTCTCCTTGATGTTGTTTGTAAGGTTTAATCAAGAGGACCGTAGCCAGAGGCCGGCCCGTAATATGAGGTCTTGAGAAAACAGCACCGGATCATCCTGTAGAGAACAGGCTGGATCCGGTGCATGGAGTTTCCGGTTTAATCCTGATAATAGGTGAATTTGTAGGAGAAGTTTTTGGGATCGAGCCAGTCTATCGGCTTCCCGTCCACCTCGGCATAGGGATAACCGAAGGTGTTGAGAGGTCCCGCCTGCTGTTTGGGGTTGAGGATGATGTCCCTTCCCATTGCAAGCTGAACCCTGTAGGGATCCCAGGCGCCCCAGAAATACTTCCGGTATTCTGCTGTCTTGGGGTCTCCAAGGGAGAGGTTTTGTTTCAGCATCATCTTGCGAACATCTGCCGGATCGACTGGTACCCATCCATATCCAGGGAGATAGAACTCAGCCCAGCAATGCTGCCACTTGGTGATATCCTGTTCCGGTTTTTTGCCCATGCGGATTCCGAAGATTTCCCGGGCAGGGACACCGGAGGCACGGCAAAGGGCTACAAATACCGAGTGGATATCAGTACATTTGCCGCCTGGTTTTTTCAGAAGAAGACAAACATCACCCTTACCGCATCCTCGGGTATTGGGATCTCGATACATGTTCTCGCAGATCCAGTCATAAATGGCCTTGGCCTTTTCCAGTACAGTAGTTTTCCCCTTGGTGATTTTGTCCGCAAGTTCCTTCACCGGGCCGGTTATAGGGCCGAGGCTCGTGGGCTGTAGCCACTGTTTCACAGGGGTTGGATCCCAGCATGGCTCATTGGATGGAAGATCACGCTTTGCGACCTCCTGGCGCACAGCATGGAAGGTGAGCGTGAGATGTCGGCTGGAGGCTCCTGGCTGCCACTTGGCATAGAGTGTCGGGTTTTTGAATTTCCGGTCTGTATAGATTGCGGACTCTGTAAAGTCCCCATCTATCTTGACGTTGCTTATAAGTTGATTCTGATCTGAAACCGGATAGGGAATCCATAGCCTGACCTCTTTGTCTCCAGGATGGGCTGAGAGATCAAACTTCATCACGATTGTGCCAGACGCGGACTTGGCAAAGACAGAAGCGGGCAGTAACAGTAGTGTAAGGGTGAACAGTAAAAACAGCTTTTTCATTGTTTGATAGCCTCCTCTTTATTTTGTGTAGTCTAAAAAAATGAGGCTAAACTAATTGAATATATTGAATAAGTCAAAGTGGACTTATCTATGATGGATGTTTTTCCTATTGAGGAGATCTATAAGGTTGGATTTTGTGGACTCAAAATTTTTGCTTTAATACAGTTGTTTGTCAAAGGATGGGCTGAGTTGAAACCTTTATCGGCAGGATGGGTAATGCAATAACGGTCAGTTCAGCCTGTATGAACAGCCAGAAACAGACCCGCTTGGCATGAGGTGTGGGAAGGAAGGAAAATCTGTTATCCTATTTTGCAGTTATTGCTTCGATATGCTTGCATTTTGGAAATGCACTACATGCCCAGAATTCATTGCCAGCATGTTTGCCTTTTTGTGCTATCCTTTTAACCATTATTGCGGAACATTCTGGGCACAATTTTTCACTCTTGGAAGGCTTAGGGGCAGTAGTTGTTATTATTGCTTCAGTGGTAGATTTTAGTTGCGTAACTTCTGGAAGATGATCTGATAGATAATTTTTTATTTCGTTGATATTATATGTTTTTTTTGCTCTTATTGAAATGAGCGGTAACTTTGCTGAATTGCATGCATTTTTAAGGAAAGTATCCCTGTTTTTTCTTCTTTGGGAATTATGGGAACCATCGTTTAGCTCGATTGCACATAGAACGGAGAGATCATTCTTGTCACATAATATAAAATCAAAGTGCTTGCCTGATATTTTATTGAATGCTCTTTGCCATTTGCTACGTGTCATTCCTTTTTGGGGTGTGATAACATCTGCTACTCGCACCTTACCAAATATCAGAGCATTATGGCCTACTGTTTGATTGAGCACTCCGAAGAAGGAGCGTTCTGCCGGAGTAAAAAGACCATTTAATTTTGCGTAAGGGTACTCGGCATGTTGCTCATCTTGTTTTCGAGAGAGGCTTAAGACAGTTATAGCAAAAATCACTAAAATGATGACTGCAACCAGCATCCAACTCATCTGTTCCTCCATTAAGGCATAGGTTGAAACAGGGTTCAACTCAACGGCGTCTTCTCCGTTAATTAATCGCCATTTTCTGAATCTGCCTTAAATCCAGATCATGCACTTCTCGTTCATAAAGTTCAAAATGGAATTTTTTAAGGGAAACTATCTTATTTTGAGCATCATGTAGGGCTGTTGGGAGATATGGTCCTGTGATTTTCATTTAACAGGTTCCGTCACTGTATTATTTTATTAGCTCATACAGCAAAGGCGAACAATGCCTGTTGTCTAAAAAAGGGGCCCAGTTCAAACACCAGAAGGCCATCTATTCCCTGATGTTCTCCTGTGTCCAGGATGTCCTGAAGACCTTTGTAAAAAACGACAAGAAACTCGGAGGTGCTGCAGGACTCACCGCAATTCTTCACACCCATTCCCGCCGCCTTGATTACCATCCCCATATCCATGTGGTCATGCCCGGAGCAAGTATCAACATGGAAACCCGTCTCTGGCGTACCAAGTCGCCCGGATATCTGTTCAACCATGAGGCCCTTGCAAAGGTCTTCAGGGCTAAATTTCTCCAGGCCCTAGTAGATAAGGACCTTAGGGTACCAGGAAATTGTCCTGGGAAATGGGTCGTGGACTGCAAGGAGGTAGGTGATGGACAAAAAGCCATAATCTATCTTGGAAGATACCTGTATAGAGGTGTCATAAGGGAAAAGGACATCCTTGATTGCAGCAATGGCACGGTCACCTACAGATATCTGCATGCAGAGACCGGACAGTACAGGACAAGAACCGTCAGTGGAGAATATTTCCTCTATCTCCTCATGCTTCACGTATTGCCAAAGGGCTTCAGGAGAACCAGGTGTTACGGGTTTCTCCACGCCTGCAGCAAGAAGCTCATCCGTTTTCTGCAGATGGTCCTTCGTATCAACCCCCTCAGGATGTTTGCCAAAAAAAACAGAAAAAGACCGACCATCACCTGTCCGGGCTGTGGAAGGCCAATGAAAATCCTAAGGACCATGATGCCAGGGCCGGTTAAATGTCAGGGTGCCTGTAGCACCTGAGAAAGGCCTGGAGGGCGCATATGTAAACCCTGATCAACATACATTCCCAAAACGGAGATAAGATAAAATCTCCGTTATATGCACAACCTTTTTCAAAGAGCGGCATTAAAACAAAATCAGAACTTTTTTAGGTCATCCCTCTAAACAGTACTCCCAGCGGCAAAAAGATATTTTCTAAACAGTGCCGGGCTTGTTCAACAAACGGTTCAGATTGTGGTTCGCTCGCTCGCCCACTCGCTCTCACAATCTAACCTTTCTCGTTATGCCTTTTCTCTATCAATTTCTCTTCTCAATTTAGATATAATTTGTGGAGAAAGTTGCTTCATCTGTTCGGCATTAAAGAAATCGTTCTTCAGACTGTTGCAAATCCAGCAGCACTTTACAATGTTATCTACAGAATAACCAATATCATTCTCTTTTCTGTCAATTGTCATCCATCTAATTGCTTGATGTTTGGGGCTTCTATAGAAACGTTTGAACTTGCTAATCTCAAAGTTATTTCCGGAATAGTTGATAATAATATCCTTTAGTTCCAAATATTCCTCAATCGTCATGCCGCAATAGAAACATCTATCCGGAGTAGTACGCCACCATTCCTCCAAAGACTGTGCTGTCAAATCAAAAGCAATACCTCGTTTCATTGCTCCTTGTCGTAGAATCGGAATTGCACCTTTGCCATATCTGTAGTAACCTTTGTCAGTAGCACGAGAAATTGCCTTTTTAAGTGACGCCTTACCTTTATCAGTTTTCAAGTGTGCTGCAGCCTTCTCCTTATTACATTTTTTACAATAAGAATGAAGCCCGTCTTTGCTCCGAGAGTTCCTATGAAACTCTGAAAGCGGTTTAAATTCGCCACATCTGGCACACAATTTAGTCTTCATAGGTATAACGCCTCACATCACCGGCAGCAAAAAGCAGAGCGAGGAACGAGCGGCGCTTTTGCTGTCCGAGTGCATGTGCATGTGATTGTTAGCATTTTATTACCCGTTAAACTTCTTAATAATAAAGTAGCAAACTGACATCGCCAGATTTCTACCGAACCTTGAAAACTCTTCTTCTGTGAACCCCACTGGAACATGAGCACCATCACTTATGAATGTATAGGTTGAGGCAATAGCACCTTCTTCTTTGTTGGTTATAAACCCTATGCTTTGCAGATACGACAAAGACTTGCCCCATGCCTTGCTTGATTCATTTATTTCTGAGCCTCTGTCCTTCGCTATTGCCCTCACCAATGTTTCAAGAGCAATGCGAGAATGGGAAAGACAGCCATTAAAATCAGGTGATGCTTTTTTAAATGATTCAGCAGAAAGCTTAATATGCCGTATAACTTCAGAGGATGAACCCAAAGAAGAACTATCTAACTCATTTGTTAAATCATCCTCAACTGCCTCAGTAGATTCAATAACGGGCTCTAGCCGCAGTATTGTTTTTTCTTCAACTTTAAATCCATCAAGTAGCAGACATTTTAGAAAATCATTCCATCGCTCATCGAACCTGTAACGTGGACTTACTCTGTTTCGCAAATCTCCATTAGTTCTAATCAACTCATCAATTAAGGATTCAATCGAATCATGATCTGCTTCAGACAACACTCCGCTGATTTCGGTTTGACTGTAACCCCATGGGGTAATGCCATGCTTTTCAAGCAGAATATGGACTACATCTTGTTCAAATAGATCCAAGAATTGACATAAAGATAGTTTTGTTCGTTTAGTTACGATCATGTTTATTGAATGCTAACGACCGAGCTCACCTGCCGCCGTGGAGCGTAGCGGAATGGCGGTCTGGTGGACATACTATTAGGTAAAGGCTTCTCCAGGCATGAGATGTACAATGTGAGGTGACTGGTCTCACAGGCCGGTACTATCTGCATGAAAGGAGAAGACAACATGAAA
>Ga0256840_1001655_pt1 | contig 20583 bp, 16 predicted proteins | sample 355202metaG_FD_185969 | JGI IMG/M metagenome (GOLD analysis project Ga0256840, IMG submission 185969) | Hydrothermal vent microbial communities from Mid Atlantic Ridge, Atlantic Ocean - 355-202 | ecosystem: Environmental > Aquatic > Marine > Hydrothermal vents | place: Atlantic Ocean: Mid...
ATTTGAACCTAGGGTAGCAAATAGGTAGCAAAATAAAAAAGGGCTACAAGCTAAAAACCTGTAACCCTTTGATTTATATGGTGGGCCTGGAAGGACTCGAACCTTCGACCAATAGATTATGAGTCTCTAATTAAATCAGTATGTTACTGATAATTAAGCGTAATCTACATTAATCTAGATAAACCAATAGTAGTTAATAATCAGTAGTTTAGCGTAATTTAGCGAAAGGTGTAAAAACTGACCACTGTACCTTTATTGTACCTTTTTTATTTAGGCTTAAACCAACTTAGCCCCTAATTCTATCTACTCTATATTCTGCGAACAAACGGAATTGAAGCTTTGTGATAGCTCCATTTTTCTAAGAAAAGTTAGCTCTGCACTTGAAAGCTTAATCTCCCCTACTCGAATTCGTTTACATTTGTTTGAATACACGGCGAATATCGCCGTAAATAGCACTTATCACAAACCAGAGGAGCTATTCTTTAAAATTCTATAGGTGGTTAACTCACCAAATCCATCAACTTTCCATAACTATCCACCACATCATATTTAATCTGATCAGCCGATATTTTTGAGAAAAACTTCTTGGCACACTTTATTTTAGTCTTTTCTACTTCCCGCAGTTCCATGCTCGACATTGTGCCTTTGGTTTCAGCAATAAAATAAATATGCTTGATCTTGTCTTCATTAAAAGCAATCGCCCAATCAGGGTTATAATTACCGACAGGCGTAGGAATCGAAAAGCCTCTTGGTAGCTTTGCATAAACAACCACATCACTACTAACATCTAACTCTTTCACAAAATCGGTTTCAATCTTTGAGTCGGTGAATACATAGTCATAAATATGACGATTAACTTCAATCGCTTTACTAAAATCAGTAGGCGTATTGTTCTCCGTAAATATATCTATATCATAGCTACTATCAAGCGGATCATAAGTGAGTTTCTCCACAACCATAGTGGCTTTTTGCTCATTAATTAAGCGTACCGCTTTTGCTATAAAATCTTCAGGATTAGTTTTGTACTGCTCAAAAACTTTTGCTGTTATGCCACCTAAAACACTCGCCACTGTCCGACGTGTTAAATTTGCATCTTCTGCCACCTTACCAATCAAATCGTACTTTACGGCAGAATGAACCGACTCTTTATGATATGACGTTTCTGTTTCTCTTACCTGAAATGAATCCCCTGATTTTAGTGCATCATAATTAGCCGTTTGTTTTTGCTCACCCGAAACAACCGTATACTTTAGCGGTGCTACTTTTAGCTCTACATTTAACACACCCATACACTTTTCAATCAGTTCTTTAGAATCAAAATCAACCGCATAGACAGCTTTACTATTGATACGCCTCCAAAGTTCTTGAAACTCTTTTCTCTCAAAGTTACTGCTTAATGGATTGGTCTTAGACTTTCTATCATTATCAATACTAGGCAACTGTGCATCACTAAATACACTATCTATTAGTTCAAATATTTGGTCTTTGTATGGCTTAAGTACTTCTGGTAAATCAATCAAATCACCTTCTTTTTTTGCATCATGATAATTTTGTGATATTCGGTCATCCTCATCATCAATGTAATCATTTTTTAACAAATACTTGTATATCTGTTTAGCCATCGCACCATCAACAGCAATATCGTCACCACCATCAATTATTAAAACCTTGCCCGTAAAATATTCAATATCCGCCACACGCGGACGCGCAGATAATGAATCAGATATATCCTTCTGTAAGGCAGTTACAAAGTCTTGATAACTCTCATTCGTTACCACCGTTAAAACATTAGTTTGATGAACCGTAGCAGGGTTATCCATACGCTCACCGTGCTTATTAACCGCTATGCGTAAACCACGCCCTACTTCTTGCCTGCGAGAAATTGTATTATCACTGTGCTTTAAGGTACAAATAACAAACACATTAGGATTATCCCAACCTTCACGCAAAGCAGAGTGTGAGAAAATAAAGCGTGTAGGCTCATCCAATGACAACAAACGCTCTTTATCTTTTAAAATCAAATCATAAGCATCAACATCATTAGCTTCACCTTTCTTTTTCTCGGTGACATTCATCTTTGGGTCAATCAAACGCTTACTTTTTTTATCAATCGAAAAATAACCGTTGTGAATTTGGCTTGCATCATCACGCTTTAGGTAAGCGTTATAAGCCTCATCTTCTTTTAATAAAGATATTCTTTCATTGAGTTGGATTTTATATTCCTCCTCAAAAATCTCTGCATACTCGCCAGCAACTTTCTCGCCTGCCTCATCATATTGTCGATACTTAGCAACCTCATCAATAAAGAATAAGCTTAAAACCTTTACACCCTGATTAAATAGCACTTGTTCTTTTTCAAAGTGTGCATTGATTGCTTCTCGTATTTGAATGCGTCTTAGAACCTTCTCATTAACATCACCCGATACATCACCTGCTTGAATATCTACACCATTTTTAAAACTGACCGTATCCGTTCGTGCATCAATTTCTAAAATAACATGGTCTTTGTACTGCTCAAGCCCGCCAGACAAATCAAACAAATTGTCGCCTTTTTTACAGTTACGCACTTTTCGCGTAATAGCACCGCTTTTTAACTGAACTTCAAGTTCTATACTCGCTTCAGGGGCTTTAGTGCTAAAGATTTTTATACGGCTCAAATAAAGATAAGCATTCGTACCCGTTAAACCTTTAACCGCAATACCGCGCACCGCAATTTTCTTAACCAGCTTTTGGTTATAAGCATCTAAGGCATCAAGGCGATGAATTTTATTGTGGTTTGTTTTATGGGTGGCGGAATAACGCAAAATCATCAAAGGATTAAACTCTTTAAACGAATCCAGCGTCTTCTTGCCTTCCATTTTTTGTGGCTCATCCAAAATCAAAATCGGTCGATTGGCTTTAATCACATCAATTGGGCGACGTGATTGAAAATCATCCATTTCACGGTATATTTTATTCTTTTTGTTATTTATGGTGCTTTTCGATGCACCTTTAGTAGGGGCACTATTAAATGCCTGCGCATTAATAATCATCACGTTAATGCCCGCATCTGATGAAAAGCTCTCTATCTTTTCCAGATCATTTGAATTATAAATAAAGGATCTAACACGCCTGCCATAATCCTCTAAAAAATGCTCAGCAGTAATTTCAAAAGATTTATGCACTCCTTCACGAATGGCAATACTTGGCACTACAACAATAAACTTGCTCCAACCATACCTCTCATAAAGTTCAAACATCGTTTTAATATAAACGTATGTTTTACCTGTACCTGTTTCCATTTCTATATCAAGGTTAAAACTTGAACCTGGATCATACGAAGCAGGCATGGGATTTCCCTTTTGATCTCGGTAATCCGTTAATGTCTGTGAAACAGGTAAATTTTGGCTTTGTTGAACGGCCTGAATATTTGCTAATAATTGATCTAAAGGTAAGTGCTTAGTATTTTTATACCCAACGGACTCATCATTAGCGGAAGCCTCTTCATCAAACATTTCACTCTGTGAACTTTTGGGTGTAACAACGTCTTGTTGTTTTCCAGGGTCAATCGTATATTTGTTTAATGTTTGTTTGGGTTGTTGACCTTTAAAACAATCAATCACCGACTTAACTGCCTTGGATTGATAGCTCATTTTCTTAAATTTTATGGTTTCAACACGTTTATTCAAAGCACACCCCCCCTGTTTTTGGCTGTTTTGTACGCAAAAACAAGTATCTGAAAGCTCAAAAACATCGTCTAAATCCCTTTAACTTCAGTGCTAGGTGACACTAATTTAAAAATTTGTTTTATATTTATTTTGGTACTGTCACTGCTATAGCCTGCATCACGGAATACGGCACGCAGTGGCTCACGCTTTGCCAGCGCTTTCACCAAGGTTTCAGTAATCCCTTTATCAAAACAAGCGCACAAAGCATTGCCATCTACAAAGAATACCGTTTTACCTTCAATAGTTTCTTTGCTGATCGGCAAGCTTAAATCCACACCCCAATCTAGCAATACCTGAAACAACAAATCTTCGCTACTGCGGTCATCTTTTATATTATCGGTTTGGTCAACCAGATCCGCTTGGCTAATCGCATCAGGGGCGTAATAGACATCTTTCATATTGGAGCTGTCTATTTTTAGTACGCGGAAGCCTGTGTCTAATTGGTCAATACCTTCTTTATCGGCATTGTCTTCTTTAATTTTTTTACCTGCTCGGCGGATACGTTCTTTGCTGATTTCAGCAATGGTGGAATAGCCTGCTTTATGGGCTTCTGATTTTTCATCGGTGACTTCTGGGAGTTGTATTAGGATTAACTTTAACTTCCTTTTTTTTGCCGAACCTAATTCGTATATTGCTTGAGCAATCCCTGCTGACCCCGCAAAAAAATCTAAAACCAAACTTTCTTCATTTGGTATTGTACCAACTTCAATACAACGTTTAAGTGTTCCAATTGGCTTAGGTCTTTGAAACACTTCTTTACCAAAACCTAGCTCAATAAATTGCTCACTTCCACGCTCACTATTAACGTCTTTAAAAGTCCAAGAACTTGTCGACTTTACTGCTGGCCTACCCTCAAGATAATCTTTTTCAACTATTCCCCATATTTTTCTCTTAGGCATAAACTTTGCATAAACAGTATTAATTTTTTCTTGTGCTGTACTAAATCCCCAACGCCACCGACCATGGCTTTTATCATCTTTTAAAGGAATAATGTCTATCTCATTGTGATTAGATTTTTCATTACTTTTAGAGACTCTAAGACTATTCTTAATTTCATCATAAAAAAAGTAATAAAACATATCTGGACGATCTTCCCTTTTGTCAGAATCTCCAGTTTTTCGTAAGTCCATTTCGCGATATACCTTACCTATGTCATCTACCTTATTGTATCTCTTAGTTATTTTTTCATCAGGTTCAAAACCGTGAACAGTAGTAAAATTAATATTTCTTGAATAGACTGCTATGTATTCATGAGCAGTGGCTATAAATTTATCATCTGATCTTCCTTTTGGATTATTTGTATTTGATATAATCCCTAATAAATTATTACCTCCAAATATTTCATCACAAACCTTTCTCAGATTATGTACTTCATTATCATCAATACTAATGAAAATAACCCCATCATCCTTCAATAAATTCCGAGCTAACTTCAGTCGTGGATACATCATATCCAGCCAATCCGAATGAAAGCGCCCATTAGAATCAAGGTTAGCCACTAAGCGCCCACCCTCTTCATCCTTTTGCTCGCTAACTAAGTCATACTCATCTTTATCAGCCGTAAAATTATCATCATAGACAAAGTCATTACCCGTGTTATAAGGCGGGTCGATATAGATCATCTTCACCTTGCCCAGATACGTTTCTTGCAACAGCTTGAGCGCATCCAGATTATCGCCTTCAATAAACAGGTTTTCAGTGCTATCAAAATCGACACTTTCTTCACGGCAGGGGCGTAGAGTTTTGGTAATGGGTGTATTGGCGGTTAGCAAAGCTTCACGCTTGCCTGGCCAATTAAGGTGATAGCGCTCTCGTGGACCATCAACAATATTATTGGATAATTCTTGTTTAAGAAGATCAAAGTCTATGGATTTTTGTAGCTCACCCTTAGCATTTTTAGCCTCGGTGACACAGTTGGGAAATAGTTCTGCCAGTTTTTCTATATTCTGGTCGGTAAAATCTGGGCTGTGCATATCTAGTGTGTCTGGTTTATCCATGAGGGGTTCTCTAATGAGTGCGCTGGCTAGTGGTTTATCGAATGACAGGGATGTTAAATAGTAACGCAACTAGCTCTTTATTAAGATAATAATTTTCTCGCCCTAGTTTGTGTTTTTCTAAAATACCGTGTTGTGCCAAAGCGTCTAAATAACGTGTGGCGGTGGCTCGGGAGACTTGCATATCGCGTTCTAAAAAATACACTTTGGTATAGGGGTGATGAAAAATATTATTGATTAAGTCTTGGCTGTAAAATTTAAAGTGATTACGTATTTCATGTTTTTGCTTTTGCAATAAGTGCTTAATATCTTCTATTAATCGTATGGTGTGTGCTGCTGTTTGTTCTACCCCTTTGAGCAGGTAAATAATCCAATTATCCCAGTTTTGGGTATCACGCGTTTCTTGTAACAAACGATAATATTCATCTTTGCTGTGATTAATATAACGGCTAAGGTATAAAACAGGAGAGTCTAATAAGCCTGCTTTTATTAAGTACAGTATATTGATAATACGCCCTGTTCTACCATTGCCATCGTAGAATGGGTGAATACTCTCAAATTGATGATGGATGATTGCCATTTGCACGAGCGGGTCTGTTTGCGTTTGTTGTTTGTTATCACTAGCACCATCACCGCTCTGATCTTGATTGATAAGCTTTTCCAGATTATCCATTAGTGTTGGGATATTTTGTGGTTCTGGTGGAGTATAGACAATCTCGCCTGTTTGCTCGTTTTTTAATACCGTACCTGTCACTTTTCTAAAGCCTGCCTGATTATTTTCAAGCGTTGCCTGAATTTCAAGTATGTTATTGAGTGTGAGTAAGCCTGATTTTTTTACCGCATCATAGCCAACGCGTAAGCCTGCTGAATAATTGGCGACTTCTTTCGTCGCAAGGTTGCTTAGGTCTGTTTGCAAACAGTGTTTGTACAAGGCATCTTGTGTGGTAATAATATTTTCTATTTCAGAGCTGTCTTTAGCTTCTTGCAAGGTCAGCGTTGAAAGGAGTATATCTTCGTTTGGAATACTTTTTACTATGCCTTTTAGTTCGGCTAATTGTCGGTGAGCCTGTATGAGTGCTTTTAGAATAGCGGGGCTATCAGTGTTGATAGTTTGGCTATTTAGATTATGTGGAGAAAGTATTTCCATTTGCTCAAAAAACTCATTATTTGATTGCTAATCGACTCATCTTCTCATAAATCGATTATCTTGAGAAGGTCTTATTGTAGCTTTTCAAGTTCTGCTTTAATTGAGCGTGCTTGTGTATTCCACTCAACCTTGCGATTAAACTGTTTTTCTTTATTCATTTTACTTTGAAGCTTACTCAATTCTATTTCTGTTGTGCGAATTTTATTGATTCTTTCAATTTGGCCTTTAAGTGTTTCATCTTGTCTGGCTTCTACTGATAAATGGCTTCGTAGTATTTGCTCATAAAGTCTTGCCAGATTAACGGCTACAGGTAATGCATCTCGCTGGCTATCCATAGGTAGCCAAGCACTTTCAAAATAAGCATCTGTAACCCAATGTTGTTTGTCGCTGTCGCTTGGGCGTTTGTAGGCAATGCTGGTTTTAATCTGATCTTTATATTGAAGTTGAAATATTATTGGAAAGTTGATGGATTTATCAATGGTGCGTAATACACTTTCATGCAGATCTTTGGTTTTTAAAGACAAGTGAAACACCTGTATTTCTTTAATACCGTATTTCGCAGGTAGATTGATGGTTTCTGGTGATAATTTGTATTGCCATTTTATGCGTTCTACTTGTTCTTTGAATCGTGCTTTTATCGCCGTGCTAGGTTTTGAATATTGATAGATTTTTTCTTTGGCTACGATACGGTTGAATTCGCTTTGGCTGGGGTATTCAAACAGGGTATTGGGCATTTTCAACCCTGTATAACTAAAAAGCTAATTAATTCAAAATCATCTAACCCTTGGATGGTATCGACCAAGGCGGATGTTTTATCACTCGTGAAAAGGCTGTCTATATCACCCTCTTCTTTAACTTCAATCATTGAGGCTATAGCTTGATCTAACAGTTGTGAATAGGCATCCATATCACGACCATCTTGTGTGGATTGATTGAATGCTTGACTGGCTGATTTATGAGGTTCATTTTGGTCTTTACAGGCGCCACGCACGGTATCGAGAATGCATTTCACTTGGGTATGGCTAGTGACTATTTCTCCGTTTTGAGCAATATAAACTAAGTAGTAGGGATGCAAACGGTTTTGCTGGTTAATATTCACACTATGATTGCGGTTGCGCAGTGTGAAAATAACGCCTGCTTCTAAACCCTTTTCACTGTTTGCAGGAACGACAGCGTGCATTCCGCTTGGGATGCTTGCCATATCACCGTTGTCTCTGATGTAATTGACTAAATCCATTCGGAAGTCATTTAAACCTAAGTCGGTTATAGATACGCCTGTTTTAACGTCTTCCATCTCTATTACTTCATCTTGTAATTTTCGCAGTTGTTCTTTGCGGTAAGCGATGTCATTGGCTTTGGCACTTAAAACATTATCATCACCTGTGGCGGTCACATCAGCAATGACCATGCGGTTCTCTACACGTTCTTTTAGGTTTATGTATTCATCGAGACTTATATCTGGCCAATAGTTGATGAGCTGTATACGTTCATTCTTTGAGCCTATTCTGTCGATACGACCAAAGCGTTGAATAATACGAACAGGATTCCAGTGAATATCGTAATTAATGAGCGTGTCGCAGTCTTGCAGATTTTGACCTTCAGAAATACAATCTGTACCAATAAGAATATCTAACTCTGAAGGGTCGTTAGGAAAGATGGCATCCTTTTCTTTTGAACGCGGTGAAAACAAGGTTAGTATGCCTTGAAAATCATAACTGTTTTTTAATGTACTTTTTGGGCTACTGCTCCCTGTTACCAAGCCTGTATGGAGTTGCCTACCTTTTAAAAAGTGTGTTGATAGGTTGTCATAAAGGTAGTTAGCTGTATCCGCAAATGCGGTGAATATAATGACTTTTTTATTGCCCACATTGATAGGCGATGCCAACTTGCTTTCTATTTGCGTTTTGATGTGCTGTAGCTTGGTATCATCTGCTGGTGTGATTTTTTGCATTTCAGCCAGTAATGCTTCAATGATAACGAGATCACCACTTAAATCTGCTTGCCATGAGGGTAAATCCATATCTTCTAGTTTGATCTGTATTTTGCCTTCTATGGTGTCGCTGCTGTCATTATCAAAGCCTAAAAAGTCTGCTTCATCCGCTTCTAACTCTTCAAAGGCTGAAGCAAAATCACTGATGCCAGAGTCATAGCCTTTATCGTTAAAGTCTTGGATTTTAGTGAGCAAGCTTTGATGTTTTTCTTGTAGCCTTTGCAAGGTTAATCTAAATGATGCAACCGAGCTTTCTAAGCGTTTTAGAAGATTGGTTATCATTAAAGATCTCAGGCTTTTTTCGCGGTCAACCTGTTTGAGTGTCCCCCCATCTACTTCTGTGTCGTACTGATCTTCATATTTTTGTAAACGACTTGGTAGGATGTAACTGATAGGCGCATACACTGAAAGATTTAGTTGTGATAATTCTTTAAAAATATCGTTAAAACCAATCACATCGTCCCGTTGTGTTAATGCACAATGAAAAGACAGTGGTTTTAGTCGTTCGGGAAAACTGCCCACTTCGCTAGTATCATAGAATGTTTCAATGTGTTTGCGTGATCTTGCAATCGTGACACTATCGAGCAGCTCAAAAAAATCAAAATCAAGCGCATTAAGTATCGAACCTGCTGTTCGATCTTCTGGTGCTAGTTCTGACCAGCCATTAAAGACTTTTTGTGCACGTTTAAAGATTTCATCAATACTTCTACTGGTATTCAGTTTGTCGCTAAGGTTTGTTGAATCACCTTCGTAAGCTAAAGCCAGTTGATTACGTAAATCCATAAAACGGTTGTTAACAGGTGTTGCCGATAGCATTAATACTTTGGTTTTAACACCTGCTTTAATGACTTGATTCATTAACTTTTGGTATCGTGTTTCTTTTTCTTTAAAAACATCGTTATTACGAAAGTTGTGTGATTCATCTATGACGACTAGGTCATAATTGCCCCAATTTATGCGGTTTAGCGGTATGCCAAAGGACTCACCACTGGTTCGTTGTAGATCGGTATGGCAGAGTACATCGTAGTTAAAACGATCTTTTATAAAAATATTGGTGGTTAAATTCTGATTGTAGTTTAACCAGTTATCCGCTAATTTTTTAGGGCATAGCACAAGCACTGATTTGTTGCGTAGCTCATAATATTTAATGACAGCTAAGGCGGTAAATGTTTTACCTAGCCCAACGCTATCAGCAAGAATACAACCGTTGTAATTTTCAAGTTTGTTAATTAAGCCTGTAGCTGCATCACTTTGAAAGTTGTAAAGCTTATTCCAGATCAGGCTGTCTTGATAGCCCGTTAAATCATTGGGTAGTACATCTTCATTTATGTCTTCAAGAAACTCATTGAAGATATTGTAGAGCATGATGAAGTATATTTTCTCAGGTGAGTTCTCTTTGTAGATTGTAGCTATATGCTCTGAAAGTCGTGCTGTAACATCTTCTAGCTTTTCTTCATCTCTCCAGATTTCATCAAAGAGATTAATGAAGGTTTCTGTTGTGCCAGGTTCATCAAACTTTGTTACATAATTTGAGACTGCATCCCCTTTCTGATAACCAAGATCAACGGCTGTAAAGCCTTGTAATGGCTGGTACACGGCAGAGCTATTGTCTTTATTTAGGCAAGCGAACTGTTGCATTGGTGCTGTGCCGTTATTAGATTTAAAAACAGCTTTTCGTTTTATCCAACCTGCACATTCTTTTGCTATAGCTTTTTGGGTAAGTTTATTTTTGAGTTCTATTTCAAAGTCACTTCCGTAAAAACCACGTTCTCTCTCTAGCTTTGGAATGTGAAACTCTCGGCGCTCTTTTTGGGCTTTGTCTGTGACTTTTGAGGGAGTGAAAGTTGGTTCAGTAAATATAAATTCTAATGAATCTATTTTTTCCAATTCCGCTTTTAGCGCTTCGTAAGCATAGATAGAGAAACATGAGGCTGCTATTTTTAGTTTTGTGCCAGAATTTATTGATTGCTTTAAATTATCTCCTAAGAGATGGGTAATGTTGTCTATTATTTCCATATTTATGTAATGGGCTAACCTCAATTAAAAGTAATCTATATAAATACAAATAAACTAAGGTTATTTTAGCATACAAATAAAACCAATAAAGTTCTATGAGATATATGGCTCGGTGATACTGCTATCGTTCAGTGAAATCTGTAGAGATGAAAGTAAGAAGCTAAATCAAGGCAGTTTTAATAAAGATCGTACTTTGTTTTTTATATCTTCTTGCGACGAAGAAAATAACTTAATTAGATCAGCCAGCTCATCATCATCGGCATATAAATATGTAACTGGTATTGATAGTGCTTTGGCAAGGCGTTTAGAGGTTGCAAAATCAGGAACGTGTTTACCCCTTTCATACTGATTAATTCTAGGGCTTGCTGAAAACTCATCAATCCCCGCCAAAATACCTAATTGCTTTTGGGAGATCCCTTTAGCAGTCCGTGCAGACCTTAGCCTCTCTCCTACAGGTGAATTTTCTTTATCCTTAGTACTCACGTTTATGCCTCAATAAATGAGACTAAGAGAATCTTAGGTTTTTACTTGCCTAGATACTAAGGAATCCTTAGTATGAAGATCAAGGAGCTAAACTATGGAAAAGAAACATACGTTCTTGTGTTTTATGAAAGTGGTATACGAGCTAGGAAAACTACTTTTTAAATTAACCTGGAAAACAACAGTTGCTTTCCTCTTTCTCATCTTTGATATGCTTGGTGAACACAAGGAAGAAGCTTATAGCTCGGATGGATTTTCGAAAGATAGTAGTGGAAGCGGGTATTCTGACGCTGATTTATATTCAAATGATCTAGAGCATACATTACATCCTTGGAATACTAATAATGAGGAAAATAATTGAACTATAAGAATTTAAACAAATTTGAAGTTGCTGCCGAGCTTGATACAGAAGAAAAAAGAAACACCTACCTTTCTAGACTTCATACAGAAAAATTAAGTGATAGGGACATGATGGATATCGTAGACACTGTAAAACTATCTACTGAAAATCACCCTAGAGAACTTCTCCTCTCTCCAGAATGGCAAAAAGGCTATGAGTGTTGCCTTGCAAGAACACAGTACACGTTACATGGGGTGCTAGAGGGTATTCTTCTAAATTCCAACTCTACACTCCACGCATCAGCAAATCTATCTATTGGGCAAGACCTTATCTTACAACTTAACGCGCATTCTTTTACAAACAAAGAAGCTTGTGATGCTTTGTTAAAAGAGCTAGAAAAGACAGCTTCTAAGTATAAATCGGATATTTTTTCCATGTATGACCCTGAAATTGACCCACATATGGGAATATTTATTAACAACGGTATAGAAAGACTATTTAACTGGAAGGATAATAAAAAGTATTATTCGTGATTACCCATTCCGACTGTCGGAAGTCATGGAAGAAAAACTACAACCAACAAACACATTATCTATTATATTTAAAAATACCTGCAACACTTTGTTTAAATGATAAATATTGTGGTTTAATATGGCGATATTCAAAGACTAACCAAGGAGATATATAAAATGAGTTTTGCACAAATTGTAATGAATATTGTTTTTATCTTAGCCGTAGGACTTTTCTTTTTTGCTATATTTCAAGCAACCAAAACTGGCGAAAAGAAGGATTAGCATTAATCTTAATAACTTATTAAACCTATCCCTGAGTAAGAACTTTATCTCTTTTTTATAAAACTGCTATATAAGCAATGTTTGCTTTTTGTTCTCCTTTGTTTATGTTACATTTGATCGTCCAATGGATATTAATACAAAACACGCCCCCACTATCGCAAGTATATTTACTCGCTATTCTTACGATCAGCATACAAAAATCCCTTTATACGGTAGCATGGTTCAGGCAGGGTTTGCCTCACCAGCAGATGATTTTGTTGAAGAATACTTAAACCTAAACGAGCTACTAGTTAAGAGAGAAGAAGCAACCTTCTTCGTAAGAGTTGAAGGTCGCTCTATGGTGAATGCTGGAATCTACCCAAAAGATATTTTAATTGTAGATCGTTCTATAACCGCTAAACATCGCAATATTGTCATAGCGGTCATTGATGGCGAGGTGACAGTCAAACGCCTTTATAATTATAAAAACAAAGTGCTTCTACAGGCAGAAAATACAGAATATAAAGATATACCTGTGCTTGGTGAATTGCATATATGGGGAGTAGTCACCTCTGTAATCCATAGATTCACATAACCATGTTTGCGTTAGTGGACTGCAATAATTTCTATGCTTCATGTGAGCGGTTGTTTAGACCCGAACTAGAGAATAAGCCTATTGTAGTTTTATCGAATAATGATGGTTGTGTCATAGCCAGAAGCAATGAAGCTAAAGCTCTTGGTATACCGATGGGCGCACCAGAGTTTAAATATCGGCAACAGATGAAAGAACAAGGGATTCACGTTTTCTCTTCTAACTTCCCTCTCTATGGCGATCTATCTGCAAGAGTAATGAGCATTCTCAATCAATTATCACCAACACTAGAAATCTACTCAATAGATGAAGCCTTTGCAGACATGAGAGGCTACTCGAACTTTGATTTATACCAGCATGGTTTAGAGATAAGGCGAACAGTATTACAATGGACAGGCATACCCGTATCCATTGGTTTTGCTAATACAAAAACACTATCCAAAATAGCTAATAGAGTAGCCAAGAAATCACTAAAGGCTAAAGGTGTATTTGTCTTTGAAAACCAAAAACAGATTAACAGCGTATTGAAAAAAGTAGAGATTAATGATGTGTGGGGTGTTGGTAGAAAATGGGGTGAAAGCTTAAAGCATGGCGGTATCAATTCAGCCTACGATTTAGCCAAAGCAGATAGTAGCTGGATAAGAAGAAAATACAGTGTTGTGTTACAAAGAACCGCTAGGGAATTGAATGGTGAGAGTTGCATTTCTATCGAAGACTTACCAGAAAAAAAACAACTACTCATATCACGTAGTTTTAGAGAACGAGTAACAAACTATCATCACCTACGTTCATTGGTATCAGGCTACATAAGCAGGGCTTGTGAGAAACTACGAAAACAAGGAAGTGTCGCTCAAAGCATTACGGTATTTATTCACACAAGCCCCTTTTCTAAAGGAGCAGGGTATAGCAACTCAAAAAATATCAATCTTGGGCAATATACAGCTGATACAGCAACATTTATCACAATGGGCATCTACGCCCTGGAGAGCATCTTTAAAGACGGCTATGAGTATCAGAAAGCAGGAATAATGCTATTTGATATTTTGCCAGATTTTTATCAACAACTCTGCTTGTTTCATGGTGAGAAGTACAATATTGAAGCACGTAATAGAATGAAGCTACTTGACCATATCAATGCTAGATACGGCTCGCAGACTTTACGACTAGCCTCTGAAAATAAACAACGCTGGGATATGCAGCAAAATCATTTATCACAAGGTTATACAACGAGGTGGAGCGAATTGCTGTCTGTGAAATAAGTAAAACATAGTATCCTTCTATCTACGACCTATGTATGTTGCTGTTATATCCATTCTGCCTTTTCCATGCCCTAGCTCTTGATTAACCATATGTGAAGCATTATCCCAATGCGCTTTTTCTATTACACTCAAGTCTCGGTAACAAGACCCTCCTGCAATTGGACAATCCAACCCACTCAGCTGCTTAAATCGATCTTGCGCCCACTGATGGCGAAATGAGTGACCTTTAATATCTATTTCTTTGCTATTTGATTGAACATAATTACGGTAAGTATTGAATTTTAACTCATGGGGAATCATCGAGTAATCTCCATGCGCTTCTTGAAATTCTCCTATCTCTATCAAAAGCAGTTCCTGTCTATTATTTACGATTTCGATAGTGCGAGGACGACCATTCTTGCACCAAGTATCTTTAAGAAAAACCTTTCCCGCTTGTGCTGTTGCAAACTTATGACCAAATTTAAGAGCTTCTTTCTCTCTTAATCCAAATTCTGCTTTTAGCCTATTGATAAGCCCCATCCGTTTATCCATCTTAGACAAATGCGAAGTATTCAGGCGAATAGCCTTATTATCATTACTGAACGAACGCTTTTTAAGTCCACAATCACGATTTGATGGCATAAAATTCTCCCGATTAACCTTGGTTGACAACCAACGAATATCTTTTAAATTATTTTCGATAGTACGATGCGCCAAACCTCTATTTTTGAGATCATGGACATAGCGATGTATTTCTTTTTTTCCAAGTTTATGCAAATCCCAATGATTAGAATAACCTCGTTTTTCTTGCATGTGCTTAATGAATCTTGTCAAATTTTGGTGTCGAGTTTCACAAGTATTTTGACTACCATCCTTATTGTATTTTAGTATCATTTTAAGCTGATAATCTGTGCGATGTGACATAAGCTAACCTCAAAAATTATAGTTCTCCCATTGGCATTCATAAAAAATGCACGGCATTAAATACTGTTTAATGTAATTAAATTGCCAAATATATTGAGCCATAGCTGAATATATTTTTTGCAATGATCCCTTAAAAAATCGTATAAGTTCTCTTAAGGCTTGGACTAACTCTTTCGTTGTTTTTGCGCTATATTTTTCCTCCCGCGCGATTAATAAAAAAAGCACACGAGACTATAAATTCGGACTGCTGGCGCAGTGGTCGAATTAGTCTCTGTACCACTTATCAGCAAATATTTTTTGTAAAAGGGCTTAGTACCGCAATTACTGCAGTAAATAAATTTTAATTCTTAAGAATTATTGATGTGACAGTTTTGCTCTTTCAAGCATATTTTGTAGCAATTTAGTGTCAGGTTAGAACCTTTTTCTCGCTTAAACACTTTGTAAGAAAACATCTGTTTTTAATGAACAGTAAAACATTTTATGTATTCATACTACCGTTAAAAAGACACTTGCACAAGTTAGGCTACTCTAAACTCTATATCCCAAAGCTGGTATCAGTTGATTTCGTGCTCCGTCACTTTCATTTTTACAAAATAGAAAGAGACGGAGCATAAGATGCCGTTCTTCCTGTAACCTCGCCGAAGGCAAAAGAAATAGTATTTTGAACGAGAGAGTCAAGCAGAATAGAACAACACGATTCAACTTGACTCTCTCGTTCAAAAAACTAAGAGTTAGCAAGGGTTTAATGAATTAAACCCAATGGGTCATTGCAGCTCATTCACTATGAAAATTATAAGTTTTTAACCAATCTAAAAATTAAAGAAAGAAATCCCAATCTTTTGATGATGACGAACTCTCATGACCAGAGTTATTACTGCTTTGTGAATCCGATTTATCTTCATCAACCATCCAAGCTGGCATGGTTATAATAGCCAAATCTGTCATTCCATTTTTTTTGTTTTTCTCTCGCCACTCTCGCCTTTCACGACTTCTCTTCATTCTAGTTTTCTCTTCAGGCCACTTAATCCAGAGGACAAGTATTGCCAAAAATATCAGGAATAAGATCGGGCCAAAACGAATCCAAAATTCAGAATTATAACTATCCATTTAGTATCACCTTAAAAATGAAATCCTTTTTATTATACAGCACTATTCAACCAGCAGATTAGCCTTCTGTTGTAAGGGTAGCGCCTTTCAATAAGCATCTTTTGTGTGCGACACAAATCTCATTTATTGTTATTAATATGTTTAAGTTAAATGCGCGCACGCACGCGCGAGTTACGCTTTCAAAAAAACATTTATATCAATAGCTTAAACAAGATCTAGTGGGTGATAGTACGACACCATTTTCATTCCTACGGTGGGTGATAGTACGATACAATCCACAGGGTTAGGTGGGTGATAGTACGATATTAGTCACAACCTTAAACGAACAGAAATGCATTAGATGATAAGAGGAATTTTTAATAGAAACCCTTCAAGAAAAAATATTGATTGAATATTAATGCCTTACAGAACATAAAGCAGAGAAAAAATTAAACACTAACGAATAGTGCCTTGATATACATCTTTAATTATCTCATCGTTTCCATTTCTACTGTAAAACACGACTAAATCACGGTCATTGATAAAGTAAACTCTATACCCTGGTAAATGGTTACAGCTAATTATTTCTTTGATATTTCTTCTAAATTCTTTTATCGTAGACTTTGATCCTGATTTTTTGTACAACAGCTTAAGTCTAATTTTCCACTTTTTTTGCTTTCCGCAGTGTTTTCTTGCAAGCTCATATATTCTACGCTCCAACCCTTTACGAAGACGAAAATAGTCTCTATCAATCGTTAATACATCTTTCCCTTTTGCTGCACTATAAAGCCAATCTGATAGTGTGATTTCAATAGCAGTCATCTGTTCATCAGTTGGGGATTTTGCAACGATTTTCCATTTATCAATTAATCCAAATCCCTCTTTTATTATTTCTCCGTTCGTTTTGATATTCGTTCTAATCCGTGTACCAGCCAAACGATTAAGAGATACTGGTAAGCGCTCATAGATTGAACCAGCAGTAGACCTATTAGTGGCTCTAAGATAGTCATAAACCGTAATTCTGACTGTTTTAGATATATCCGTACGCCCTCTATTTTGTCCTTCTACAATTTGGCTTATGCAGTAAATTAAAATATCCTTATCCCATATTGTTGCCACCCCCAATACACTAGGTATAACTTCAAGTTCAATTCCATTATGTTTGTATAACTTGATCCGTATATCTGGTTTTGTTGCCAAGGAAAATATAGGGTGCTCCATACTGGCAAGATCATCCTTGAATGAAGGATCGAGAATATCGCAAGTGAAAAAATCTCTTGTAGGGTGTCGCTCAGGAAGAAGCAGTGACTTCTTTTTTTTCAAAATTTACTACTCTGCAAAAGCTGAGCAGCTAAGATGGACTTTAATTAATAGTCCCTTTATTAAACTTGCATTGGTACATAAATCCTTATAACCATCATTCATTACTCTGCTACCCCGTCAATGATGCTAGCTATAGCCTCCGTTTTGAAATACATCCTCCTGCCTATGTTATTACTTCTACATCCATTAATTTTATTCGATATTTCAGACTTTGAATTCAATGAGACACGCAATCCTTGAGGTGAACGATCAAGGGTTTTTGCCAGAGCCTCTAAAGTCATCAAAGGACCATATTTTTCTAACAAATAATTTAAAGTAGTTGCCATTGTTTAATCTTCATTACTTAGTTTTAACGATGGCTATTCTTCTTTAACGCTAATTAAATTGCAAAGTAGGTTTGGTTCGATAAATTGACATGAAAGCAGAACATTGTTATTTTTCAAAGATGTACGAGACTGCAATATACAAAAATGATGATTTTAAATTCACAAAAGCCATTAGAGGAAAAGGATTTTCACGCGAATTAAAATCAATTTTACTAAAAAGAGAGTGTGTATTGGGGGACACTCAAGAGTATGAAAAAGTACTTTTCGCATTGAATATCATTATGGATTCAGCTGATGCTGATGATTTTATTTGCAGTGGTAGGTTCAGCCGTTGGTGGCGTGGACTGTCTTTACCCGAGCCTAAAAAACAAATAGAAATAGATAAGGCATTTAATGGTTTAGCCAATAAATGGTTTGGACGATCAAAATTTACAAATCGTTTCCAATTATATTTAAGTAGTATTGATTTTAAAACTATTAAAAAACAGTATGCTCAAAATGAGGCCATTGAGTCTTTAGAAAGGATTACTGAGGATTGGGCGCCAAAAATAAGTGAAGATGGATGTGCATACCTGTCTATATCAGGCCCAAGCTCACGAGCAGGTTACCGCTACTCCAATACTCACAGTAGAATCACAGATTCTAGACAGTATGAACAATATGACCTAACTATTGGAGCTGCATCATACACAGGGATTGATATACCAAAATTTATTGCTGATATTTACCAAAGGTATTATTTTGGCTCAGTAATTCCATATATGTTTTGCTTGCTTTGCACAAATACCGATAACGAGTCTAATTATAAAAATGATTTACTGTTAGATTTCCTTACAGCATTGAATTGTATAGACTTTATTTTAAAAGATGAGCGCTCTTTTATGATAAATGATAAGAATATTAAAATAATTTCCAGTTTATCTACCTATGTAATATCATCATTTTACACTGATTACTTCTCATCAAAAAAGGCTAAGGAAATAGAGAAAAGGCATCACATCGATCCGAAATTTGATGACCTACCTTGCTTAAAGAAAGTGAATCAATCATTAAATACACTTGCAGAAATCTTCGATGTGATCCTACAAGAATATTCAACTGAAAAAGAACTTTCTCAGTTCTATAGGGGTTACTATGCTAAGAATGTAGATTCTATCAATGAAATATCCTGCATTACTCAAACTACTTTTAGCTTACTAGATGACATGAGAAATTATTACTACAAACTATTTGAAAGAGCTGGCTTCAATAAAAGTGAGGCTATTAATAAAATACTAACACCTTTTGCCGCAGCTAAGGTTGGATCACGTGAAATTATTCATTATTCCAGCTCTCGAAGAAATCCTTTAAGCCCTTCCCCTTATTAATTAAATATCAGCAATTTTATCAGAAAGATTTTCAGTTCTAAGGTGCGTATAACGCTTTAGCATCTGCATACTTTTATGCCCTGTGATGGAAGAAACTTCCAGGTCAGAAAGACCTGCTTCAACAAAACGACTAGTGGCTTCATGGCGTAGATCATGGAATCGAAGCCCTTCTATACCAGATCTTTTTCTCGCTTCAGTCCATATTTTGCTTGTCACATAAGGTCGGCGCAAACCATCGCGACCAGGTTCACCAAAAAATAAAAGATTAGTATCTACTGGGCGTATAGGGTGATTAAGAACTTCCCTGACAACTCCCATTGCCTTATTTGAAAGGGGAACTGTTCGAGATTCACCATTTTTAGTATCTGATAAAAATAGAGTTCTCTTATCCAGATTTACACTACTATGCTTAAGATTGACAATTTCACTATGACGCATCCCCGTATATAAAGCTAACTTTACTATCCATGCAAGCATAGGGTTACTATATGCTTCACAAGTAGCTAAAAGTTTTTGTTCTTCATTGCCTTCTAATCGACGATCACGACCCTTTGATTGTTTTGGCTTTCTCACATTTAATACAGGGTTAGCTTGTAAGCCCATACCCCACTCTTTAATAGCAATAGTATATAAGTGGCTCAACATAGCTAGCTCCAATCGAACTGTAGTCGAACTCAATCCTAAAGAAAGGCGCTGATCACGAAATTTTGTAATTTTTTCTGCATTTAGAGACGCTAATGTATAACTACCAAGATGCTTACGGATTACCTTAGCTTTATTAGCTTCGAGTTTTTGAGTCGTAGGTTTTTTTGTTGGGGTAACTTCTTTGAGATAGCGATCCAATGCATTAGTGATTGTGGTTTTTTCAGAGTTATTTCTAGGAATATAAATACCACGAACAATTTCATCTTCCGTGGTTCTTGCCCAATTTGTTGCATCCCTCTTAACTCGAAAAGTTTGCGAAGAAGGAGGATACCCTTTTATACGAATAAGTGCTTTCCAATTACCTGCTGGAGTCTTAACAATAGTAGCCATAAATGTACCCTCTGAATCTCATGAGTGTACCTTTATTGTACCTTTTTACGGGAATCCGCACAACCCAGACATAAAAAAAGCCCTATAATCACGATAAGCCACTGATTATAAAGCTTTATATATGGTGGGCCTGGAAGGACTCGAACCTTCGACCAATAGATTATGAGTCTACTGCTCTAACCAACTGAGCTACAGGCCCTTTAAAACTGACTTAAGAAGCACCTGCATCTTTGTCTAATTCTAAG
>Ga0256840_1001656_pt1 | contig 20583 bp, 15 predicted proteins | sample 355202metaG_FD_185969 | JGI IMG/M metagenome (GOLD analysis project Ga0256840, IMG submission 185969) | Hydrothermal vent microbial communities from Mid Atlantic Ridge, Atlantic Ocean - 355-202 | ecosystem: Environmental > Aquatic > Marine > Hydrothermal vents | place: Atlantic Ocean: Mid...
ACCAAGGCTACGAGGTCGTTTTAGTTTCTTCAGGAGCTATCGCCTGCGGAAGAAAAAGACTAGGGCTTCCCAAACGGCCTTTTACCCTTACGGAAAAACAGGCCCTTGCTGCTACGGGTCAGGCAGGCCTTATCCAGACTTACGAAGAATATTTTACCCAGTATGGACAGCAGGTGGCTCAAATACTTCTTACCCGCGTTGACCTGGAAGATCGCAAACGCTATCTCCTGGCCAGAAATACCTTGATGACATTACTTCGCTGGCGGGTAATCCCCATTATCAATGAAAACGACACTGTTGCTGTAGAAGAAATCCAGTTTGGCGACAACGATCTCCTCTCTGCCATGGTAGTTGGGCTAATAGGGGCTGATCTTTTGATTTGCCTCTCAGACATCGACGCCCTTTATGATAAAGACCCTCGAGATCATCCCGATGCCAAGCCGGTGCGCTATGTTGAAGAGATAGACTCAAAGATAGAAGCTATGGCCGGCAAAAAACCAGGGCGCTTGGGCCGAGGTGGTATGGTCTCTAAGATTCGTGCGGCCAAGATGGTTACGTCCCTAGGGGTCCCCATGATAATTGCTCCTGGGCGTGAACCAATGATTCTTGAGCGTATTTTTTCAGGAGAAGAAATTGGCACGATGTTTTTGCCTGCCCGCAAGATGACAGCCAAAAAATTCTGGATTGCCTATCATCCACGCCCAGAAGGGGCCCTTGTGCTGGACGAAGGGGCGGTAAAGGCCTTGGTAGAAAAGGGCAAAAGCCTTCTGCCCGCTGGCATCAAAGAGGTGAAAGGAGTGTTTGATAAAGGAGCCTGTGTGGAATGCCTTGATGAAAATGGCAGATGTATCGCTGTTGGGCTCAGTAATTTTTCTTCAGAAGAGATTCAAAAGATTAAGGGTTGTCATTCCCGAGAGATATGTGAGCGTTTAGGGGTTGCCGTCCAAGATGAAGTCATTCATCGGGACAATCTGGTGCTAAAAGAAGAAATCGCTTCTTATGCCGCTTAGCCTTGCCAAAAAGAAAAGTCCTTCTTAAGCTTAAAAGAAAAACATCTCAAAGGTCACAAGATGGCAGAAATCATATCCATAAAAGATAAAAAACGCATTAAACGAGGCCGCAGTAAACGTCTTAAGGCTCTTAAAGAGGAGCTTTTAAGGGTGCATGGCATAGACCTTGACCGCCTTATGGCCAGTGAACCTGCCATCGGGCTTACCATGGAAGAATTCCACGAGCTAACAGAGCAACTCTTAGAAATTATCGACACTTTTTGCGAAACACACCCGCATGTGGCGGTAGAAGACATTTTATATGTCCTGGAAAACCTAAAAGAAATAATACGAGATACTGCAGAATAATTAGCCTTCTCGATTTTGCCAGTCAGCCAGGTATTTTTGTAAAGCGTTCCAGGTGTTTTCAATTACTACTTCCAGGGGTTTTGAAGCATCTATTATTTCGTGACGGAAATATTTAAGATTTGCTTCATAGATTTCAGCTACCTTTGCTAAAAATTCTTCGGTCTCAAAAATTTCGGGTTTATAAAAAGGCCTTTGAGAGACTCTTTCAAGGGCGGTTTCAATAGGCACTTTGAGATAAATAACCAGGTCTGGGACCGGAGCCCAGGTCTCGTTGGCCCGCTTGAGCTCTTTTACGTCTAGTTCACAGGCTCCTTGATAAGCCATGGTGGAGAGATAATACCGATCGCAAAGTACAATTTGTTTTTCCTGTAACGCGGGAATCAAAAATTTCTCAGCATGTTCGCGCCGGTCACGCAAAAAAAGTTCAGCCATGGCCTGTGGCGAGATTTTAGAACCCGAAGAAAGATGTTCTCGTATCTTTTCGCCCCATTCTCCTTTGGTTGGTTCTTGTGTGGTAACTACTTTTTTCCCTTCCTTGGCAATTTTTTCGGCAAGTTTTGCCATTAAAGTGCTTTTGCCTGAACCATCAAGCCCCTCAAAAACAACTAGAAATCCCGGACGATAGAATTCTACCAAAATGCGATCTACCAAGTGATCTCGGGTCTCAGGGGTTACCTCCGCAAAGATAGCGTCTTCGCGTTTGAAAAGATTTTCCACAAAAGGGATAAGGCCATATCCTACCGTTGCAAGAACCGGAACAGAAGAATCCAAGACATTTAAAACTGCCTGCTGAAAAGACTTAGAAAAAAGTTCCATTTTGCCTATTTCATCAATGACTACCATTTCTCCGGGATCAATTTCAGAGATGGTAGGCACGGCGAGTTTTTCAAAGGACTCTACAAAGACGCGGTACTTTCCTACCTGGGGGTATCCTTTTCCTCTTTTGGCAAGCCAGGCTTCCTTTCCGTCCAACGTGACTATTTTAAAGCCAATACGGCGGCCTTTTTCACGCACTTCGCGCGTGTAAAATCCTCTTTTGGGATAGGGGATCTTTCCTACCAGGCGTTCCACAAGGGTAGTTTTTCCACTTCCGGGAAGTCCGTGAAGCAAAACATTTTTGATTCCATGAAGTGGCAACAGCATTTTCACCTCCTGCTTTCTAGTACAGCCTGAGCGGTAAAACGTTTATTTTTATCGTTCTTGCTGAAACTTTGGCAAAGATAACGTTCTCTTTCTAAGATTTTTCTTTTTGAGATTTAAGTCAAGTTATTACGTTTTTTGAGCTGTTTTTTTAAGGGGCGGTGTGAAAGCAGCACGTAAGTAGCGCCTGGGCCGCCGTCACATTTCCGGGCGCTACAAAATCCTATCACATATTTGCGGTAGGGCCCTCGCTTGAGCCACTCGTGTACTTTGGTTTTTAAGACAGGCTCTTTCTTAGAAGAAAGCCCTCGTCCGTGAATGATTAGAATGCAGTGGTCTCCTCTGGCAAGGGATTCTTTGAAAAACTGTTCCAAAATTATTTCGGCCTCTGCCGCACCAAGCCTCCGAAGGTTAAGAGTGCGCGCCACAGAAATTTTCCCTTGGTGAAGGGCATCAAAAAGTTCTTTTTGAAAGCCCATAACAAGTTCTTCTACGTATTCGGAAGTGTCCCTGACACGTATAGCAAGAAGCCTTTTAACGTCTATTTTTTCTTCTTTGCCTGGCATTGAGGGGCGCTTTAAGACCAGCTTCCAGTAAATTTTTTCCCTTCCCGGGATCTTTTTTACCCCCGTCATGGCTTCTTCAAAGGAGATATCAGGACTTGCCGGAGAAGGAGGAACTTTTTCGGGAAGGGTTTCTTTTTTTATTTTGCCAGCAAGGGTTTCAAAGGGGCAGTTAAAGCCCTTTTTACTCTCCATGTCTTAATCTTAACGCTGAAATGGATTAAGGCAATTTAAGAATCTATTTCAAGGACTTCGTGTATCTTTCGCAGGAGCTGAGAGAAAGAATAAGGCTTGGAGACAAAGGCTATGTTTTCTAATTTGCCATCAATGGGAATGCTGCCCTCAGGGTATCCTGAGGCCAGGATGATTTTGGTATCGGGGTAAAGTTCTTTTATTTTTTTGGCGAGTTTTTCGCCTCCCATTTTGGGCATGATGAGATCGGAAATTACCAGGTCAAACTTCTTCTTGGTAAGTACTTCCAGGGCAGCAAGACCATCTGAGGCTGCTTCTACCTGGAAGCCTGAGCTTCTTAAAAGTTCTACAATGGGTTCACGAACAAGATCATCGTCTTCTACTACAAGAATGTTGTATAGCTTTTCTGTTTTAGAGAGAAAAGATTTTTCTTGTTTTTGTTCATAGGTTTTCTGAGTCCTCAAAGAGACGGGGAAATAAAGCTTAAAGGTAGTGCCCTTGCCTTTTTCCGTATAAACCGAAATGTGCCCGCCGTATTGCTTTACCAGGGAATAGACCATAGCAAGACCAAGCCCTGTTCCCTTGCCTGGGGGCTTAGTGGTGAAAAAAGGCTCAAATATGTGGGGCAGTATTTCTTCCGGGATTCCAGTGCCCGAGTCGGTAATACTTAAAACGGCATAGATGCTATCTTGGTCGGGTTCATTAAAGGAAGAGACGTCTGCCTCTTTTATTTCGAGCTTGATGGTTAGTTCGCCTCCTTCTGGCATAGCATCGCGGGCGTTAACGACCAGGTTCATAATGATTTGCTGAAGATGGGTGTCGTCTATCTGGACATAGATTTCGCTCTCCGGTGAAAATACTTTGACTTCGATGTTTTCCCCTACTAATCTCTGCCAAAATTCGCGCATATCTTTAAGAAAGCGAGCTATATCCAGGATAGTGCTTTTCTGGGGATGTTTACCACTAAATGTTAAAAGTTTCTGGGTAATGTTGCTGGTACGTTCTAAGGACAGTTTTATGTTTTCTATGATTTGTTCTATTTTTTCAGGGTTGTTTTTGTGGGCCTTCAAAAGATCAAGATAGCTTGTCATAGAAGTAAGTAGGTTGTTGAAATCGTGTGCCAACCCTCCAGCCAAGCGCCCTACCGCTTCCATTTTTTGAGCCTGGATAAGCTGTTCAGAAAGACGTTTTTCTCTGGTAATATCCCTTGCAACATTAAATATAATGTTTCCTTCTTCTGGTATATTGACGAGAAAGCAAGAGCTTTTAAGGAGCCTTTTCTCGCCGTCTTTGGTAATCCAGGAAAATTCTAAGTCTTCTTTCTCTTCTCCCTGGCATATTTGTTGACAGCACTTGAAGGCTTTTTCCCGTTCTTCAGGAGAAATAAGCTCAAAAACTTTGCGGCCAAAGAGTTCATGAGGAGGGTAGCCTAATATCTTTTCTGAGGCCTTATTGGCAAGAAGTATTTCTCCGGTATGAGGTTCAATTCCTAGAATCATTAAAGGGGCTCTGTTCCAGATGGTTTCAAATAAAAGGCGATGTCTTTCCCCACGTTTTTCAGCAAGCGTTTTCTCGTGTACGTCTATCACGATGCAAAACATGCCTTTACGGCCATCCGGAAGTTCTATAGGGGTGTTTACCACACTGTACCAGCGATTATCTAAAGGGCTTTTGTGTTCCCAGGTGTGGGTACCACCTTTGGCAAGGACTTCTTCAAGAGGGCAGAAAGAACAAGGTCTATCTAGGTTGTGGAAGGCTTTATAACAATAGTGCCCGACAGGATTATAACCCGTGCGCTCAACTAGCGGTTTATTGGCAAAAAGGACTTTTCTCTCAGGGGCTATAATGGTTAAAAAGCCGTGGAAATATTCCAAAAAACTTTCTAAAAGTTTCTCTTTATCGACAAAAGGAAATTGTGACATTTTCTATGCTCTTTAGCGACAGTTTCTTTAAAAAATAATCGTTATTTTGGGCAATATTCATTAAATTTAAATTGGCCAGGATTTAGGTACAAAATATTTTTCAAAAAGTGCCAGGGCGTAGCGGTCTGTCATCCCGGCGATAAAGTCACAAACCTTTTGATGTAAGGGGGTTTCTTCCTGGTAAATGTTTTCTTTGTCCCAGGGAATTTCGTTTTCTAAAAAGTAGAAATAGAGCTCTTTGAGGAGTTTTTTGGCCTTTAAAAACTCGTTATAAACGATAGGCGCTTCATACACTCGCTCAAAGAGAAATGCACGCAGCATTTCCATGGCATATATGATATTTTCAGACAGATGTAGTTTTCCGTCGGAAGCTTTCAACGTGGCATAAATTAACTCTTTTACCATGGTGTTAATACGCTCTGAATGCTTCTCTCCGAGGATTTTTAAGCAGTCTCTCGGGATATCTCTTTCTTTGATTACGCCTCCTCTTAAAGCGTCATCTAGATCGTGGTTCAGATAGGCGATGATATCTGCCACGCGTACCAGCTGGCCTTCGAGGGTTTTAGCAAGTTTTGAAGTGTCATCTGGAAGAATAGGCCCCTTGCCTTTGGAATGTTTAAGTATTCCGTCACGTACTTCCCATGTCAGGTTAAGTCCTTGGCCATTTTTTTCGAGGAAATCTACCACCCTTAAACTCTGTTCGTAATGCCTGAAACCTTCTGGATGAAGTTCGTTAAGAATTGCTTCTCCTGCATGGCCAAAGGGGGTATGGCCGAGGTCATGGCCCAGGGCAATGGCTTCGGTCAAGTCTTCGTTTAGCCGAAGGGCTTTGGCCATAGTGCGGGCGATTTGGGCTACTTCAAGGGTGTGGGTCAAACGGGTACGGTAATGGTCTCCACCAGGAGACAAAAAGACCTGGGTTTTGTGTTTCAAGCGTCTGAAGGACTTTGAATGTATGATGCGATCTCGATCCCGTTGAAAGGCGGTGCGTAAGGGGCATTCGTCTTCTTTTCTTAAGCGTCCGCGGGTTTGAGAAGATTTTGCCGCCCAGGGAGATAATATCTTTTCTTCAATTTCTTCAAGTTCTCGGCGAATGGTCATGTTTTTTGTTTAGGTCTATTTTTCCAATAAGAAACTTTTTATTCAACAAAGGCCATTGCTCTGCTACGTAGTTTCCGCGAGATATCTTCCCATAACTGTCATTGCGAGGCAAGTTTAGCTTGCCTCGATGATCTTACGGGATTGCTTCGGTCGCTTAGAACCATCTGTGGATTCTTCAGGCACTTCGTGCCCTCAGAATGACACAGAAGAGGGTGCTTTCTTGTAAATGGCAAAGATGGGGATATATTTCAATGATGTGAAAAACACGGTGGTTGTAAATTTAAAGCTTTCACAAGATTAGCATGGCGTCTCCGTAGGAGAAAAAGCGATATTTTCTTTCAATGGCTTCCTGGTAAGCTTTTTTGATTAAATCGAGCCCGGCAAAGGCTGAGACCAAAATAAAAAGGCTTGATTTGGGAAGGTGAAAATTAGTTATCAGGTGATCTACGACTTTAAATTTAAACCCCGGATAGATATAAAGATCACACCAGGAAGAAGTAGGTTCTACCTTTCCTGTTTTTAGGGCGGAAAACTCAAGGGTGCGCACAGTGGTAGTGCCTACAGCAAAAATACTTTTTCCTTCATCTTTGGCCCGGTTAATTTTTTCAGCTACTTCCCGGGACACCTCAACGTATTCTTCGTGGATCTTGTGCTTGCGGATATCTTTTACTTTTACCGGGGCAAAGGTCCCGTATCCCACATGGAGGGTGATGGAAAGCAATTGCACGCCTTTTTCTTGCAATTTTTTCAGTAGTGTCTGAGTAAAGTGAAAGCCTGCCGTAGGGGCAGCTACTGCGCCGGGTTTCCTGGCATAAACTGTTTGGTACCGAAAAAGATCTTCTTCTTTGGGGCTGCGTTTAATATACGGCGGAAGGGGCACACGCCCTATCTCATATATGAGTTTTAAAGGATCGTCTACATTCACAAAAGAAAGAAGGATCTTACCTTCGCCGAGGGTTTCCCTGACAATTCCTTCGAGGCCTTTTTCAAATTTAAGTCTTGTCCCTCTGCGAAGTCTTTTGCCGCGGTAAAGAGCAGGTACGGGTTTTTCTTTTTCAGGGAGCCTTAAAAGTAAGATTTCTACCTGCCCTCCGGTTTCTTTTCTAGCGTAAAGCCTTGCTGGGAAAACTTTTGTGTCATTTACAATTAGAAGATCACTAGCTTTGAAATATTTTTCTATTTCTGCAAATTTTTCGTGATGGGTGACTTTTTTATTTTTGCGGTCTAGCACTAAAAGACGGCTTTCTTCGCGCTTTTGGCTGGGATATTGCGCAATGAGTTCTTCTGGAAGTTCGTATTGGTAAGTTTCAAGGTCAAATATTTCGGGAATTTTTTCTTCCGCCATTATGCCAGGAGTTTTTCAAATATTTTTCTGTTTTCTTCAAAAGAGGTGTTGAGTCTATCCCAGATATCTTTGCCTAGATAGGACTTAAGGCCTTTTATCTCTTCCGGGAGGTATTCTTTTTCTTCTCCTGGTTTGTCAAACACTAAAATAAGAAGCTGTTCAAGTCGCCTAAGGAAAAGGTAGTTATTTTTCAGTTTTTCAGCGAGAGCATTATCAAGGAGGTTGCTCCCAGCAAGCTTATCAAGGGCTTTTACCGTACTTTCTTCCCAGATATCTTGAGCGATGTTTTTTAAGACAAGCCACTGAACGATAAATTCAATGTCAGCAAGGCCGCCGCGGCCAACCTTTAAGTTAACAAGGCCTTTTTTAGTGCGCTCTTTTTCCATTTTAAAACGCATGTTTCTTAGCTCTTCCGCCTCTTTGGGGCCAAAATTAAAAGAGCTCAGGAGCTCTTTGATTTCCTGCACTACTTTTTGGCCTAATTCTTCGTTTCCCGCAACTGGTCTTAAACGCAAAAGGGCCAGCTTCTCCCAAAGGCCTGAATCTTTGGCGTGATAGGTTAAAAAGCCTTTTAAAGTGGTCACCAGGGGGCCCTTGCGGCCTTCAGGTCTTAGCCTGGTATCTACCTGGTAGCCAGGGCCTTCGGGAAGGGGAACCGTGAGAAAGTGAATAAATTGCTGGGCCACTTTGGTTGCAGAGACAATGTCTTCGTCTTTGCTGGTTATGAAGACCATGTCAAGGTCTGAGCGGTAGCCAAGCTCTTTGCCCCCGAGCTTCCCGAGCCCAAGGACTGTCAAAAGCGACTCTTCTTGGTTTCGTTCCCGCAAAGCAAGATTAAGGGTCTCTTTAAGTATCCCTTCGGCAAGGTTGCTCAGTCTGGTAAGCAAAGTTAGAAGATCGAGTTTTTGGTTTAAGTCAAGGTATCCCAGGCGGAAAAGTTCTTCGTTTTTGGCCATGCGTAGCATCCCCAGGGCTTCTTCAAGATTTGAAGAAGGGCTTGCCTGCGGGATGCAAAAACTATCTTCTAGTTTGAAAAGGGCTTCTGCGGCCCCTGGAGCTTCGCGCAAAAGATTGGTCAAAAAATTACTCTTTTCAAAAACAAAAAGAAGTTCTTTTATTTTTTCAGGTTCGTGTTTTAAGGCGTAATAAAAAGAAAGGCGTCCGCCAAGCCGTTCTACAAATGCCAGAAATTTCGCCAGAACTTCTCCGGAATTTTCAAATTCTTGCAAATATTTGAAGGTTTCAACCAAAATTTCCTTTAGCAGAGAGATCCTGCGTCTGCCAAGCGGCCCTTTAACCGAAAGAATATGTTTAACTTCTTCTAAGAGATGAACAGGAATTTTTAATAAGTCAGCTATTTCTTGGGTCCTTCTTTCTCCATCCAAAAGAGCTTCTATCAGTTCGTTAATGTCTTGAGTTTTTCTGGTTTCTTGAGGCTCAAGAAGCGAAGAAAAGATTAGTTCTGAGCGCTTTCTTATTTTGTTAAGGTCTGCGAGAAAATCATCTTTTGCCCTGTGCCCAGCGTAGCCTAAACTTTTAGCTAGGCGTTCAAGGGCAGCTTCTTCCTGGGGAAGGGTATAAGTCTGCCTAAAATGGACTGTTTGTATGCGATGTTCTACCTGTCTTAAAAAGACGTAAGCGTTTTTTAAAAACTTGGCTTCTTCTTCTGGGACTATTCCGTGCTGAGCAAGCTTGTTAATGGCCCATAAGGTGTTGCGGGTGCGAAGATCCGGGATTTTTCCACCAAAGACCATCTGAAGGGTTTGACAGAAAAACTCAATTGAACGGATACCTCCTGGGCCTATTTTTATGTTCTTTTCAGCACCGCTTTTGCGAGCTTCTGCTTCAATGCGTTTTTTTAAATCTTTTATGTGTTCAAGATAGCCAAAATCAAGGAAATGAGGATATATGACCGGACGCAAATTTCTTAAGAAAGCTTTTCCCATATGAATATTTCCGGCAACAGGGCGTGCTTTTACCAGGGCCAAACGCTCAAAGGGATGCGATTGATAAAAATAATAATTAAGTCCTGCTTTGGCCGAACACACAAGCTCACCGTCTTTACCTCCTGGGCGCAGACCAAGGTCCACCCGGAATACCCGTTCGCTTTCGATGAGGGAATCCATCAGACGGGTAATTTCTCTGGCAAGGGAAATGTATCTTTCTTTTTCGTTTAAAGGAGCATGGTAAAAATAAATAATATCAATATCTGAGCTGTAGTTTAGTTCACGGGCGCCGAATTTGCCCATCCCAAGGACAAAAAACCGCTCACGCATTTCTCTTGGAAATAGATTTTCCGTAAGCCAAACAAGAGAGGCATTTAAAGTGGCTTCTGCCAGGGCTGTGATAGAAGAAACCGAACGGAGAAAAGATCTTCCTAAAAAATCTAAAGCCAGAATTTTGATAAATTCCCTTTGTTTAAACCAGCGAAGGAGCCTGGCAAATTCTTTCCAATCTTTGATGGCCGCGGCTTTTTTTAAGATTTCCTTTAAAAGGGCTTGCTTTCCTGAAGGGTTAGGGATTTTTTCTTTCAAAAATAGTAAAACAAATTCTTCGCGACGTGTAAGAAGGCTTGTTATGTAAGGAGAAAAACCGACAAGAGAGGACAGAGCAAAAAAATTCTCCCCTGAGAGTTTGTCCCAGGGGAGATGAGGGTGCGCATCTTTTAGCCTTTCAAGGTTTTGTCGGGACCAATCTTCGTCTGGGATCTCCCGACATTTAAAACTATCCCGCACCGTAGCTGTGTAATCCAGATAGTAAGAAATTCACACCGAAATAAGTGAAGAGCACCGAAGCAAAGCCAATGATGGAAAGGAAGGCTATTTTCGTGCCGCTCCAGCCGCGCATAAGCCTGGCATGAATAGCTGCGGCGTAAACAAACCAGGTTATCAGGGACCAGGTCTCTTTGGGGTCCCAGCTCCAGTAACTACCCCAGGCCTGTTCTGCCCAAACTGCACCAGTGATAATCCCTACCGTGAGCCAGAAGAAACCAAAAAGAATTGTTTTATAAATGAGGTCATCAAGGCTTCTAAGGTCCGGCAAGTGAGCCCATATGCCTTGGTCACTTTTGGCGCGAGAGCGCAAAAGATACATGATGCCCAGCCCACAAGCCACGGTAAAAGCGGCATATCCCAAAAAGCAGGTGACCACGTGCACGGTGAGCCAGTTACTTTGGAGGGCTGGAATAAGGGGTTGGATCTCCTGGTCAGTGGAAAAAGAGGCATAAGCCATGCTTAAAAAGGCAAAAGGCATAACAAAAGCGCCGATAATGCGATTTTTTAGTTTAAATTCAAGAAAAAGGTAAACTGCTACGATTGACCAGCCGAAGAATATTAAAGATTCATATAAGTTGGTAAGGGGGATGCGGCCAAAGCCAAGTTGGTGGGATTCCCACCAGCGCATAAAAAAGCCGAGAGTGTGGAGCGCAAGGCCTCCTGCTGCGGTGGCTGTGCCTATGAGGCCGCATTTTCGCCAGCCAAAAATCCAGTTAAGCAGGTAAAAAATAGCCGCTGCTAAATAAAGAAACGTGGCGATGCTGAGAAGAAGTGAACTAGTCATAGGCACCTCACTTGTTGGACTTAGTGCTAATTTAGAATTAATCTAAAAATTGTATGAAGGCAAGAGCAGCAAGACATATTTTACTTGTTAACGACGAACCGGTTCAGCGCTACCGACTTGCTTCGGTTCTAAAAAAGGCCGGCTATGAAGTTGCCGTGGCTGAAGATGGTTTAAAGGCCATTGAGCTGGTTTCTGAGAAGAAGTCCTTTGACTTATTAATTACAGATCTTTACATGCCACGGGTGGACGGCTGGGGGCTCTGTCGCTTTATTTTTGAAAATAATTTTAGTTTGCCAGTCCTTATTATTTCTTCTTATTTTGCCCCTGAAGAGATTGAAGACATTGTAAAGGCGCTCGGCGTAGAAGGGTATCTAAAGTATCCCTGTTCATCAAAAAAGCTTTTAAGCGAAATAAAAAGAATCTTTGAGAGAGAAAGACAAAAGACCAAAGAGGCCTATCATGTCTTTATGCTTGGTACCAATAGCGATAACAACTGGCTGAGAACCCTTAGGCAAGCTGGATTTCAGGTAACTTTTCTCTCTTCTTTGAAGGAAACGTTGCGAGTGGTTAGGGAAAATAATTTTTCCGCAGGATTTATTTCCACTTCTTTTTCTCCTGAGGAAGCCTTTATTATCAAACAGGAGTCCCCTCATCTTTCGCTTTTTCTTCTGCCAGAAGAAAACTATAAAGGCGATCCCTTTGCATATGTTATTAAGGGCGCGCGCTATGTGTTACCAAAAGAAAGTGGCCCGGAATATATCAGATATCTTGTAGAAAAAGAACTTAAAGAAAAAGCCTTGTTATATGGCCAAGAACTTTTACACCAAAAGACTAAAGAACTCGAAGCCGTAAGCCAAGAGCTTGTTCGTATACAAAACATATTACAGCTTATCGTAGAACAGGCCTCGGATATAGGCATCATAATCACCAACGAGAAAATGGAACCTATTTTTTCCAATCCAAAAGCAGAGGAATTTTTTGAACTCGCGAAAAGTAAAGATTTCTATGGTCTAATGAGCTTTTTGATTGGACGTTTTAATCCTGAGCTTGTGAAAAAAATTGTCGAGCAAGAAGGCGTTTTTCATTGTGAAGTGAAATTATCAGAGACAAGTCAGATTTTATCTTTGAAGGTTCGTTCTTTTCATCAAAAAGAAAAAGATACTTTACTAGGATATGTTTTTTCTATTGAAGATCTTACCAAAGAGCGTCAGTTTCAAGAAAGATTAGTTCAGATGCAGAAAATGGAAGCAATTGCAACTATGGCTGCGGGCATTGCCCATGATTTTAATAACATTTTAGCAGCAATCCGTTTAAAGGCAGAATTACTAACAGAAAGGGTTTTTTCTTCTGATGCTAAATATGTGAACGATATATTATCTCTTTGTGATAGGGCTGCTGGTATTGTAAAACAAATGATTTCTTTTTCTCATCCCGAAAGAAAAGGAAGTAGCAATGTTTCAGAATTGAATAATCAAGTCCGTGAAGCATTGACGTTTCTTCAAGAGACAATACCTGATGGTATCGGTGTTAAGCTTAACCTCTTAGAATCTGAGCTTTATGTCCCGTTAGATCCTTCTCAGTTGACCCAAATTATCATGAACTTGTGTCTTAACGCTGTTCAAGCAATGGGAGAAAAGGGCATTCTCGCCTTGCGAACATATCGAACCTCTTTGCCAGATGAGAAGTTAGACGGCTACATCCCTGGGGGGATAGTTCCTAAGCGGGGAAGTTTTGCAGTGTTAGAAGTAAGTGATACGGGGACAGGTATTGCTCCTGAAGACCTGAGGCGTATTTTTGATCCCTATTTTTCTACCAAAAACCCAGAATCTGGTACAGGGCTTGGGCTTGCTGTGACACGCCGCATAATAGAAAATGCCGGGGGCTTTATCCTTGTAAAAACAGCCATGGGCAAAGGTTCAACCTTTAGGGTTTATTTGCCTCAGGTTTCGCCTCCTCGTAAAACCCTGGGCCAAGACCTGAAGAAAAAGCTTCTCAAAAAGTCCTTTTCTACTGTGATGGTAGTTGAAGATGAGAAGGGGATTGCTGAAGCTATAGCTAATTTTTTAAAAGAAAAGGGATACAATGTTATTTGTTGCTTTTCCGGAGAAGAAGCTATCTCAAAGTTAGAGGAAGGAATTACTCCTGGGGTTTTAGTGGTTGATCTAAATCTTCCGGGGGTTCCTGGTCGCAGGGTAATTGAGGCCGCCAAACAAAAAAAGAAGGATCTGCCTATTCTCGTGACCACAGGGTTTTTAAGCCCCTATGACCTGGAGTTTTTAAAACGCATGGCGATCACCCATATTATTCAAAAGCCTTTTCGTTTAGAAGAAATTCAAAAAAATATCGCCGTAATGATGGATAATTAGGCCTCTCAACGCTAATGGTGTTTACGTCTGTGGCTCCTTAGGTTAGAAATTTCCTCCATGGATTTGGCTGTTTTTCTTCAATTCGTGTTGGCAGGGCTTTCTGCTGGTTCTATATACGCTTTAATTGCATTAGGATTTAGCGTTATCAACAATGCCACCGGCATAGTTAATTTTGCCCAGGGTGATTTTGCCGTTCTAGGAGCCTTCCTTGCCTACACCGTTCTTGTTGGCATGGGATTTCCGTACTGGTTGGCCTTTTTGGGAGGTGTTCTTTTTGCCTCTTTGATAGGTTTTTTTCTTTGGTCATTTATCCTCACGCGCGCAAAATCTCGCGAAATTATCCTTTTGGTCTTTGTAACTGTTGGTTTTTCCATTTCCCTGCACGGCATTATTAAAGAAGTTTGGGGGAAAAGACCTCTTAGTCTTCCTCCAATTAGTCACAGTAATTTGAAACTCGGGGCTTTTTTAATAGATTCCCAGTATTTGTGGATTATTGTCATTACGCTTACAGCATTTTTACTGCTTCATTTTTTCTTTAAGCATACTATCTGGGGTAAGGCTATCCGGGCAGTGGCTGTTGATCGGAAAGCCGCCGCATTGGTGGGGATCCCTGTAAAAAAAGTTATTACCCTTAGTTTTGCTTTGGCTGGAGCCCTTGGAGGGCTTGCCGGAATTTTGGTAGCACCTGTTTGGCCTCTTTCTTTTGAAAGCGGAGTTTATCTTGGCCTTAAAGGTTTTGCCGCGGCAGTTCTTGGGGGGTACGGAAGTTTCCCAGGCGCCCTTATAGGGGGTCTTTTGCTGGGGCTCATTGAAGGGATAGGGGGATATTTTACTTCAGCCTTCAAAAATCTTATTGCTTATAGTCTTCTTTTCATAGTCCTTTTGTTGAGACCTCAGGGTCTGCTTGGCTCTCACGAGGACGAAAAATTATGAGGGCTTTTTTTCTTTTAGTTTTAATAGTTTTAGCCTTGCCGATTTTTATTCACAATTCTTATTACTTAAATGTTTTGGCTTTTATTGGCCTTTATTTTTTGGTGACCTTGGGCCTTAGCCTTTTCATCGGTTTTGCAGGCCAAATTTCTCTTGGTCACGGGGCTTTTTACGCCCTAGGGGCTTATGGTTCAGCGTTGACGGAAATCTACTTAGGGCTTTCGCCTTTTTTAGCTACTCTTTTAGCTGTTTTTTTTACCGGATTGGTAGCCTGGTCCCTAGGGCGTTTTATTTTGCGTTTGCGCGGACATTATCTAGTTATGGCCACTTTGGCCTTAAATCTTATAGTGTATGTGTTTTTGGTGGAAGCTGATTCTGTTACTGGTGGTGTTTCGGGCCTTCCAGGGATACCTCCTTACTGCATTGGAAGTTTTTGTTTCAATACTGATAAATCAAACTACTATCTCATCTGGTTTTTTGGCCTGGTTATTTTCTTTTTTATATTGCGACTGCTCGGGGGACGGATAGGAAGAGAGCTTAAAGCCATCAAAGCAAGCGAAGCTGCGGCCAGGTCCTTAGGGATTTCGGTTTTGTCTTACAAAGTTTGGGCTTTTACTTTTAGTGCAATCTTAACGGCATTTTCTGGAGCTCTTTACGCTCATTTTCTTTCTTTTATAAGTCCTAAAACATTTGATATTTTCTATTCGGTAGAAGTGGTGACCATGGTGCTTGTTGGAGGAAAGGGAAATCCATGGGGAGCGTTGCTAGGGTCTGTTTTTTTAACTCCTCTTCCTTTAGTTTTGGGGTTTTTTGAAGAATATAAAGACATTTTTTACGGCTTAAGCTTGATGTTTATCCTGCTTTTTGTTCCCGAAGGGCTTATTTTCGTTGTCAAATCGTTTTGGCAAAAATACAAGGATCCGTTCCTATTTTTCGGAACGAAAAAGGGGAAGGGATCCACGAGAGGAAAACGTTGACAAAAAGTGTTCCAGCAATAAGTTCATTTCTTCACAAGAAACTTGTTATGTTATCCAAATAGTTTAAACTAATTTTAAAATGGAAAATATTTCAAATTTTGAACTTAAAAGAGGTTTGACTTTTATTGGCATGAAAAACGATATTTCCGCAGGTATTTTAAAGCCGAGTATCTGCCCTAAAGATAAATGCAGGATTGAAGAGTTGCTTAGGCTTTCTCTTAGTTTTGCAACGCAACTTTTACAAGCCGAAGACGAAAAAGACCTTTGGGCAGCTTTGTTGGTGGCGGCTACTGCGGCTGAGGGGTTGCGTTTTAACAGGGCTTTTGTTTTTCGTAAGGAAGAGACAGAAGACGTATTTAAGGGAGTTACTGGCATTGGTCCAATGTCTCCAGAAGAAGCTTCTCAGGTGTGGGGGGCCCTTGAGAAAGAGAAACCCTCTTTTGAAGAGATGGTTGCTCGTGTTAAAAATGAAATCGAAAGCGGAGACACCCCAGCGATTGCCTTTATTAAAAAACAAAGATTTTCTCCTCCCCCACAGACTTCTGTTTGGTATGATATCTTTGATGGGCAAAAAAACATTATCCTTTTGACTCCGGAAACATCTACTGAGACGGCAGCTTTTCTCGAAAAACTTGGAGTCGAACAAGCGGTTGCGGCTCCTTTGCGTATGCCGCCACTTGTTTATGGCTTCATCCTGGTGGATAACGCCATAACCAGGAAACCATTTTGTTCAGAAGAACTACAATTTTTAGAAACAATATCTCTTTTGGTCAGTGTTGCCCTTGAGCGCCTTTTTTCCTACAAAGAACTTATGCGCCAGAAACATCTTCTGCTGGAAGCTGAAAGGATTGCGGTAATAGGGCAGCTTTCTTCCAAAGTATTTCACGAGATTCGTAATCCTCTTTCTGCTCTGGGAGGGCTTTCCAAAGTTCTTTTGCGGCGAAATGTCCCTGAGGGCATGGAAGGCTATCTAAAAACCATGGTGCGCGAAGCTGAAAGGCTTGAGAGGGTTTTGGAAGATATCTTCCAGTTTTCCAAGCCTTTTGAGCTTAAAAAAGAGCCAGTACGACTTTTTCGGCTTCTTCAAGCTGCCCTTAACGTATTTCTCCCTAAGTTTAAAGAACGAGGCATTCACGTTTCTTTCGAATGTACCAACGGAGACCCTATAATCCACGTAGATCCAAAAGAAATGCAGCTAGTTTTTATCCATTTGATGAAAAGTGCCCTTGAAATCATGCCTGCTGGCGGAATGTTAAATATTGGAGTTTTTAAAGACGATAAAGGCCTGTGTATCAAGGTCATCTATTCTCGCAAGAAAGCTGATTCTTTAACCACCCAAACAGAGGCAACGGGCCTTGGGCTTTCGCTATCAAAAAAAATTGTCGAATTACACGGCGGTTCATTAAAAATACTTTCACTCCATCCCTTGGAGACTGAGATAAGTATCTGTTTTCCTAACAGGCTGCTCATCAACGGAGGTAAAAAGTGAAGGTTTTGTGGGCTCCCTGGCGCATGGAATACATCCTTGGCAAAAGGGAACCAGGTTGTCCCTTTTGCCCTCCTGAAATAAAGCTTCCAGATGAAAAGCGTCTAATTCTTTATGTTGACGACAAAACAATAGTCATAATGAATAAGTTCCCCTACAATACCGGGCATTTACTTGTCTCCCCGCGTCGTCATGTGCCCGAGCTCGATGATCTGAGCCCTGACGAGCTTTCCGCCCTTATGCTCACGGTAAGAACATCTATAAGGATTTTGCGTGAAGTAATGAAGCCAGATGGTTTCAATGTAGGGATTAACCTTGGTAAAGTAGCAGGGGCTGGAATTCCTGAGCATCTACACATTCAGATCGTTCCCCGCTGGGACGGAGACGTTAATTTTATGACGGTTTTTGGGGATGTGCGTGTTGTGCCGGAACACATGATAGCAACTTACCGTAGGCTTTTCCCTCACTTTGAAAAATATATGGCAGGAGAAAAGGATCTCTGAATAAATTACTACTTATCACAAAAGCTATTGAGGTTTTAGAAAACCAAAAAGAAGCCTGCCGTATATGCCCGAGAGAATGTGGTGTCGATAGGGTAAAAAAACTAGGTTTTTGTAAAACTTCCTGGCTCCCTAAAATTGCTGGCTACGAACCTCACTTTGGCGAAGAGGCCTGCCTGGTGGGAGAGCAAGGTTCAGGGGCTATCTTTTTTTCTGGATGTAATTTGGCCTGCGTTTTTTGTCAGACCTATGAAATCAGCCAGGAAGGAGCAGGGCAAGAAATTTCTTATGAAAAACTTGCAGAGGTTATGCTAGAGCTGGCTTCGCAGGGCTGTGCCAATATCAATCTTGTAACCCCTAGTCACCAGGTACTTCAAATTTTAAAGGCCTTGAAAATAGCCTGTGAAAAAGGTCTTGCCCTTCCCATAGTTTTTAACACAGGAAGCTACGACAAAATTGAAACACTCAAACTTCTTGAAGGCATTGTGGACATTTACCTTGCGGACTTCAAACTCTGGAGTCCTGATCTTTGTGCCAAATATCTGGGGGCTAAAGATTATGCCAAGGTTGCACGAGAGGCTATTAAAGAAATGTATCGCCAGGTGGGCGAGTTAGTTCTTGACGAAAAAGGCCTTGCCAAACGTGGTCTCATTATCAGGCATTTAGTAATGCCAGGTATGCTTGAAGAGACTGAAAAAATCCTTTCCTTTATAAGAGATGAAATTTCAGCAAACGTTCATCTCAACTTAATGGGGCACTATCATCCAGCAGGCAGGGTAGAAAAATTCCCTGAGATCAATCGGTTGCTTACCAAAGACGAATTTAAAAGGGCGTTAACTTTAACACGACGACTTGGTTTTAAAAATCTCGATAAAACCCACTTATCCCTTCTTTCCTTGCTATTACGATAATAGAAAGAACAATCTCTATTTGGAGCCTAAATTTTGACATTATTTGCAAAATCTGTTATAAAATCTTCAAAAAAGGAGTTCTTGCTAAATTTTCATGAAAATAGTTTGCTTGACAAGCTTAAACCCCTATAGTAACTAGCGCTTTAAAGATAATTCTCTGAATTAAGGAGGGCATTATGCCGGTAGTAGAATTCAAAGGTAAAAAGTTTGAGGTAGATGAAGACGGTTTCCTTCTCGGTGGTCTTGATGCGTGGTGCATGGAATGGGTTGAGTATGTTAAGCAGCTTGAGGGTATTGAAGAGTTGACCGACGAACACTGGAAAGTTATCAAGGTGCTCCAGGATTACTACAAGAAAAACGGTGTCGCTCCCATGGTTCGTGTTCTTTCTAAGGTAACAGGCTATCCTCTTAAGAAGATTTACGAACTTTTTCCCTCTGGCCCTGGTAAGGGAGCCTGTAAAATGGCTGGTCTTCCTAAGCCCACTGGCTGCGTGTAAGAATTTTCCAAAAGGGCGGTGTTATGAAGCCGCCCTTTTTTGTCTGCTAACTTTTTAAGTTGTATTTGTCTTTTCTTCTTTATTAAGGGAATTTGTGTATCTGAAGAAGTAGTCACGGTTTGTTATTAAATTTTACGTCTGAGATCTTGCCTACAATCTCATCCCAAGAGGCCCGCAGGGCTGACCAAGTGATTTAGCTTCTTTGTTTTATAAGGAAGGGGATTATTTTCTGCACGTGCTCATAATGACTTCCCATAGCAGTCATCACGGGGCGACGTAGTAGTAGAAGTGCCTTGGGACTTAACTACCAAAGGAAATTCTCTTTGAGACCTTTGATAGGTCTTTCATTATTGTTCTGTTTTCAGCATTGCTTCTTAAGCAAAATTTTTATTAAAAATCAGTTTTGATAAATCTTTTTTGTTTGACCCGTTCTATATTTGTCTACTAGAATTGTGAATGAAATTTTAGGAATTTAAATACCAAAGGGAGGTTTTTATGAGTCGCTTGATGGGAGTTTTTTTGGCCTTTCTCTTGCTGTTACCAGTTGGTGTATGGGCGGCAAAGCCTTCTACAGAGGAACTAATGAAACGTATTGAGGAGCTTTCCCGCGAGCTTGAGGTCTTAAAAAAACAGCTCAAAGAAGTAAAAGCCAGCCAGGAAGAACAGGCCGAAGTGGTCGAAGAGACAAGTGATTACCTGGAAACCGTAAAAAACAATATGGGGAAATTCAAAATCTGGGGCGATATCCGCACAAGAGTGGATTCAACCAGGGCCAAAGTGGCGCCTAGCTACTGGAGTTATTTTAACGGCTTTTACTACGTGGGGGCCCCTTATTATCGTATGCTCCCTATGATTGATATGGCAGACCCCGGCCACGGACAACTTCAAGAAGGTTATAAAGAAAACGATACCATCTGGACTAACCGCATGCGCCTTAACTTTAAAGTTAATCCCACGGAGAACGTAAATGTCAAAGTTAGGCTAGCGTATTACAAAATATGGGGGATGTCTGACGACTATGTTTCCCCTGAGCTTTTCCCATCTATGAGCAACAATTTTACTTTTGGCGTGCGTCCGTCAGATAGTCGTCTTTACGTTGACCGTGCCTACTTTAACTGGACTAACATTGCTGATTTGCCAATCTGGATTTCTTTTGGACGTCGTCCCACCACCCACGGTGCACCGAGCCACCTGCGTGAAGGGCTTGATAAGCGTGAAGCATCTCCAGCTGGCATTAACATAGACGTACCTTTTGATGGGGCTACTATTGGTTATCAATACACCTGGCCCTGGCCTGGTAGGATCCGCTTTTGTTATGGTCGTGGCTTTGAGTCTGGCTTTAAAATGCCCATAGATCGCGCCAAGGATGATATTGATTTTTATGGCTTTGTCTGGGATGTATTAGACGACAAAGACCGTAATATGATGTTAATACTCCAGCTCTTTAAGGCCGAAGGGGTAATGGACTTTCCGGAAGGGACCTGGGTAATGTCTAAACTTGGTCCCATGCATGTCACTACCAACCACAATCTTGGCGACATTTACGAGATCGGGGCAACCTGGCTACATAAAGTCGATATTCCTTATCTTGGCCTGGACGGAGCTGACTATTTTGTGTCATTGGGCCTTTCTATTACAGACCCGGATAAACTCGGTGCCATGCCAGTTTATGTGTACGACTCAAATGCCCAAAGTGGGCAGGAAATGAATATGTATTACACCTTGCTTGGCGGTTTC